>Ga0209577_10002589_pt1 | contig 17315 bp, 9 predicted proteins | sample GraSoiAngelo_109_FD_185874 | JGI IMG/M metagenome (GOLD analysis project Ga0209577, IMG submission 185874) | Grasslands soil microbial communities from the Angelo Coastal Reserve, California, USA - 14_0903_12_20cm (SPAdes) (version 2) | ecosystem: Environmental > Terrestrial > Soil > Grasslands ...
GATTGCATGGAAACCACAAGCGAATGCACTTAAGGCGGGCGATGCGACACCACGTTTCCGCGTAACCCACCCGTTCCATCCGCTATGTGGACAGTTGCTGGAACTAGCGGCCCAGGCTCGGGAGTGGGGCGAAGAGCGTGTGTATTATCGCGACCCGACCGGTCGCATGCGCTTTCTGCCAGCGCGCTGGACCAGCATGGCCGCGCCTGATCCGTTCGTCCTCATCGCCGATGGCCGAGCCTATTTCCGTCTTGCGGACCTAATCCGCTTAAAAGACCGGCTGAAGGAATTGCAGGGGATGGACATCCCCGCTGGCAATGCTGGTGTAAAGGAAAATATGCCTCATGTGTTAAGGAAATAATGCCGCGAGACGCGAGATGTGCCCAATGTTAGCGAATGTGTCGTGTTAATAAAATTCTAGTAATTATCGAGATTCTCCTCGTATTTGATGCGAACGGCAGGGTTGACAAATGGTTCGGTATGATCATAATTATATTTACACGCCAGCTGGCGTGCGGACACCGTGCTCCTCATGACCAAGAGACCAAACCGCGATCCCAAGTCCCGGGCTCTCCAGCAAGAGGGCTCCTTGCATCCCCATCCCGAGCAAGTCACCGACGAACTGTTCTTAACTCACGAGTTTTTCGATCCGCGGGACCTGGTTCAGGTCAAGTACGAGATGCTGCGCCGCGTGCAAAGCGAGGGACAAGCGGTGAGCCAGTCAGCAGCCCGCTTCGGCTTCTCGCGTCCCTCGTTTTATCAAGCGCAAGCTACGTTCCAACAAGGAGGTCTGCCGGCACTGATGCCACAGAAGCGGGGGCCGAAAAAAGCGCACAAGCTCACCGCCGAAGTGCTCGCTTTCGTCCGCCAGGCACAGCAGCAAGATTCGTCCCTACGTCCGGCAGCTCTGGCTTCGCTAGTCCAACAAAGGTATGGCATCACGGTTCATCCACGCAGCCTCGAACGCGCGTTGACGCGCAGTCAAAAAAAACTGCGGTGAACGAAGATCTGCCCCATTCCATTCCTCAGCAGGAGTGGATGGCTCGCTATGAGCAATTGCGCAGTGATGCGCTGAGCCGAGGCCAAGGGATCTCTACTGGCTTCGGGCTCACGCTTTTTCTCCGTCACGGAATGGTGGCCTGGATGCGAGCCTGCTCCCGTGCGGTCACGCCGCCGGCCTGGGAACTGGCCCAGCCGAGCCCCATTAGTTCCTTACCTTGCGACGTGCGCGCGCAAGCAGTCCTCATCTTGGCCGGGATCCTTCTCGGCAACAAACCGGAGGCCAATCCATGCAAGCCGACATGCAGAAGGTAAAGCCCGAGCACCTCAAGCGGGATGCGTATCTTTATATCCGTCAATCCACTCCTCGTCAGGTCCTGGAAAATGCGGAGAGCGGCAAGCGTCAGTACGCACTGCGGCAGCGCGCTATCGCCCTCGGCTGACCCGCTGAGCGGATCATTGTGATCGACAACGATCAAGGGCAGTCAGGCTCTTCCGCGGTAGATCGTGAAGGTTTCCAAACGCTCGTGGCGGAGGTGGGCGTAGGGCATGCCGGACTTGTGATTGGGTTGGAAGTCTCCCGCCTAGCCCGCAAGTCCAGCGATTGGTACCACCTGCTGGAGATCTGCGCCTTCACCGATACGCTCATCCTAGATGAGGATGGCCTCTACGATCCCGCTCACTTTAATGATCGGCTTCTGCTCGGGCTGAAAGGCACCATGAGCGAAGTGGAACTGCACGTGATGCAAGCTCGCATGCGCGGCGGCCTGCTCAGCAAAGCGCAACGGGGGGAATTGCAACTGCCACTTCCAGTCGGCCTCCTCTACGAAACTCAGGGCCAGGTGATTCTCGATCCTGACCAGCAGGTGCAACAAAGTATTCGAACTTTGTTTCAATCCTTCCGGCGCCTGGGTACAGCCGGGGCCGTGGTGAAAGCTTTCCGTGATGCCAAGTTGCTGTTCCCCCATCGTCCCCGAGGTGGACCACAGAACGGAGAGTTGCTCTGGGTAAAACTGAGCATTACGCAGGTGCCTTCGTGTATGGGCGCACTCGCATACGCAGGACACTGCAAGGTGTTCAGCAGGAGCGAGTACCCCAGGAGAAGTGGCACACCCTACTGCTTAATGCACATCCCGGCTACATCTCGTGGGATGAATACCAGGAAAACCAGCGACGACTTCAGGAAAATGCGCACGCTCTCGGTTCCGAGCGTCGCAAGAGCCCGCCTCGCGAAGGTCCCGCGCTGTTGCAAGGTCTAGTGATCTGTGGCATCTGCGGGGAGCGCATGAAGGTGGTTTACCATGTTCGCGCCGAACGTCGCGTACCTGACTATGTCTGTGATGGACGCACGGTGAATGATCCGCAACCCATCTGCCAATGGATTTCGGGCAAGGACGTGGACGAGGCTGTGGGCGAGCTGTTGCTCGAAGTCGTGACACCGGTTGCCGTCGAAGTGACGCTCGCCGTGCAACAAGAACTACAAGCTAGATGGGACGAAGTGGAACGTTTGCGCAAAGAGCAGGTGGAACGCGCTCGCTACGAGGCAGAACTGGCTCAGCGCCGCTACATGCGTGTTGACCCGGATAACCGGCTGGTGGCCGATACGCTGGAAGCCGATTGGAACCGGAAGCTGCGCGCCCTTCAGGAAGCTCAGAAGGAGTACGAGCAGCAGCGCCAGAAAGATGGCATGGCAATGGATGAAGAGTTGCGCAGCCGGCTGCATACGCTGGCCACAGATTTTCCGCGCCTGTGGCGTGATCCCAATACCCCTGATCGAGAGCGCAAGCGCCTGGCCCATCTCCTGCTAGAAGATGTGACTCTGATCAAACGGGAACAGCTGCTAATCCATATTCGCTTTCCCGGAGGAGCGACCAGAACGCTCCAGCTGCCGCGTCCGCGCCGGGCGACTGTGACTCAAGCATCTGTAGTTACCGAAGTCGATCGATTACTGGATCACCATCCTCCCGGGGCCATTGCAAATATCCTGAACTCGCGCGGTATGCTCTCCGGTTATGGCAACCCATTTACTGGCCGGATGATCGCTCACATGAGGATCGAATATGGACTGAAGAGTCGTTTCGAACGGTTGCGTGCGAAGGGAATGCTGACGCTGGATGAGATGGCGCAACGACTCAGCGTCTGTACCAAGCAACTTAAAGCTTGGCGTGATGTCGGTCTCCTGCGTGCCCATTTATGCAACGACAAGAACGAGTATCTTTACGAGGACCCTGGATCTGAACCTCCACGGTCTTTATCCTTTTCAAGACAAAGCCGCCACCATCTATCCAATCGCCAATGCCGGAGCCATGCTTTTCAGCGGGCAGAAACGCTCCAAGGAAAAAACGGCCTTAGCTGCCGAGCCAGGTTGTGCCTCAGATTCTAAGCGAGCTCTGAACGAGTTTCAGGCTCACACAACCACCCCAAAGGGGTGGCCGGTGCTTTTCAAGGACTTACATTTTTGGTTGGCAGCACAATCGAGCCCTTGGCGCCTCTGTTATGGGTGCCCCCAGAGAAAGCTTCACGCACTCAGGAGGGTTACGCGCGAGTGAGCTGTGAGCTAGGGGCACCCAAACCGTGAGCCATAAGACATTTTCGCGCATCGCGCCGGTGAGCCCCCTCAACTCGGACACAATTTGATGTAAGTGCCAGATTGCCTCCTGTCATGCCTGATCCAACTGAAAGCCGCCGGAAGTTGGATGCATGGTGGGGCTTGCTGCTCGCCTTGGCTGCCTGTATTGCAACCTTCGAGTTGCGAGGTGTCGAGAAGCGACTAGCCGAGCTTAAAAGCTGCCGGTGACCGACCGGTTGCGATCAGCTTTGATCCGCCCGAGGTCTCGCGAAATCTCTGCAAGAAGGCCAGTTACACCTTCGCTGTACTTTCCGATCCAAAAACTGAAGTGATACGTCGTTACGACTTGCTCCATGTAGGCGCCGGACCTGAGGGCACGACGTCGCCGGGCGGGCAGAGTGCCTGGTGGACTCCTCTCGGGTGGTGCGGTGGCTGAACTTCACCGAGGACGTTCGCGTGCGAGCGCACGCGCCGACGACATGCTGGCGCAGGCTAAGAAGCTGCGGTAGCAGCACTCACGAGAAGTGTGGGAGGACGGCAAATTCACGCCCCGAAGAATACGTCGAGGGCTAGGCGAAGTAGTTATTGCGATTGAAGTGTTTTACTTCTATCCACTCTACCCTTGTACGACCTGTCCGACATTCTGCCGGGGAAAGTTCATGGCACTGTTCCCCGAACCGCGTCCCGGAGACGAAAGGGAATTCGCATGCATACGAACCAGCTGCAGCGTGCAGAAGTAGTGAGACGTGAAGGGCTGCCGGTCACCTCAGTTCCGCGAACTATAGCGGATGTAGCCAGGGCAGGGCTTTCCGAAGATCATGTTGCTCGCGCCATACGGGACGCACTGCAACGGGGTCTCACGACCAGGCCAGCACTTTTGCAGGAAGCCAGACGCCGCGGCGGACGCGCCGGACGCCTAATCAAGCCTTACTCCAACTCATCGAAAGCGCAGTCGTGAAATACGGGACGCCAGCAGCATTTCGTCGTGCTTTAGAGGACCGCCTTCGTGCGCAAGCCTTGGAGAACAACCAGCCATTGGCGCGACTGCGGAAAATGGTTGCCTTTGACCGCTTCCTAGCTCGCCTGGGGAGAAAAGCGCCGCACATGGGTCGTCAAGGGCGGATTTGCTCTCCAGTTGCGCCTGAGTAATCGGCCCCGAACGACGAAAGACATCGATGTTTCGGCGATGGACCGCTGGACTCGCGAAGAGACCATCGCCCACCTGCTAGCAGCGGTATCCCTCGATCTGGGAGACTGGTTTGAGTTTGAAGTCGGGGAGCCGGCAGAAGCGGCGACAGGAGCACCTGGGCGGGGTTTTCGTTTCCCAATTCGCTCTCTGCTCGATGGCCGGCAGTTTGAGAATTTCCACCTCGATGTCGGATACGGTGATCCGCTTCTTGAAACCCCTGATGTGCTCGCCGGGCCAGATATTCTCGCTTTTGCTGAGATTGCTCCGGCGAGAGTGCGCTGCTATCCACTGACTAGGCAGGTTGCGGAGAAGCTGCATACCTACACTCGGACTTAAGCCAGCGGTGAAACGAGCCGCGCGCGCCCTCGCCGCCATTCTTTTTGCGGCCCCTACAGCAATTCAAGAGCGCGAAGCTAAGGCAGGCAATTGAGGCTACCTTCCGAGCCAGAGCGTCTCACGACATACCACGAGAAACGCCCGATCCCCGAGCGCGTATCGCCGCATCCTACAGACAACTTGCGCGTGAACTCGATCTCCCCTGGCCACAATCGAAGAAGCAGGGCGAGCTGCGGCGAAATTCTTGAATCCCGTTCTAAAGGGTAATGCGCAGGCCAACCGGGATCCTGCGGCATGGAGATGGGCTTAGATCAAAAATACCGCCCAGTCCAATCAGAATGGGTCACGGTCAATCCGCCGCTATTGCGGACTTGCGAGTTGTCGGCTCAGATGGGGCACCCGCTTGGGGCACCCAATCGCCTCCAGCGCTTCTTTCTTTCAAATCAACTCAGTAGGCACATTAATAAAGGATGATCCGCTAGGCAGGCGCCAGGGGATCTCCTTTATGCTTGCGGCGATTACTTACGAGACACGCTGGCCACAGGCCTCAGCAGAGGCCGTCGCGGACTTCCTGAATGACCTTAGCGAACCGTCACGGTCACGTAACCGAGTTGCTTGGTTACGTTGTCGGCGCTGCCTTGGACGGCAAGCGTAAACGTCGTGCTCGTTCCGCCACCGCCGCTCCCACCCCCCCCGCCACTCCCGCTAGGAGTGCCGCCTCCGCACGAGAGTGTTAACGATACAGCCGTCGCCAGCAGAATCAGAACCATCCTTCTTCGGTACCGTCGTGCGCCGTCGAGTGCGGGGGTAAATGCAGAGGCGAACACCAGTCCCAGCGGAAATAGAATCAGCAGGCCAAAGTACGGCTGGTGTTTCGCTTTGATTCGGTTAGCCGCCGGTTGGGAATTAACCAAGATCGTCATCGTCGCCGGCACGCTGCCGGGCGTAGGCGTGACCGCGGCTGGTCTGATTGTGCACTGCGTCCCGACCGGCGCGGCAATACACAATAACGAGACCGGATCGGTGAACCCGTTCACGCCTGAAACACCGATGTTCACGGTGGTCGACTGTCCCACACTAAGATATACGTCCGTCGGGGATATAGTGGCGGTGAAATCCTGAACTGTGAGTTGCGCCGACGCGGATTGCGTGTTCCTCCCATCCGTCACGGTAACGAAGAAGGTGTAGTTACCGGGCGCTAGGCCGTTCGTCTGGATGGTGAAGCTGTTCGAACCCGGCATCAGCGCTGCACTCGCTAGGCTGCATGTCACCTGCGCCGGTAGTCCCGTGCAGGTCAAACTAAAAGGGCCCCGATCATTGACTACCGTGAGAGTTAACGTCCCGGTGACGGTGGTGTTTGGTAAAGTTTTCAGCCCAGTTGGGGCGAGACTGAAGCTGAAGCTCGGTGGAGGAACAACGTTCAGACCGGCGGGTATGGTGGACGTAATCGCCCCATCCGTCGCGACGACGCTGAAATGATAATTTCCGAGCGGCGTGGACTGTGAGGTAGTCAAGAACAGTGAAGTCGAAACTGCGCCGCCGGCGACCACGCTCAAGGTAGTGGTCCCAAACTGGCAGGCGGTACCGGCCGGTAACCCCTGGCAGCTCAGGGTCACGGTTGTGGCATAGCCTGCTTGTGACGCCACGTTCACTCCATAGTCAGAGCTTGTCTGCCCCGGCATCAAGGCTTGATTGGGTAAGTTCAACCCGAGGCTCACTCCGTAGCGGCCGGTCGCTAATGCCTGTGTGCCGTACGCCGTGGCTGTACTTCCCGCCAGCGTTCCGGAGACGGAGAAGACGTGCGACGCATTAAACCCGCTGCCGATCTGGAAAGGCACGTTGATGCCGAGCGAGCCTTGCGGGACGCTGACACTCGACCCAATACTGATCGCAGGATCACTTGTGGTAAGCGCCACCGAAGTTCCAGCAGCCGCAGGTACGGCTAGCCCGATGTGCACGGCCCCTTGCGCGCCGATCACCGGGTTCGACACCAGGTTCATCTGCAGCGCCGGCCCGGGTTGTGAGGGAATGACATGGAACGAGGACATCCAACCGTCCACCTCGACCATTTGCGACGAGCCCAAGCCGAGCACGTCAAACGCGTTGCTGGGCAACGAGCGATTGAAATAGAAGTAGGTGTAAGTCGGCGTGAAACTGCCATCGCCGTTTCCCATTAGGAACTGCACGTATTTCCTTTCCGTACCGAATGTGGAGTCCTCCTGGAAGGACGCGATGTCGACGTTTCCGTCCCCGTTGTAATCGCCGATCAAAGGCGTTGTAGCACCCCCGCCTGCGGTGCCGAAAGCTGCCAATGGTTCCCAAACAGTCCCGGTGTAGGGCGCATACGTGTGCGCCAGAACAAAGCTGCCGTCCGGCTGACATAGATAGATGCGGAAGCGAGGTGTGCCCACCGAAGCCGTAGATTGCGAGAAGATCGTTGTGGTCTCGACAATGTCGGGCCGCCCATCATGATTCAGGTCTGCGACGGCAAATTCGCTCAGGTTGGAAACCACCATCTTGGGCGCAGCAAAAGTCCCATCACCGTTCCCTAGCAGTTCATAAACATCGTCATTCTGGTCGGGGACTGTGTTCACATAGAGCCAGAGGAGCAGGTCCAGATTTCCGTCTCCGTTGAAGTCTCCTGCCCAGAGCCCTTGTACCCAATGGCCGGGACTGTTATTCGGGACATTGATCGGCGGCTGCGCGGTAAAGGTGCCGTCGCCTTTGCCCAGATACACCGTAACAGTGATGGCTGGCGTGGATATCGAGAATGGCGCGCCAGCGATGACAAAGTCCAAATTGCCATCGCGGTTGAAATCCCCCACAGCAATAACCGCTGGACCGCTTCCTAACCCTAGCGGACTTCTCTCAGGTGATCCGAACTGCCCTGCGCCAATGTTTGGCTCGAATGCCAACTCGTCGTTCAAGTACCCCGCAAGCGTCAGCAGATCGGGGCGACCGGTGTGGCGGAAGTCGCCTAGTGCGAAATCGTAGAAGTTACCTATTCCATCGGCTGCCGGCGTACGGATGGGCACTCCGAACTGCCCCGAACCACCGTTAAGCATCACTGTGGCTTGGAAAGCAAGTGCGTAGCCGGGGCCCACCGACATCAAGACCAGGTCAGTCTTGCCGTCGCCATCAACATCACTCGCAAGAAAGCTGGTGTAGGGCGAGTTGACCGGCCCGGTTGCCGAGTTACCGTTCATGTAGCCGATGTATTCGCCCTCTGGCGAGCCAAAGCCGCCTTTGCCGTCGTTCAGCAGGATGCTGACGTCGTCGGTTTCCTCGTTGGCCGTGATGATATCGGGGTAACCATCTCGGTTTAGATCGGCGACGGCGATTCCGTAAGCGGTCTGTCCGGCGCGGTAGACGTGAGGGTTGGAGAAATTGCCCTTGCCGTCGCCCATGAGGACGCTGATGAGATCGCCTGCAGCTTGGCCGTTTCCAAGTGATCCTATGTAAATTCCTGAGGTGATAAGATCAAGGTGTCCATCGCCATTGACGTCGGCCAGCGCAACTCCCCAGCCGGTTTCACCGAGCCCTGCAAGGCTAGATTGGCTCTGAAAACTTCCGTCGCAATTGCCAAGGAAGACTCGCGCCAATCCAAAATCATCCACGACAATAACATCCTGGCAGCCGTCCTCGTTGACATCGCCTTGTGCGACCGTGATGGGCAGAATGACGAAGCCATAGAACAGCGGCAAACCACGCTTGAACTGCCCGGTCCCCGCGTTGCCATAAACAAGCGCGCCCCAGTTCGGATCCACCAACGCGATATCGGGCTTGCCGTTTTTCTCAAAATCACCGGCCACTAGCCATTCGGGATACTGAACGTCGTTGTAATTGCGTGGTTCAAGTACCGGTAAACCAAATCCCCCGTTACCGATCCCAGGTAGCATGACCAGCGGCCCAGACACTGAGTTAGCGAGAACGCCGGCCACTACATCGGGCTTTCCGTCACCATTAAAGTCGGCGACTGCAAGGGATATTGGAGGAGCCGTCACGTAGTAAGTAGCTTCGGGTAAGAATGTCCCGTCGCCATTGCCCAGTAGCACACCGATGCTTAGGCTGTCGGCTTCAGCGACGACCAGATCCAGCTTGCCGGTGCCGCGCAGGTCGGCGGCGGCTACCGCCACCGGTGATTGTCCGACCAGGGGAATGACGATCGCCAATTTGAAGGTACCGTCGCCCTTGCCCAAGTAAACCCACAGATTGCTGCTACCGCCGTTTGCGACTACCCAGTCCGGAATGCCGTCGCCATCAAAATCGCCGGTGGCCACCGCAGTAGGGATAAAGTCGGCAGGTAGGCTCGGGCGAAGTTGCAATCCGGGCAGCTTCACTGAGGCAGCAGGCTGGACATAAGCTTCGGTCGTTGATTGCAGAACGCTTCCGCCGTTCGGCGGAACGTCCGCTCGCGTCCGCAAGAACTGGTTCAGATATTGAGGGCCTGCCTGGTGAGCATAGTTCCACCCCAAGAAGCGCACCGGAGGCGAGGAGGAGTTCTGGCCTTGCGGGCCAGAATGGAAGTTGAAGGGCGCGGGTTGTTGCAGGTAGACCGTCGGGCCTGGCGGCAGGATCGTGAACGGCACCGCATTCGATGTACCGCCTCCGGGCGGACCGTTGACGACGGTGATTTGAGCAGTACCCTGGGTCGTCAGGAGATTGCCCCCAATCGCGACCAATATTTGTGTCGAACTGACAACAGTACTGCCAGCCACGTTTCCGTTCCAGTAGACACCCGAAGTTTGCGCAAACCCGGTTCCGGTGATGGTCATCTGGAAGGGGAAAGAGCCGGCCGGAGCCGAGGTAGGCGAGATAGAGGTAATGGTCGGAACGTTGCTAGCGAAGCTGAACGTCAGCAACTGTGATTCTCCGCCGCCCGGGCCAGGCGTTAGCACGTCGACGTAAACGCTGGAGGCGACCTGCAGGACGATATCTTGCGCCGAAATTTGCGCAGTCAACTGCGTGCTGCTGACGAACGTCGTTGGGCGGTCGGTTATGTTGAACTGGATGACCGACGTGGGGACGAAATTGGCGCCGTTCGCGGTCAGGGTGAACGCGGGGCCACCAATCGTCGCCGATGAGGGCGAAATGGAGTTAAGCACAGGAACCGGGTTGGGTGCCGGCGCAGCACTGGAGAGCGTCCACAGCAGTGCTGTGCCACTTGCGACCACCTCCCGGTTCACCGTCCAGGTGGTGCCAGTGCTGGGCGCGACCTGTACCCCGACCTCAGCATCTCCGCCGAAATCCTGCCAGTAGCACTGGCCACCGAACGTCGTGTCGGCATATTCGAAAAGGACGTTGTCGCTCGATTCTGAGAAGACTACTTCGAAGCGAACTGTGGCGGTAACGTCATTGCGACAGACGAAACTCCGCACATCGCGCCACTCGATCACCAGTTCTCGGTTTGGAGCCGTCCCGGTTACGGCCCAGTAGACGTTTTGTGCTGACCCCGTCACCGGGTAAAGGTCGGCCCAAAACGGCGCTACCACGGTAGTCGGTACCGAGTTCGACATCGGAAGCAGTTGATAAATATAGGGTGAATAGGCGTCCGTGAAACTCACTGTGCCATTGCTGCCTACTTGTAAGGTCGAGAACTTCCCTCCGCCGAACTGCACCGGGAACGGAGATGTGATTTGGGCCACGCTGTCATCCGATAGGTTGAGGCTGGTCCCGGTAATCGTGCGGTAGTTGTATGACGTCGTCGCGGCCGCGTAGTTCGTCAGCACGCTAACGTTCACAGCATCGTTCCCCGGGAACGTCAGTGTGTATTCGCCGATGGCTGCTGGCGTCCACTGGCCGGAGTAGATGCCATCACCGGAGGCTTGGTCGGGCCCGCTGCCGTTGTCGAGCAAGGTGATGGCCTGACCTCCGGGAGAAACCGTAACCTGCACGCTTCCGTTCGGCTGACTGCAACTAATGTTCAGCGCCTGCAACGTGATGGGCATGCCAAGCCCTGCCGCAATGGCCGGAGTCGCGGGCTGCAAGCGCCCAGCGACAGTCTTTCCCGAGCACGTCATCGCACCATACACATTGAGCCGGTTGCCAGAAACGGTTGCAGCCAACGACGAGCGCACGTCGCCGCCAGCCATTAAGAGATTCTTGATCGCACGCCAATCGAGGTTGGGATTCTGTGCCGCTAGTAACGCGGCGGCACCCGCTACGTGGGGCGAAGCCATCGACGTGCCCGAGTCGAAGCCGTAGCTGGAGCCAGGCAGCGTGCTCAGGACCAGTTGTCCCGGGGCGCCGAGGTGCACGGTGTGCCGCCCAACATTCGAGAAATTCGCCAGCGCGTCGGTGTTGGTTGTTGCCGCCACCGACATCACGTTCGGCAAAACCGTGCTGGCCGGATAAGTGGGACTGCTGTCGTTATCGCCGAAGTCATTGCCCGCCGCCGTGATGAACAAAATGCCTGCTTGTTGCTGTGCCTGAATGGCGTCGGTTAACGCTTGCGAGTAAGGTCCCTCGCCCCAGCTGTTGTTCGTGGCAACGATATTGATGCCCTGCGCCTTCAGGGCGGCGACATAGTCCAGGCAAGTAATGGCATCCGAAATTTGCCCGTTTCCATTCACATCAAGAAATTTGCAAGCAATGAGCTGGACCTGCCAGTTGACACCCACCACTCCCATTCCGTTATTACCAACCGCTCCGATGATGCCGGAAACATGGGTGCCGTGGCCGTTGTCGTCCATGGGATCGCAAGCACCATTAATCGCATTGAATCCGTGCACGCCGGCTCCACAAGTAATGTTCACGCTATTTACCGTCGTCGAGAACGGAGACGGCGCAGACCAGATATTGGATTGTAAGTCAGGATGGGTATAGTCGATTCCGCTGTCGATGACGGCTACGGCTACATTCTGCGAGCCTGTGCTGAGGTTCCAAGCCGAGGTTGCTCCAATGTCTGCGCCGCGCAGGCCTGCGTTCTGGCCGGTGTTGAACAGATTCCATTGTTGCGGAAAAAAACTATCATCTGGAGTGCTCAGCGTGTGAACGATATAATCGGGTTCCGCGTACTGCACGTCGGCACGCGACCGGTAATAATGAAGTAAGTCGGACACTCGTGCGCCGGAAGGAAGCGCAACTAGCTCCAAGTTACGAACGCTTTCATAGGTTCGTACCGTGACCGCTGATACCCTTGCGTGCAAAGCTTGCCGCGTGCCAACCGAGGTGCCGGACCGAAATTTCACCAGGATCCTGCCGGTAGCGTGCTTTTGCTTGAGACTTACGCGGGGGTTGCCGACTACTGCTTGTGCATGAAGCGCGGATGAAAGCAAAATTATCGCCAAGGCAAGCCGAGATACACGTGAATGGTGCGAGCGCATATGGTCCGTGTTCAGGCGGGGGAACGAAACAATGGAAAGAGCAACTATAAGCCGCGTGCAGCATAGTCGGGCTGGCCCTGAGAAGCAATGAAAATCGGGAAGGCGGCGGACATCTGCGCTGTGGAGCCAAATACACTAAGTCGGTATCGCAACCCGCTGGCTTGATTCGCAGCCAATGCAGGAAGCGGGAGATCGTAACGACTTTCTGCTTCCTCGAAAGAGCCCACCCAGCTGGCACGGTGAGATACGAACTGTGTTGCGGGCGACCCTGCTAAGCAAGTCGAGAGCCAATTTGCTAACAAGCAGTTGCTGATCGGGAAGCGTCGAAACCCCGCGCTCTTTGCGCCGATTTTGCTTGACGTAGTGCAGTACTGGCGGGAGAATCCAGAGCGCCTGTTCCCCTAACAGGAGTTGTTATCGGGGAGTTCTGCATTTGCCTCGGTGTGGCCTGCCGAAAGCGTGAGAGGTAATATGCCTGTTCGGGTTGTGCACTGGCTGTTTCTAGTACTCCTCGTTTCAACTCTGACCTGCTTGTTGCGTGCACAGCAGTCTGGCCCAATCCTAGTAACGCAGGCAATCGATGTTAGTGTTCGCGCCACGCTCAAAGGCAATGTGCACCCGCTGGCGATCCCGAAATTTGACCAAGGCGCGGTCCCCCCGGACTTGCCCTTGGACCGAATGCTCCTGGTCCTGAAACGCAGCCCTCAGCAGGAAGGCGCGTTGTTGCGCTTGCTGGACGACCAGCAGCACAAGGGCTCTCCCAATTACCACCGGTGGCTTACGCCCCAGCAATTCGGAGCACAATTCGGACCATCCGCCTCAGACGTTGCCGTAGTTGTGAATTGGCTTCAAACCAGCGGGTTCGAGGTAGGTCGAATCGGCAATGGGCGGAGTGTTATCGAGTTTTCCGGCAACCCGCTGCTCGTACAGCAGGCCTTCGGAACGGCCATTCATCACTTTAACATCAACGGCCAAGAGCATGTCGCAAATGTGAGCGACCCGACCATTCCTGCCGCCCTGGCCCCGGTAGTAGGTGGCATTGCATCGCTCCATGACTTTCGAAAGAAAGGGCAACTGCAGGTAGTCGGCACTTACTCAATTTCTCAGAAACAAATTATCGCGCCAAGCCCGACTTATACCTATCCTTTGGGCCAAAACACGGCATATGCGGTTTCTCCCTACGACTTTGCGGCCATTTACGACGTGCTTCCGCTATGGAATGCGGCCACACCGATCAACGGTGCAGGTCAGACCATCGCCATCGTCGGTCGGACCGACATAGATCCGACCGATGCCATAACATTTTGGAACCTGTTTGGGCTGGACGGAGCCCATGCTCCGCAACCGACTCTGGTTCGCACCTATAACGGTCCCAATCCCGGCATCAATGCAGATGAGACGGAAGCCGACGTGGATACCCAGTGGTCGGGCGCAGTGGCTCCCGGTGCAAAAATCAATCTGGTCATTTCGGAATCGACCGAGACGACCGATGGCGTGGACCTTTCTGCGCTATACATCGTCGACAACAACCTGGCACCCATCATGAGCGTTACTTATGGCCTATGTGAAGCCTATCTGGGTGCTGCCGGCGTGAGTTTTTATGGATCGCTGTGGGAGCAGGCGGCGGCGCAGGGCATCAGTGTGTTCGTAGCCAGCGGGGACAACAGCAGCGCGGGTTGCGATTATCCAACGCAGCCAGCCTCCCATGGATTGGCGGTCAACGGTTTGGCTTCCACTCCGTTCAATGTGGCGGTTGGTGGCACGGACCTTAATCAATACAACAACTGGGCCACGTACTGGAACAGTACCAACGATGCAGTAACACAGCAATCCGCCAAGGGTTATATTCCCGAGACCACCTGGAATGATTCTTGCACGAACAGCCTGTTGCGATTTGTTCCCGGCGGAGGCACAAATGCCGAGGCGAATTGCAATAACTCTTCGCTTACCGGATTCCTCGAGAGCGTTGGTGGGAGTGGCGGCCGCAGCACTTCATGGCTGAAGCCGAACTGGGAAACGGGAACGCCCGCCGATAACGCCCGCGACCTGCCGGATGTTTCGTTGTTCGGGAGCGACGGGTTTGTCTCCAGCTTCTATGTCCTTTGCGAGCGTGATGTCACGGTCATCTGCGCTCTCAATTCGCTGGTTGGCGTGGGCGGCACGTCGGCGAGCGCACCGGCGATGGCCGGCATTATGGCCCTTGTGAACCAGAAGACAGGCTCGGCGCAGGGAATGCCTGGCCCGGTGCTCTATAAACTCGCTTCCAAGCAGCCGGGCGTTTTTCACGACACTCCACCAGGTTCGACGATTGCCGTACCATGCGTTACCGGGACGCCCAACTGTGTTACGCAGACCGTGGGGCATGGGTATGGCATACTTTCCGGATTCGACACCGGCACGGCATACGACCTTGCTACCGGATTGGGTTCAGTGGATGTCGCTCAGCTGGTCAATAACTGGAGCTCAATAACCTTCAACACGTCCACAACTTCTTTGAGCTTGAATTCGGGCAATCCGGTCAACGTGAAACATGGGGCGGCGGTTCCGGTGGGAGTCACTGTGAATCCCACGGCAGCGACCGGCAACGTCGCGCTGATGGTTAGCCCCGGCACGCCGGGTACGCCCGGATTCGATGCGCTCACCCTCAGCAGCGGTGCCGTGAACAACACAACGACCTTGCTGCCCGGCGGCACCTACAGCGTGATTGCTCACTATGGCGGAGATAGCAACTACGGGGGAAGCTACTCGAATTCCGTTCCGGTCAACGTTACGGCAGAGACCAGCAAGACTCTGCCTGATCTGGTGACGCTAGACATAAACAGGGTTCCGACCAGCTTCAACGCTAGTAGCGCGAGATACGGCTCAGGGTATGCGTTTGTGCGCGTCGATGTGGGGGATGCTAATGCCAGCGTCTCACCAACTTCCGGCATTGCCAGCACCTGTTCAATAGGCGCAGCCAGCTGTCCGACGGGCAATGTGACTCTGAGCACCAGCGGAACGCCCCTGAATGGCATGGTACTGCCGCTTAACAGTGAAGGCTATGCCGAAGATCAGAACCCGGTGCCCGGCAGCTATGCTTTGTCGGCATCCTATGCCGGTGATCCCAGCTATTCCTCCAGCACGGGGACAGCAAACTTCACGATCAATAAAGCGTCGACTACGGCTAGCGCGGCGGTCGCCGGACTGCCAGTTGAATATGGGAACTTTGAGCAAATCAATGCCGGAATCAGCACAACGAGCAACGGCATAGCGCCATCCGGCACGTTCCAGTTCCTCGTCGATGGATCGCCAATCGGCAGCGCAGTGCCGGTCTATGAAAGTGGTGCGTACAACGCCGCCATGAACCCGCCTTACGCCTGGGCGGACGCGATCTCAAGTACGGAGTTCCTCAGTGTCGGGCAACATACGCTATCAGTGCAGTACTCGGGAGATGCTTACTACGCGGGCAGCACCAGTCCGGCTGCCCCAGTTACGGTTGGCAAGGCACAACCGTTCTTCCTCACATATGGCTGGAACGCCAGCCAACCTGTCTACATGGGACAAACGGTTAGCCCTTTCGCCACAATGCACGGCTCGAATGCGGGTGTGGCACCGACAGGCGCGATGACGTTTTACGATAATGGCACCGCTATGCCCGGGCCCGTGACCTTCAGTCCGGCCGCAGGAACGGTGACCGGAACGACTTCGTACACGCTCACCACACCCGGAACTCACAATTTCACGGCAGACTACTCTGGTGATTCGAACTACTTCTCCGCAACCACAGGCAGCGTGCCAGCAACCATCACTGTTCTCGGTCCCGTGAGTGTTACACCCGCTTCTTCGGTTGTCATTCCTGCTCCGGGACAAAGCGCATCGATTATTCTTGCTGTCACGCCGAACAACGGATTTTCTGGGACTGTTTCGCTATCCTGTAGAACCGATCCCGCAGCAAAAGAGTCAGGCTGCGGACTGACAAGCGGATCCTCGACCGGGACTTCGTTGCAGGTGGCAGTTGGCCCGAACCCGGTCAACGTAAGCTTCACCGTGACAACGACTGCGCCCCACCCGATTGCGAAAGTGGCGCCTCCGATACCGGGGAACGCGCCACCTTTAGCGCTGGCTACTGTGGGAGTGCTTTTCCTTCCGCTTGTCCCTAAGCGCCGCCGGATCTTAAGCGCGGTTTCGGTCCTCGCACTAGCGCTGTGTCTAGGCGCGTGCGGCGGAGCGAATTCGAGTACTGGAGGAGGTGGCAACACCGATCCGGGCACGGCGCAGGGTGCCTACACATTCACGGTAGTCGCGGTGACCGGCAGCGGATCAAACGCAATTACGCTGCCGACGCCCGTCTCGGTGCTGGTCGAATAATGCAGATCGGAGACTCGGACGCAATACCAGGCTCAGGATTCCGTCACGGCAAAACCGCTAAAATCCCTGATGGGAGCCGCAGGTCAAAAATTATCTATTTCTCGAACCTGGTATGTCGAATGCGGCCTCGTCGGCCGCAGTTGGACTGGCCATGACTTGTGATGGTGGATCATACTTTGTCCGGGGCACCCACTCCGGGGCACCCATAAGAAAACGAATGAGAGCGACGAGCAAGAATTACGTGAGTCTGTACGGCTGAAGCACCACTGACATGGATTGAAAAATCAACACCTTGGCTGAAATTCTTTGTTTCGGGACCAGGGGGTCGGAGGTTCAAATCCTCTCTCCCCGACCAATCTTTTCAACAATTTGCAATCTTGACTTCGTGCGGGGGCACCCAAAAAGGGCTCCCAATTGACCCCTTGGATCGAGACCAGGGGGTCACGCCCTTAAAATCATTCCTCACTGCAAGCTTCTCAAGAACTTATATTTTTGTTTGGCGGACAATCGAGCCCTTGGTGCGTCCGTTATGGGTGCCCCAGACAAAACT
>Ga0209577_10002590_pt1 | contig 17303 bp, 13 predicted proteins | sample GraSoiAngelo_109_FD_185874 | JGI IMG/M metagenome (GOLD analysis project Ga0209577, IMG submission 185874) | Grasslands soil microbial communities from the Angelo Coastal Reserve, California, USA - 14_0903_12_20cm (SPAdes) (version 2) | ecosystem: Environmental > Terrestrial > Soil > Grasslands...
CCTGCTGATCTTCCATCTCGTCGTGCCCGGAAAGCAGAAACGATGTCCTGCCGGCGCCGCCGAAAGGACCGCCGAGCATCCCTTCGACGATGCGGCGACGCTCGGGCGGTCTGGTCGGCGCAAACGCGTTGCGCGCGTTCAGCGCGGCATCGCGGAAGATGATATTGGCTTCGCCGTGATAGTCCTGCGAGCCCGGCCTGGTGAGGATTTCGATCCGTCCCCGTCCGGGACGCGCGTACTCCGCGGAATACGGATCCTGGTTGATCTTGATCTGCTGGACAGCCGACGCGCTCACTCGCAGCGCACTGACTTCCATCCCGTTGACGACAAGGGTCGGACCGGCGGTGCCGATCGATCCGGAATCGAGGAAGCGCGAGAGCGTGGCGATGTAATCCTGATCGAACATCGGAAGGGCGGCGAGCATCTCCTGATCGACGGCCACGGCATCGGAGTTCGAGGCTGCGCCGGTGCCGATTTCCGGCGCCTGATTGCTGACCGTGATTTCCTGGGTGACGTTTGCGAGCGGAAGCGCGATCCGCAGCGGCGATGGCGTGCGGCCACCGACAGTCACCTTGATCGCTGTCGGCTGGAATCCCTCGTAGCGGACTCTCACCTCGTAGCGGCCCGGCGGCACGCCGACGAACCGGAACGTGCCCGTCGGATCGGTCGACGTTGTTTGAACGATCGCCGGCCCCGACATGAGATCGACCTGCGCGCCGGGAAGCACGGCGCCCGTCCCGTCGACTGCTACGCCGATGACCGTCTGTCCGCTTCGAGGCGGCTGGGCTTCCCCGGCCGCGACTGCTGCGGCGAACAGCAACCAGACAACGACGAGCATCGCGAACCGCCAACCGAGTAACAAGGGCAGCCTCGTGTCACAATTCTAACGGCTGACGACTAGAATCCGCTGAACAACGAGATGGCGATACGACAGTTCTGGTTCGTCGTTGCAGCCGCGATCGCGGTTGGACCGGAACATACGACTTGTCCGAGAAAGCGAAGACGCCGGCGGGGCTGGCGTTCGACCTGAAGAATCACATCCTGTTCTTCGGTTGCCGCAATCCCGCGGCGATGGTGGTCCTAGGCTCGGAGAGCGGCAAAATCGCGACGTCGCTGCCGATCGGCAGCGGCGTGGATGGCGCTGTCTTCAACCCGGCGACGATGGAAGCGTTCAGCGCTCAGGCCGACGGCACGCTGACCGTGATCAAGGAAAACGGCCCTGCGAGCTTCGAGATCGAACAGACGGTCAAGACGATGACGAGCGGCAAGACGTTGACGCTCGACGCCAAGACCAATCACATCCTCGTGATCGCAGCCGAGTACGGTCCTCCGGCGACGCCGCCGCCCGCCGGCGGACGCGGCGGGCGGGGCGAGATGATTCCCGATTCGTTCTCGATTCTGATGATCGGAAAGTAGCGGCTTAGAAGCTCCATCGCACCCCCAGCTGCAGCTGCCGCATGTCTCCGACGGCCAGCACCTGCCTGAACGTCGGCGACGGCGTCGCGCCGTTGCCGATGGTGTTGTTCACGTTGACCACGTTCGTCTGATTGAACACGTTGAAGCCCTCGAGCATCAGCTCCACGCGGTGCGTGTTGAACGTGACGGCCCGCGACACCCTGACGTCGAACGACGTCGTGCCGCACGTCGCGGCCAGGTCCGAGAAGCACGGCAGCCGTCCCGTATTGCGTCCGACGCCGGCAGGCCGATCGTTGAACGCTCCGTCACCGTTGTTGTCGGCGCCGGTGACGATGTTGAACGGCGCCGCCGATGCGTACTGATAGAGCCATCCAATCTGGAAGCCGCCGAGCGCGCGGCGCACCGACGCGCCCGACCCGTCGCCCAATGTTCCGCTGACGACGAGACGGCCGCGCTGATCGTTGTCCGACGGTCCTTTGTCGGCGAGCACGTCGTTCTGCGTCTGCGGCGTCTGGAAGAACGCGTTGCCCGCATCGTCCTCGCTCTTCGACAAGGTGAACGACACGCGGATCCTTCCCCACCGCAGGCCGCGCGTCTCGACCGACGCCGTCGCGCCGCTGAACCACGAATCGCCGATCGAGTCGTACTGCGAGATGTTCGCGAAGTTCGGATTCGGCCGTCCCGCCGCGGTCAGCACGTTGACGTTGTGCGACATCAGAATGTTGTGGCCGCGCAGATACGTGTAGCCGATCTGCGCCGACAGCACGTTCGCGATCGCGCGCTCGACCTGCACGGCCGCCTGCTCGCTGCGCTGCGCCTGCACGTCAGGATTCATGTTGCTGATCGAGACGAGCACGCCAGAGGGAAAGGCCGACAGCACGTTCGGCCACCCGGGCGCACCCGGCTGACCGGCCGACAACACGGCCGTCTGATAGATCCGGCCGTCGCGTTGGATCGCGTTCGAGGTCGCCCGCAGCGGCACGCGATCGAAGTACACGCCGCCGCTCGCACGGTACACGGTCTTGCCGTCGGCCGGCGCATACGCCGCGCCGATCCGCGGCGACACGTTGTTCCGGTCCGGGTTGATCGGGCTCGGCAGCCATTGCACGTCGTAGCGGAGGCCCGCATTGATCGTCAGGTCCCCGCGCGGACGCCATTCGTCCTGTGCGAAGACGCCGAGGTTCGGATTCGACTGCAGCAGCGACGTCTGCCCGAAGGCCTGCTGGAACTGGGAGTAGGCGCCGCGCTGAAAGCTGGCGAGTGAGGTGAAGGTATAGGAGCCGGCCGTCGCGCCTGGAAACGTGATGTTGATGCGGTTGTAGAGCACGTCGGCGCCGGTCTTGATCAGATGCGAGCCTCGCTGCAGCGTCAGCGTATCGATCCCTTCGACGACGTCGGCGTCGCGAGCGGTCGGCGACGAGGTCCAGTTGCCGAAGGCGGCGACGCCGGAGATGCTCACCGCGGGACCGATCGTGTCGTTGACCGCGCTCCCCAGGCGGCTGCGTGTGTACTGCACGCGCGCCTCGTTGATCGTTCCCGACGAGAACGTCGTGAGGTAGTTGGCGGCGACGGCGTGATCGGTGTCGTCGAGCGCCTGGCCGCGGCTGACGTCGTTCAGCGCGCCGATGTTGCGCGCATTCGGGCTGCCGACGTCGTACAAGTTGTAGCGGAGTTGCAGCCGGGACGCGCCGTTCGCCTGGTGATCCACGCGCCCGAACACGTTGGTCGTGTCGTAGCCGGTCGTGTAGTTGCCGGTCGCAATGCGCGGACCGCGATAGCCGACGGCATCGAGCGTCGTGTTGATCGCCGACACGGCCGACGGCGCGATTGTGACGATCGCCGTGAGGTCGCGCTGCGTTCGCTCGACGTTGCCGAACCAGAAGGTGCGATCCTTCGCGATCGGTCCTCCGAAGCTGAATCCGTACTGGTTCTGCTTCAGCGGATCCTTGCGCGTTGCGAGCGGGTTCTTCGCGTCGAGCGCGTCGTCGCGAAAAAATTCGTACGCGCGCCCGCTGTTGCGATTCGTCCCCGACTGCGTGACGAGGCTGACGACGCCGGCCGACGCCCGGCCGAATTCGGCCGTGCCGCCGGAGGCCACGACCTCGAACTCGCGCACGACTTCTTCGCTCAGCGAGATGCCCGCGAGATCGGCGGCGTCGTCGTTGGCGGAAAGGCCGTCCACGACGAAGTTGTTGTTCAGATTGCGCTGGCCGCCGATGGAAACGCCCGTCGCCGGCACCGCCGACGTTTCCGCGAACCGATCCGTGTTGCGCAGGTTGGTGCGCGACACGTTCGGCGCGAGCAGGGCGAGGTCGAGATAGTTCCGGCCGTTCAGCGGCAGCGTGTCGACTTCATGAGGGGTGATCGTCGACGCGACCTCCGTCCGCCGCGCCTCGACGAGCGGCGCGCGCGCCTCCACCTGCACCGACTCTTCGAGCGCCACCTTCAGCATGATCGGCACGTCGATCTGATCGCCGACCGAGAGCGTCAGGTTCGCGTTCGCCGTCGTGAAGCCGGAGAGCTGAACCGCAAGATGATAATTACCGACTGGCAGGTACAGCAGCCGGAAGCGACCGCGTTCGTCGCTGACGCCGCGCCATACCTGATTGGTATCGTGATTCCGAATCGTCACCGTCGCGCCCGGCACGACGGCTTCGCTCGCATCGCGCACCGTCCCGGTGACGTTGGCTGACGTCACCGTCTGCGCCGCCGCGAGCGCGCACCACACATACGCCGACACGATTGCCAGAAACGCGGATCGCACCAAACACCTCCCGCGGCTCCGAAAGGACCGCTTTATCCCGGTTGTCGATACGAGTTCGCCCGAGCCCGTTCGGACCCGGCGAGGGAGGCGTCAGCTTCGCGGAGGCGGAAGGTCGGGCCGTTCGGCGCGCGAAAGCGTCGACGGCGCGGCTGGACGGATCGACTCGATGATCGACGAAATGGAACCGACCGAAGCGACCGGCGGCAGAACGCCGGCGGCGGTGAGCGTGAGCAGCTCGGAATCGTGATGCCCGCACGCGTTCTGCATGCGGCAGCTGCGATCACCCTCGCGCGAGTGATGCATCGGACAAAACTGTCCAGGCCCGACGCCCGGACAGCAGCTCGGATCGTCGATGCCGAAGGCCGGACAGCACAGCGCGAGCGGCGCCGCCACCGCGATCAGCTGGCACACGAGCCAGCACCACGCGATCGATCGCAGAAGCCTTCGCACCATCGACGATTCAGTTTATTCTAACTGGACGCTCAAGCATGTTGCAAAATCGCATCCGATTCATTGGATTCGCCATTGTGGTCTATTGTGCTGCGGCGGGACGCGCCAGCGCGCAGGACTGGACGTGGACCACCGACGCGAGCGCCTTCTTCGGCTACAACTACCAGCAGCGAAAATTCGCCGACTTCAGCGCATGGGAATCACAGAATTGGTTCATGCTCGACGGTACCCGCGAGCTGGATTCTGGACGGTTGTCGCTCGTCGCGATGCTGTCGCTCGAACCGCTCACCGTCAATGCCGCCGGGTCGCCGCAGCTGTTCCAGACAGGCGAGTCGTATCAGCGGCAGCCGCTCTCGAACAATCAGCATCCGCACGATCTCTTCATGGCGCTCGGCGCCACGTATCGCGTCGAGCGGCCGCGGCTCGCGTATCTGTTCGGTGTGCATCTGGTCGGTTCGCCGGCGCTCGGGCCGCCGGCGTTCATGCATCGCGAATCGGCGCGCGACAACCCGCAGGTGCCGCTCACGCATCATTACCTCGATTCCACGCACATTACTTATGGCGTGCTGACCGCGGGGGTCCAAACGGGAGCATTCACCTTCGAGACATCCGCGTTTCGCGGCGCCGAGCCCGACGAGAACCGCTACAACATCGAGGCGCCGCGGCTCGATTCGTATTCCGGCCGGGTCGGCTGGACGAAAGGCGCCTGGCAGGCGCAAGTCTCGGCCGGGCATCTCCACGTTCCCGAATGGTTCGAGCCGTACGACGAAACGCGGCTGACAGCCTCGATTGGGTTCGACGGGGCGATGGGCTCGCGTCCGTTCTCGGCCCTGCTGGCGTGGGGAGAGAACCGTCAGGAGATCGTGAAGAACGGCGTGTCGGATTCGTTTCTGCTGGAGTGGGACCTCCGCGCGACCGCGATGACGTCGTTTTATGGCCGCGCGGAAGTTGCCGAGAAGGAGATCCTCGGCCTCGGGTTCCACCCGTTCGGCTTCGCGCATCCGCACCTGTATTCGCACATCGACGCGCTGACGCTCGGCGCCGTGCGCGATCTCGTGAGCGCCAGCGGCGGGCGGATCGGCGTCGGCGCCGACGTCACGCTCTACCACATGTCGCCCGATGTCATCGACTACTGGGGAGGCTCACACTCGTATCACGTGTTCCTCCGCTTGCGGCCCGGATCGACCGCGCATCATCACCACTAGTTGTCGTAAACTTCTGAGTTCAGGCCTTGCGCATCGACGATGTCTCTCGTCGCCCTATCGGAGATGCTCGGCGCACCCGTCCGCGACGCCTCCGGTGCCGTGCGGGGACGCGTGCGCGAGATTTCGGTCGCCCCGCAGGAGCATCCGACCCGCATCGCGCATCTCATCGTCCGCACCGCGGACGGTGAGCGCTTCCTGTCTCTTACCGATCTGAAATCGGCCGGCGCGACGGTGAGGACCACGACCGACGCCTCGCGCTGGGAGCGCTACATCCCATCGGACGGCGTGCTGCTCCTCAAGCGCGACCTGCTCGATCAGCAGATCATCGACATCCACGGCCGTAAGGTCGTCCGCGTCAACGACGTCGAGCTCGAATCGACACCCGTCAACAGCCATCTGCTCCTGAACATCGTCGCCGTCGACGTCGGCGCCCGCGGCGCGATCCGCCGCCTCTCGAAGGGGCTGATGCCGTCGTTCACGCTCCGCGCGCTGCTCGACAAGATTCCGCCGCGCGTGATTCCGTGGGAGTACGTCGACCTCATCGAGACCGACCCCGCGCGGCGCGTCAAGCTGAAGATCGCCTACGAAGGGCTCGCGAAGCTCCACCCGGCCGACATCGCCAACATCGTCGAAGACCTGCCGCCGGCCGAACGTGAGGCGGTCTTCGAAACGATCGACGAGGAAGTGGCGGCGGAGACGCTCGAAGAGCTCGACCCCGACATCAAGAAGTCGGTCGTCGAGTCGCTCGACAAGGACCGCATCGCCGACATCGTCGAGGAAATGGATCCCGACGCGGCGGCCGACCTGCTCGGCGATCTGCCCGAAGAACGATCGGGCGAGATCCTCAAGGAGATGCAGCCCGAGGAGCGGCAGGAGGTGACGCAGCTCCTCGAGTTCGCCGAACACACCGCCGCCGGCCGCATGACGACCGAGTTCATCGCGGCGCCCGAAACAGCCGTCGTCGACGACGCCATCGAGGCGTTGAAGCGATTCGAAGGGAGCCGTGAAGCGCTCGCGACGGTCTACCTGACGGGCCCGGGCAATCGGCTCGTCGGATCCGTGCCGCTCGTCAGGATCGCCATCTCGTCTCCCGGCGCGCAGCTGTCCGATTTGAGCGAGCCGTACGTCGCCTGCGCGCCGGACACGCCGGAGGACGAAGTCGCGGCGCTCTTCGACAAATACAACCTGATCACGCTCGCCGTCGTCGACGAACATGGACGCCTGACCGGCATCATCACCGCCGACGACGTGATAACGATGCTGCGACATCGTCACTGAAACGCACGCGATGGACTTCCTTCGCAAGGAGTGGCGAAGCCGGCTCGTTCTCTTCCTCGCAGTCGTCGGACCCGGATTCATCACGGCGAACGTGGACAACGACGCGAACGGCATCGCCACCTACTCGGTCGCGGGGGCGCAGTTCGGCTACTCGCTGCTGTGGACGATGATTCCGACGATCGTCGCGCTGGTCGTCGTGCAGGAAATGTCGGCCCGCATGGGCGCCGTCACGGGCAAAGGGCTCAGCGATCTCATTCGCGAGGAATTCGGCCTGCGGACGACGTTCATTCTGATGCTCGCGCTCGTCGCGACGAACTACCTGAACATCGTCGGAGAATTCGCCGGCGTCGCGAGCGGCTTCGAGCTGTTCGGCATCTCCAAGTACATCGTCGTGCCGCTGGCGGCGTTGATCGTCTGGGCGATGGTCGTTCACGGCACGTACAGCAGCGTGGAGAAGATCTTTCTCTCCGCGTCGCTCTTTTATGTCGCCTACGTCGTGTCGGGCGTGCTGGCGCATCCGGACTGGAAAGCGGCGGCGCTTTCCACCGTCACGCGTCCGGCGAGCATCGGCTTCCGCAATTACGGCTACCTCTACATGGTGATCAGCCTCGTCGGGACCACGATCGCGCCGTGGATGCAGTTCTATCTGCAGGCGTCGATTGTCGAAAAAGGGGTGACGGTCCGCCAGTACGCGGCGTCGCGCCTCGACGTGATCGTCGGGTGCCTCTTCGCCGGCATCGTCGCGTGGTTCATCGTCGTCGCGTGCGCCGCGACGCTGCACACGGTGGGCAAGTACAACATCGTGACGGCGGCCGACGCCGCGCAGGCGCTGCGGCCGCTCGCCAGCGAGTACGCGTATCTGCTCTTCGCGGCAGGACTGTTCAACGCGTCGCTGTTCGCGGCGTCGATTCTGCCGATCTCGACGGCGTACGCGGTGTGCGAAGGACTGGGACTGGAGTCGGGACTCGACAAGCGGTTCGACGAGGCGCCGACGTTCTACTGGCTGTACACGCTGCTCATCGTAGTGGGCGCCGGCGCGCTCATGCTGCCGCGCTTCCCGCTCTTTCGGGTGATGGTCGCGTCGCAGATGCTGAACGGCGTCCTGTTGCCGTTCGTGCTCGTGTTCATCGTGGTCCTGATGAACGATCGCGAGCTGATGGGCGAGCACGTCAACTCGCGCGGCTACAACATCGTGGCGTGGGCGACCGTGGCGGTGATGATCGCGTTGACGGTCGCGATGATCTTCTGGCGCTAGCGCTGACGGAGGTGCAGCACGAGCTGCCAGCGCTGCAACTCCGGGAGAAAGCTGAACGCCGGCATGCCGGACCGGCTGTTGCCGGTACTGATCTTCCAGAACAGCGCGCCGTCGGTTTGCGCCTGCACGTCGGCCTGCGACAGATCCGGTGCGTCTTCGGTGCCGCGCGCATCGGCGCCGTGGCACGTGGCGCATCGTTCCTGAAACAGCTTCGCGCCGCCCGCTGCGGCATCAGGGCGATTGGCGAGCGGGTTTTGCTTCTCGCTGGCGTTCGGCGGCGCCATCCATCCGTTGTCGCGCTCGCGCACCTGCGCAGTTGCGACGACGAGCGACGCATACACGACGATCGCGGCAGCGAGGATCGCTCTCATCGGCGACCTCGCAGCGACAGCTCGTACGACCAGCCGACGCGGAGCAGATAGCGGTCGCTCGCTTTCGTCAGGCCGAAGCCGGTCGACGCCTTCAACGTCGAGCGATCGCTGACGCGCCACGCGACAACCGGAGCCAGATAATGCCGCGTCTCCTTCAACGTGTAGTCGTGCGACGTGCCGAGGCCGCCGAACAGCTCGACGCCGGCCACGAGAGTCTCGCGACAGAAGCGGCAGGAGATGCCGCTCGCGAGACCGCCGAGCGATCGCGAGACGCCGACGCTGTATCCGAACTCCAGTCCCTCGTCTTCGGTGAGGTTCTTTTCGAACGTCACGTTCTCGGACACGTTCCAACCCGAGATCGCGCTCGACAGAATCAGCTTCGTCTCGAGCTCGTGCATGTGCTCCTGCCGGAGATCGGCGATCGGCTCGAACGAGAGCGGGCCGGCGCCGACGATTTCCTTCTGGATCCGGCTCGCCTCGTTGATGCTCTCGTATTCGACGTAGAGAACCGGGTTAACCCGGTGCTCGCTCCTGAGCGGACGGAACCGGTTCTCCCAGCGCCAGCCGCTGAACCCGGAACCGTCGCCGCGAGCGCTGACGCCTTCAAGGTAGAGCTCTGTCGTCCACCATCCTTTAACGCCGTATTCGAGCTCGAGCCACGGCGCCAAGTAGGTCGGGTGGCCCCCCCGCGGCATCCCCGAGGTGTTGGCGAGGGCGATTTCGAGGTTGCCTGGTTCCTCGAGGTAGTGATCGTAGGTGACGAAGTACGGGCTGTCCTGCGCGCGGGCGGCCGCGGCATTCACAAGAACGAGCGCAGTCAATAAGGACCAGATGCGGCGCGGCGACATATGACTCCTCGGCGGTGTTGTATCCTGAGACCGAGTCTCAAGATTGCTAGGCCATGCTATCGGGAGATATCCGACCAGTCAAGTCGCCTTTCCAATTTTTTTGAAATCTTCTTCGCGGGACTGCACGCTATTTGGCGCTCGATGATCGGACGACTGGCGGAATCCCTAACAAACGCGTCGTTCTCGGGTCGGGCGCAGGCAGCTTACTGGTTCAGATCGACCCAGACGCTCTTGAGCTGCGTGTAGTGCTCGAGGGCATGGACGCTCATCTCGCGGCCGAAGCCGCTTTGCTTGTATCCGCCGAAGGGAGCGGCCGTGTCATAGATGTTGTAGGTGTTGATCCAGACGGTGCCGGCCTGCAGCTTGCGCGCCACGTAGTGCGCCTTCTTGATGTCTTTGGTCCAGACCGCGGCAGCGAGGCCGTACGGCGAATCGTTCGCGCGCGCGATCGCTTCGTCGACGTCGGCGAACTCGATTGCCGCGAGCACCGGCCCGAAGATCTCCTCGCGCGCGATCGTCATGTCGGGCGTCACGTTGTCGAACACCGTCGGCTGCAGGAAATAGCCCTTTCCCGTGCCGATGTCGGCGCGGCCGCCGCCGGCGACGAGCTGCGCGCCTTCCTTCTTCGCCGTCTCGATGTAGCGCAGATCCGTTTCGAGCTGCTTCTTCGACGAGATCGCGCCGAGACGCGTTTTGGGATCCAGCGGATCGCCCGGCGCCATCTTCTTCGCACGCGCGGCGACCTTGTCGACGAACTCGTTCTTGATCGATTTGTCGACGAGAAGCCGCGATCCGGCTGCGCAGACTTCGCCTTTGCCATAGAAGATGCCCGTCGTCGCGCCGCGGATCGCGGCGTCGAGATCGGCATCGGGAAAGACGATGTTCGGCGACTTGCCGCCGAGCTCGAGGGTGATGCGCTTCAGCGTCTCCGACGATCCCTTCATGATCTGCCGTCCGGTCGACGTGTCGCCGGTGAACGCGATCTTGTCGATGCCCGGATGGTCGACGAGCATCTGCCCGACCCTCGATCCGGGACCGGTGATCACGTTGAGCACGCCGGAAGGCAGTCCCGCCTCTTTCGCGATGTCGGCGAGCGCGAGCGCCGTCAGCGGCGTCTGCGTCGCCGGCTTGATGATGACCGTGTTGCCGCACGCGAGCGCCGGCGCCACTTTCCACGCCGTGAGCAGCAGCGGGAAATTCCACGGCACGATGGCTGCAACGACACCGACCGGCTCACGCAGCGTGTAGGTGAGGTAGTTCCCTTTGACGGGAATCGTCTCGCCGTGAATCTTGTCGGCCCAGCCGGCGTAGTACTGAAAGCACTCCGCCGCCGCCGGCACCTCGATCTGACGCGATTCGAAGATCGGCTTGCCGTTGTGCAGCGTCTCGAGGCGCGCGATCTCGTCCGCTCGCTCGAGCAGCTTCTCGCCGATCTTCCACACGATGCGTCCGCGATCGCGCGCCGACAGCCTGCTCCACGGTCCGTCGAGCGCCGCGCGAGCGGAGGCAACCGCCGCATCCACGTCCGCCTGCTCCGCCGACGCGACTTCGGCGATGACGTCTTCGGTCGCCGGGTTGACGACCTCGATCGTCTTCGCGCCCGCGGCGTCGCGCCACTCGTTGTTGATGAACAGCTGCTTCTGCATCACGGTGGTTATCGTCATTGGTTTCCTCGAAATGCGACCACGAAAAGCACGAAATGTGTTTCGTGCCCTACGAAGCCGTTTCTCCGGGTTGCAGCTCCAGCACCTGCACGCGCTGACCGACGAGCTCCCGCAGCTTCGCCGGCGTGCCGGTGAGCACCGGAAACGTACCGTAGTGCATCGGCACGACTTGTTGCGCGCCAAGCAACTCGCACGCCTTCGCCGCCTGCTCGGGGCCCATTGTGAAGTGATCGCCAATCGGCAGGAACGCGATCTGCGGACGATACAGCTCGCCGATCAGACGCATGTCGCCGAACAGCGCCGTGTCGCCGGCGAAGTAGATCGTCGTCCGGTCCTCGAAGCGGACGACGTATCCCGTTGCGACGCCGGCGTACGTAATCTTCCCGTCTTCTTCGACCGAGCTGCTGTGAAACGCCTGCACCATCGTCACCGACAGGCCAAGCGCGTTGAGCGTCCCTCCCGGATTCATACCGGTGACGTTCTGCAGCCCCTTCTTCTGGAAGAAGACCGACAGCTCGTACGGCGCGACGACCTGCGCGCCGCTCGCCCGAGCGATTGGAACGACGTCTCCGGCGTGATCGGAGTGGCCGTGCGTCACCAGGATGAGGTCGACGCTGCCGATGTTCTTCGCCGATGCAGGAGAGCTCGGGTTGCCCGTGACCCACGGATCGAACAGGACGCGTTTGCCCGCAGGCGACTGGATCAGAAACGTGGCGTGGCCCAGCCACGTGAACGAGAGCGCCTTCGCCATGGCGCGCTATTGTTCGGTGCGGACGTACTCGAAATCAACCGGCTTTTGATTGATCCCGCGTCGAGGCGGCGTGATGTAATTCGCGAACCTGCCCGGCTGGTACACGGGCTCGGCCATGATGCTCAGGAGGTACTCGCTGTCGGCCGCACACGGCAGCCATTCGTTCCTGCGCTTCTCCCACTGCTCTTTCGACATCGGCACGCCGTTCGGATCGAAATGGAACCCGGAGTACATCCCGATGTGCCGGTTGAACTTCCGATCCGGCAGCCGCAGCCGCTCGGAAACCCCCGCGTGCTCGAGAATGCGGTTCCAGCGCTCGACGCCGGCGGCGCAATCGCCGACGTACCAATCGCGCAGCACTTCGTTCATCGCGTTGCGCATCAGCACGTCCCTGGTCGCCGGCCGGCCATCTTCGAAGAACTCCATCCGGTAACAGGCGTCCTTGACGACGTGTTCGTCGAACGTGTCTTCCTTCGCGCGCCCTTTCAAGCCGTTCGCGAAATATGACGCTGCGTTGCTCGACACCTCGCCGCCGTGCAGATCGAGGCTCAGGCTGAACCACTGATTCAGATGTTTCTGGATCGTCGGGATGTCGATGCCGCCCACCTTTCGCACGTCCTCCGAGAATCCCGCCTCGCGCATCAGCTCGCACGTCCGCTGCAGAATCCGCGACACGCCGGTCTCGCCGACGAACATGTGATGCGCTTCTTCGGTGAGCATGAAGCGGGTCGTCCGCGACAACGGATCGAGCGAGCTCTCCGACAGCGACATGAGCTGCGATTTGCCGTCGCGGTCGGTGAACATCGTGAACATGAAGAAATCGAGCCAGTTGTCGATCGGCTCGTTGAAGGCTTCCAGAATGCGAGGCTTGTCGCGGTTCCCGCTTTGCCGATCGAGCAGTTCTTCGGCTTCATCTCGTCCGTCGCGTCCGAAGTACGAGTGCAGCAGGTAGACCATCGCCCACAGGTGACGTCCTTCCTCGACGTTCACCTGAAACAGATTGCGCAGATCGTAGAGGCTTGGGCATCGGTGGCCGAGCCACCGCTGCTGCTCGACGCTTGCAGGCTCGGTATCGCCCTGCGTCACGATCAACCGCCGCAGCTGATTCCGGAACTCGCCGGGCACTTCGTGCCACACCGGCTGGCCGAAGAAGTCGCCGAACCCGATGCGCCGATCGGGAATCGGATCGGCGAGGAAGATGCCCCAACGATATTCCGGCAGCTTGACGTACTCGAAGTGCGCCCACCCGCTCGGATCGACGCTGACCGCCGTGCGAACGTAGACCTGGTGGTAATCCTGGAACCCCTGCGGTCCCATGTCGCGCCACCACTGGATGTACTTCGGCTGCCAATGCTCGAGCGCGCGTTGCAGGCGCTTGTTGCTCGAGAGGTTCACGTTGTTCGGAATCTTCTCGGCGGAGATCATGTATGTAGCTCTCCTCGTTACGTCCTCTTCCAATCGAACTCCGGCCGTCCCTGTTGCCCGTACACTCTCAGCGCGCCTTTTTCGCCGACCGCATTCGGCCGCTGGAAAATCCAGTTCTGCCATGCCGTGAGGCGCCCGAAGATTTTCGTTTCCATCGTCTCGGGGCCGGCGAAGCGGAGGTTGGCCTCGAGTCCGGTCATCGCGTCGGGCGAGAACGCCGCGCGCGCTTCGACCGCCATCCGCACTTCGTCGTCCCAGTCGATTTCATCCGGCGCGAACGTGACGAGACCGGCTTCTTCGGCGTCGCCGGCGTTTAGCGGGCCGTCATGCGCGCGCAGTTCGTCCACTTTGCCGGGATCGGCGAGGAAGCGCGTCTGCAGACGTGTGAGCCCATTGCTCATCGGCAGCGGGCCGAAGTTCATCGGCGACAGCATGACGACGTTTTCTTCCTTGTCGTCGTGGAACATGTACGAGCGATCGGCAGCGAGCGCCAGCTCGAAGAGCGATCCGCCGAACGCCGATCCGTCTTCAATCAGCGCGAAGAAGCTGCGCGACGTGAGATCGAGGCGTTTCAGCGTTCGCTTCATCAGCAGGGTGATCTCGCGCACGAGCCAGTGCGACCGATGATCGACGAGTGTCTTGTCGATCGCGACGACCGTGTCGATGTCACCTTCGGTCCGGATCACGACCGTTCCGATTTCGGGCTCGTTGATTCGCAGCCTCAGCAGCGCGTCGTCGAGCTCGCGGAAGGCGCGCAGCGGCCAGAACTGATCGCCAGCCTTGACGATCGCATCCGGCGTCGAGGGCTGCGGCCCGCTCGGGGCATGCACGGTGAGATCCGCCGTGCGCTTCGCGCGGTTCAACGCGACGGTCACCGCCGAGTACGTGATCGCGGATTCGGAAACCGTCGGATTGAGCGGGTTCAGCGTGATGCCGGGTCCGGTCGCGGGCCTGTCGGAGATCGCCGCCAGCTCGCGCGCGCGCTTCTGAACCGCGTCCCTGAACTGGCTCGTCGGAAAGACGCGATCGACCAGCTTCCACTCGACCGCGCGCTTTCCCTTGATGCCTTCGACGAGCGTGCTGAAGAAATCGGCGAGGTCGCGGCGGACGTGGCGCTTGTCGACGACGCGCGTCAGTCCGCCTGTGCCGGGCAGCACGCCGAGCAGCGGCGCCTCGGGCAGGCTCACCGCCGAATTGCCGTCGTCGACCAGCACAATCTCGTCGCACGCCAGCGCAAGCTCGTACCCGCCGCCGGCGCAGATGCCGTTGAGCGCCGCGAGGAACTTGATGCCTGAATGCTCGCTCGCGTCTTCGATGGCCAGTCGCGTCTCGTTCGTGTACTTGCAGAAGTTCACCTTCCAGCCGTGCGACGACTCGCGAAGCATCATGATGTTCGCGCCGGCGCAGAAGATGCGCTCCTTCAGCGACGTGATGACGACTGCGTGCACGTCGGGGTGTTCGAAGCGGACGCGCTGAATCGCATCGGCCAGCTCGATGTCGACGCCGAGATCATAGGAATTGAGCTTCAGCTTGTAGTCGGGCGAGAGACCGGCGTCTTCGCGCACGTCCATAGAAAGCGTGGCGATTGGGCCGTCGAACGTCAGTTTCCAGTGCTGGTAGGCCTCGGGGCGTGTATCAAAGGTGATCATTGAATTGAACGCTCGTTCAAACTACTTTATAGAGCGTGGCATCGGGCGAGTCAACAGATGATCAGCGCCGGCCGAGCTCGCGCGCGGGGCGACGGCGGCCGAAGCGGCCGCGCAATGCCGACCCCGAGGCGTCCACCCGCGTCGACATCCTGAAAAGCGCCGCCAAAGCGTTCCGCCGCCTCGGGTATCACGGCGCCACCGTGGAGGAAATCGCCGCGGCGCTCCACATGAAGAAGGGCAACCTCTATTACTACTTCAAGAACAAAGAGGAGATTCTCTTCGCCTGCCACCAGTACTCGCTCGATCGGCTGATGCAGCTGCTCGACGACATCGAGCACAGCAGGATGCCGCCCGAGGACAAGCTGCGCCGGCTGGTGAGCGCGTTCGTCCACACGATCCTCGACGAACTGCACGGTACGGCGCTGTTCCTCGACCTCGAGGCGCTGACGCCCGCGCATCTGAAGGCGGTCATCGTCCGGCGCGACCGCTTCGATCATGGAATCCGTCAGGTGCTCGAGGAAGGGATGGCGAGCGGACGCTTCGCGAAGAGCGATCCGAAGCTGCTCACGTTCGCGGTGATGGGCGCCGTCAACTGGATTCCGCGCTGGTTCAACCCGGATGGACCGGCGATGTCGCAGGAGATTGCCGATCGCTTCGCCGATTTCTTCATCAACGGCCTGAAGCAGGCCTGAAGGCCTGCGCTACCGTGCGCGTAGCTGCGGTACCGTGCAAGTAGCGCAGCCCTTCAGGGCTGCTTCAGCGCTCTGACCGGATTCAACCGCACGATGCGCAGCGCGGGGATGAGGGTCCCGATCGTTGCGACGAGTAGCGCAGAAGCCGCTGCCGCGAACGTCAGCGGATCGCGGACACAGCCGATCAGCAGCACCGCCGCCACTGCACCCCACAGAATCAGAATCGGCTGGCGCACTCGTTCGGTTTCGCCACGTTGAAGCGGGATGATGTGCTCGCGCGCGGGATGCCTCGCCGTCCGGTACAGATCGTCCATCACCGGCTGCGCGACCGCTGCGATCTCCGACTCCGCCTGCGCCCACGTCACGCCCGGTTCGAGCCGCCCGATGATCTCGTAGTTCTGCCCGCCGCCTTCGCACGTGCGGCACGGGCGGACTGGCGTCCAGACATCCACCGGACTGCCGATCGTGAATCGCTCCGGCATCACGCCGACGATCGTGTGCGGCTCGCCGCGAAGCGTGATCGATCGGCCGCCGATCGCGCTCGGGTCGCGGTTGAACAGCCGCAGCCACAGCCCGTGACTGAGTACCGCTGCAGCCGGTCCGCCCGGACGATCCTCGTCGGCGGTGAATTCCCGGCCGAGCGCCGGCGCGACGCCGAGCACATGGAAGTAGCCGGCCGATACGCGCTGCTGCCTGACGTACTCGGGATGGTCGCCGACGACAAGATTCACTCCGGTCGATCCGAATCCTCCGCTCGTCGTCGCCAGATCGAGCGCGGCGACGCCGTCGCGCAACACCTCCCAAGTACGGCCCGTCTGACCGAACTCGATGTCGCCGCGCCAGAACTGCGCGACGACCTCGACAAGACGATCGGGCTCGGGGTACGGCAGCGGCCGGAGCAGCAGCCGATCGACGACCGTATAGATCGCGGTGTTCGCGCCGATGCAGAACGCGAGCGTGAGGATCGCGCTGACCGCGAACACCGGCCTCCTCAGCAGCAGCCGGATGGCGTAGCGGGCGTCTCGCAGCATGGATGTTTAGACGGCCTTGACGGCTCGCGCGTCCACGGCGAGCTCGCGCAAGCGGAATCGCTGAATCTTCCCGGTCGCCGTTTTCGGCAGCTCCGGCAGAAACGCCACCCACCGCGGCCGCTTGTACTCGGCGAGCCGTTGCCGCACGAACTGCTGTAGTTCCTCCGCCAGCTCGGGCGTCGCTCGGGCCGCGTCGCGGAGGACGACGAACGCCATCGGTTTCACGAGCGCATCGCGATCCTCATGACCGACGACGCCGCATTCGAGCACGGCCTGATGAGCCATCAGCGCGTTCTCGACTTCCACCGGGCTGACCCACAGTCCGCCGACCTTCATCATGTCGTCGGAGCGGCCGGCGTACCAGAAGTAGCCGTCGGCATCCTGCGTGTACTTGTCGCCGGTACGGATCCAATGCCCTTCGATGGTGTTCTTCGTTTTCTCGTGCTGATTCCAGTATCCGGCGCAGATCGAATCGCCGTGGACCCATAGGTTGCCGATCTCGCC
>Ga0209577_10002591_pt1 | contig 17300 bp, 9 predicted proteins | sample GraSoiAngelo_109_FD_185874 | JGI IMG/M metagenome (GOLD analysis project Ga0209577, IMG submission 185874) | Grasslands soil microbial communities from the Angelo Coastal Reserve, California, USA - 14_0903_12_20cm (SPAdes) (version 2) | ecosystem: Environmental > Terrestrial > Soil > Grasslands ...
CGAGGACCTGCTGAACAACCTGCCACAGCTGGTCGCGGAGCAGAGCTCGGGGGTGTCGATCAGCTCGGTCGGTGTCGCCACGCTGAGCCTGCGCGGCCTCGGCTCGCAGCGCACGCTGGTCCTGATCAACGGCCGGCGCATGCCTCCGGGCGGCGCGGGCGGTGTCACGGGCGGCAATGCCAACGCCCCCGACATCAATCAGATCCCGGCCGACCTCATTGAGCGCGCTGACGTGCTGACCGGCGGCGCATCCGCGGTCTACGGAGCGGACGCGGTCGCGGGCGTCGTCAACTTCGTGCTCAACACGCATTACGAAGGCGTCAAGATCGACGGCAACTACAGCTTCAACAACCACAAGAACGACAACGGCACGTATCTCACATACCTGCAGAACTTCGGCGCCCCGACCCCGCAGGGCACCGTAAACACCGGACAGAACAAGGACATTTCGATCGTCGCGGGCTCGAACTTCGCCGACGGGAAGGGTAACGCGACGGTCTACGCCACCTATCTGAAAAGCAACCCGTCGGTCGGCTATCAGTTCGACCACGCAGGCTGCACGCTGATCGGTGGCTCGACCCCGACCAGTAACATCCGCTGCGGTGGCTCCGGCACCAGCGCCCACGGCCAGTTCCTCATGATCGGTCTGGTGGGCACGTCAGCCACCACCATCGTCGACAACGCGGTGGATCCCGCGACGGGCGCCTTCCGGCAGTTCAACGGCAGCGATCTCTACAACTACGGAGCGCTCAGCTACTTCCAGCGGGACGCCGAGCGCTACACCGCGGGCGGCTTCCTGCATTACGACTTCAACGACCACGCGAGTCTGTACACGGAAACCATGTTCGCGCGGAATACGTCGACCGCGCAGTACGGTCCGAGCGGCTCCTTCTTCAATCAGGTGACGATCCATTGCTCGGACCCGCTCATGACGGCGCAGGAGCACACGACGCTCTGCACCGGGACCAACTTCGCGCAGAACCAGGCCCAGTACGGCCTAACAGGCGACCAGATCAACCTGTACATCGCCCGCCGCAGTGTCGAGAGCGGCGGCCGCCAGGACAACTACGCCTCGAACGCATTCCGGCAGGTCGGCGGTGTGAAGGGCGCCATCAATAGCGCCTGGACCTACGATGCCTACGGCCAGGTGGGCATCACGCAGTTCCAGGATATAGAGGGCGACTTCCTCGGCAACCCGCAGATCAACAATGCGCTGAATGTGATCCCCAACCCGGCGACCGGCGGAGTGGCGGGCGTACCGGCCGGCGCTCCGGTCTGCGAGGCGGCCGTGAACGGCAGCGATCCGACCTGCGTGCCGTGGAACGTCTGGGTGCCGGGCGGCGTGAAGGCCGACCAGCTCCAGTACCTGCTGGTGCCCGCCACCTTCTCCGCGACCGCCAAGGAGTACATCGCCGATGCCTCGGTCACGGGCGATCTGGGCAAGATGGGCGCCCAGCTGCCCACCGCGACGAGCGGGCTCAACGTCAACTTCGGCACCGAATATCGCACCGAGCGCTACGATTTCAGTCCGGATTTCGTCTACCTCAACGGCTTCCAGGCCGGCGGCGCGCCCTCGAAGGCCATCGCGGGCGGCTTCCACGTCTGGGAGGCGTTCACCGAGGCGCGCCTACCGCTGGTGGATGACAAGCCCGGCGCCTATCGGCTGTCGCTCGAAGCGGGCTACCGCTACTCGAGCTACAGCCTCGGGTTCGACACCAACACGTACAAGATCGGTCTCAACTGGGCGCCGATCGAGGACGTGCGTCTGCGCGGGGGCTACAACCGCGCGGTCCGTGCGCCGAACCTCGATGAGCTGTACGAGCCGGCGGTGGTGGGTGCCGGTGGCACCGCGGATCCCTGCTGGGGACCGATCGATCCGACAACAGGGTTGGTTGGATCGAAACTCACCCCGGCCCAGTGTGCGTCTACAGGTGTAACGGCCGCCCAGTACGGCCACATCTCCGTGAACCCGGCGGCGCAGATCAACACCCTGGTGGGCGGCAATACGGCCCTGGTGCCGGAAACCGCCGACACCTACACCTACGGCGTTGTGTTCCAGCCGCGGGCGATCCCGAACCTGATCGCCTCGCTCGACGCGTACGACATCAAGATCAAGAAAACCATCATCTCGCTGAGCTCGAACACGATCATCAACGACTGTGCGGTCAGCAATGATCCGGCGTCCTGCGCGCTGATTCATCGCGGGCCGACCGGCTCGCTGTGGTTGAACACGAATAACTTCGTGCAGGCGACCTTCCTGAACATCGGTAACCAGTCCACCAAGGGAATCGACCTCGCGACACGTTATCGCCTCGACCTCGGGCACGGACACAGGCTGGGCTTCAACCTCGCCGGTACCTACGCCCGCGAGTTCCTGACGCAGCCGCTGCCTACCGCTGGTGCGTACGACTGCAAGGGGTACTGGGGCAGCACCTGCAACGCACCGTTGCCGTCCTGGCGGCATGTGCTGAACACCGACTGGGTGACGCCGTGGGCGGGACTGGATGTCACGGTCAGGTGGCGCTACATCGGATCGTCGTCGGTGGATCGATCGAGCTCCAATCCGCAGCTCGCGGCGCGCTACTACCTGGCGACGGCGCACATTCCGGCCTACAACTACGTCGACCTCTCGCTCGCCATTCCGTTCGGGAACTCCGTGGACTTCCGGTTGGGGATCAACAACATCGCGGACAAGAACCCACCGGTCATCCTGAACGGCGCGCTGTCCGACTGCCCGAACACCACCTGTAACGACAATAGCTGGGCGGGCACCTACGACACGCTGGGTCGCTACGTCTACGGGCACGTCAGCGTGAAGTTCTGACGGGTTCCGCGACCACGCGACGAATGAACGGCGGGCTTCGGCCCGCCGTTTTTTTCTGCGTCTCTCTTACTGGATGCGCCGGGCGTGGTAACTGCGCCGGGCCGGGGTCTTCATCAGGAACGATCCGAGTGCGCCGCGTTTGATGGTGACGGCATCGCCCGCACGGAGCGCGGCGCCGAGCTCGTTGACGGCCCAGATCTGACCGTTATCGAGCGATACCGCGAGATAGCCCAGACGGTCCTCGCTGACGTTGATCACCACGGCCGCGAGGGACGTCACACCGCTCGCCGGCGGCGGTTCGCGACGCGGAGTGAGGCCGAAGCTCTTGTCATCCGGCGGCGCCGCGGCATGCGGTGGCGGCGGCGCTGCTGGAGGCGTTGCCGGCGCAGTCCCAGCAGCGGGTGGCGATCCAGGTCGAGCGCCCGTCGGCTGCGGCGCGGTCGGGGGCGTAAGCGCGTCGTAGCAGGCGAGCCGCTCCTCCGCCCCCGGGATCACGGCGCAGACGTGCGCGTCGTAACAGGTCAGGCGTTCAGTCGCCGCCGCGATGCTCGCGCAGCGGGCGAGCTCGCTCGGGGCCGTCGTCGACTGCGCGGTACCGGCCGCAGGAAGCACGCATCCGATGACCCCGAGCGGCAGGATCCACCCTGCCCCGCCGCGAAGACTCATCCCGGGTTCCCGGCCGGGAGAGCGTAGTAGCGCACGTAGATCTCGGTCGCGGTCTTGATCAGCTCGCGTTCGGCTGCCGTCAGCAGCGGATTCCAGATGTCGAATATCAGGATCGCGCGCGGCGTATCGGACAGATTCCAGGCCTCGTGCTCGATCGTGTCGTCGAACACCCAGGCCTTCCCCGGCACCCACTCGCGGGTCGTCCCCCCGACCCGGAAGCCGCAATCGGGCGGCACGATGAGGGGCAGGTGCACGGTGAGGCGGGTGTTGGTGACGCCGGTGTGGGCCGGGATGCGCGTGTTCGCCTCGAGGATCGAGAAGAACGCCGTCGGCGCCCGCGAGACGATCTGCGGGCGCAGCACGCTTCCGCTCTCGAGCACCCGCGCGGTCAGCGGGCAGCGCGCCAGGTGTCCGGCGTTGACCTCCCCCTGATTCCAGAGAAAGTACGCGCTCCAGCGGCGCGAGCGGTTGAGGTCGCGCCACTGATCGAGCGGCATGCTCGCCGGAAAATCGATGTAGGGCTGCAGGCCCTCGCGGTCCACAGCCAGCACCCGGAGCAGCTCCGCGCGGATCTCCTCGCTTGCCGCCTCGACGGCATCGAGCCACGGGAAGTCGGCACGCTCAAAGAATTCGATCCCGGGGAGCTCGGGAAAGTACATCCAGGTGGGCCGGGAGTGGAAAGGCCGCCGCTTGCCCACCAGCATCTCGAGGCATCGCTCGACGCGCCGTTGCGGGGCGTCCCCGTGAGAGGCGCGCACTCGAGCGAGGGGCGCCTCGAGCGCGGCATTGAGCGCGGCAAGATCGCTGTCCACCACCGATTGGGCGTGGCGGAGCAGGTCGCGGACCGCCTGCGGCGGCTCGCTGTCCGGCCGTACGCAGGCGAGCGCGTTCTGGTAGGCGCGCGCCGCATTGCGCACGTCGCCGGTCTCTTCCAGGTACTGGCCCTTCTGCAGCAGCCCCGAAAGATGTCGCGGCTCGAGCTCGAGCGCCTTCTCGATCGCGTCAAGTTCCTCCGCCCGCCGTCCCAGCGCCTTCAGGCTGCTCGCGAGGTTGGCCCAGAGGGCGGGATGCCTGGGGTCTGCGGCTGTGGCGCGCACGAACAGCGCATGGGCCTGCTCGGCGGCGCCGCGGTTCATCATGCGCACACCGAGCTCGTTCAGCACCGCGGGGTGACCGGGCACCTGGCGGGCGAGGCCGGCGAGCAGCCGGTCGGATTCGCTCATCCGTCCGGCGGCGGCCTCAGCCTTGGAGGCCTGCAGGACGCGGCTCACGGCCGCATCGTCCAAGGGCGCGGGAGCTGCGGTGTTCACCCCGCAATTGTACCCGCAGCGCGCCGGCCGCAGGCTCGCACGCCAGGCGCCGCGTTGACTCGGCCCGCCGCGGTCGGCTTAGATAGCTCGCCGCTCGTTTCAGGCTGCCGGACCGCTTGCCGAGCGGCTACCCGGGAGGTTCCCGAATTGACCGCAGGTGGTTCGACCGACCTGGAGCTGATGCGTGCCGCCCAGATGCTGGAGTCGGATCCGGCGGCGGCCGCGCGCCGCGCGTGCGACATCCTCGCCGCCTCGCCCGCTCACCCGGAGGCGAGCTTGCTGCTCGCCGCCGCCTCCCGCCGGCTCGGCGACCCGCTGAAGGCGGTGGCGGTGCTCGAGAGCCTCGCGCACTCTCACGCCAACTCCCCCCTCATGCAGCTCGAGCTCGGTCGCGCCTATGCGGCAGCCGGGCGCGGCGCGCAGGCGCTCGCCGCATTTCGCCAGGCCGTGGCGCTCGATGCACAGCTGCCCGACGCCTGGCGCGAGCTCGCGGCGCAGCTCTTCGCCGCGAGCGAGACTCAGGCCGGCGACGGGGCGTACGCGCATTACGTCAGGCTTTGCGCCGATCCCCGGGAGCTCAGCGACGCCCTGGTCGCGCTGGCCGACAATCGCCTCGATGCCGCCGCGGCGCTGCTCGAGCAGCGGCTGCGGCGCTCGCCCGACGACGTCCGGGCGCTGCGCATGTTGGCGGAGGTTGCCGTGCGGCGCGACGACAACGTGACCGCCGAGCTACGCCTCATGCGTTGCCTCGAGCTCGCGCCGGGCTACGCCGCCGCCCGCTACGACCTGGCGCGCGTGCTCTACGCACAGCAGCGGCCCGCCGAGGTGGTGCCGATCGTCGAGAGGCTGCTCGCATCCGAGCCCGACAACGCCGACTACCTCGGCCTCGCGGCGCAGGCGCTGCGACTCCTCGGTCGCAGCGACGAGGCGATTGCACTCATGGAGCGGGCCGTCGCCGTTCACCCGGGCGCGGAGCGCGCCTGGCTCCTCTACGGACACCTGCTCCGTGAGGTCGGCCAGCAGGCGCGGGCGATCGAGATGTACCGCCGCGCCCTGGCGATACAACCCGGCTCGGGGCTCGCCTACTGGAGCCTCGCCAACCTCAAGACGTTTCGCTTCTCTCCCGCGGATTTCGGCGCGATGCGCCTACAGCTCGAGCGCGGCCCGCCCGGTGGCTCCGAGCGCATGCATCTCGAGTTCGCTCTCGGCAAGGCTCTCGAGGACGCCGGCGAGTTCGCGGCTTCGTTCGAGCATTACGTGCGCGGCAATGCGTTGCAGCGCGCGACGCTCCGCCATGATTCGGACGCAACGACCGCGGACGTGCAGCGCTCGAGGCGGCTCTACAGCGCGCGCTTCTTCGCCGAGCGTAGCGGCTGGGGCAGTGACCGTGCGGATCCGATCTTCATCGTCGGCCTGCCCCGGTCCGGATCGACGCTCCTCGAGCAGCTGCTCGCGAGTCACTCGCAGATCGAGGCCACGCGCGAGCTCTCCGACATCCCCGCCATCGTGCTCGAGCTGATGTCGCGGCCGCATCCGGCCGGCCGGCCGGCGTATCCGGAACCGGTCGCTGCGCTCGACCGCCACGAGATCGAGGCCTTGGCGGCGCGCTATCTCTCGGGCACGGAGGTGCACCGCCCGCTCGGGAAGCCTCGCTTCATAGACAAGATGCTCGGCAACTTCGGCCACGTCGGACTCATTCATCTCATGTTCCCACGCGCCGCGATCGTCGACATGCGCCGCCACCCGCTCGCTTGCGGCTTCTCCTGCTACAGGCAGCTGTTCGCGCGGGGACAGGGCTTCAGCTACGACCTGCGGGATCTGGGACGCTACTATCGCGATTACGCCGGGCTCATGGAGCACATCGATGCGGTCCTGCCAGGACGCGTGCATCGCGTGCACTACGAGCGGCTGGTCGCGGACCCCGAGGGCGAGTTGCGCCGGCTCCTCGATTACTGCGGCCTGCCCTTCGAGGCACAGTGCCTGGGCTTCTACGAGAGCCGCCGCATCGTGTCCACGATCAGCTCGGAGCAAGTGCGTCAGCCGATTTACACCGAGAGTGTCGATCAATGGCGCCACTACGAAGCGTGGCTCGGGCCGCTGAAGGGCGCGCTGGGGGACCTCGTGGAGCAGTACCCGGCCACCTAGCGGCGCGATGTCGGGGCGTTCGGCCCTCAGCCCATGTGAAAGACACTGTCGATGTAGAGCTCGGAGCGCTGAAAGTCGATCGCGAGTGCGTTCACCGTGCCCAGCACGTCCATCCCTATGATGAGGGCGGGTCGCGACTCCATGCCCCAGACCCGGAAGATATGGAAATCACCGTACACCACGGTGACATTGGAGATCTTGACGCCGCCGAAATCGATGGTGGGCGCCTTGTCCACCTGTCCGGAGGCGACCTCCGTCGTCGCTCCGTAAACGTCGGTGACCCGGGCGACCTCGCCCTTCCGTCGCCGCCAGGCGAGCGCGTCACGCAGGGCATGGTTGGCGATCGTGCGCTCCGAGCCCGTGTCGATGACCGCTTCGACCCGCACGCCCCCGACGCGGGCACTGACCGCCAGCAGTCCGCCGGGCAGCAGCCGCGCCGGGACGCGGTCGAAGCCTTGCGGTGTGCCGCCGTTTCGGGTGCGGCTGATGACGACGCGGTTGTGCTTAAAGTCGACGAAGATGCGTTCACCCTTGAGGCCGGCGACTCCAAGGATGCCGTCCGCGCCCGCCATCAGCGGTGCCCACACCACCGGGAGGCGCGTGTCCTCGATGACCAGATCGCCCGCCTGAATGAGGTGGATCGCAACCGAGGGCACGTCGGCGGTTCCGGTAATCCCGTTCACCTTCAGCGGCAGCTCCGCGGCCGGCGTGAGCCCCAGCGTCTGGGCGAGCCGCGGCGACACCGTCGACCGGCTCGCTCCGGTATCGACGATGAATCTGAAAGGCCCCTGGCCGTTGACCATCACGGGCGCGACGATGCGCCCGATGTGATCGAGCCGGGTCGGTGAAGCGAACAACAGATCCTCGGTCGGCGCCGTGGATCCCGGGGTAGCGTCAGCCGCAGGTTGAGGCGGTGAGCCGGTACTCACTACCGGGGGGGCACTCGCCGCGGACGCGATAGCTGTGAGCAGCACGCCCGGCAGGAGCAAAACCCGCGTGGCCAGCATAGACCCGCCTTGCCCGATTACGGTTCTACGATAACCCCTGCGCGCCCCTTGGGAACGTCGTCCGTCCCATTTCTTGCACGTCCCGCCGGAACGCTGTCGGGAGGGACTCAGGAACTGGTATGTCGCGTATCGGCAACAGACCGGGAACGCGTGCGGTCCAAGTGGCTCTTCTGACGGCATGAGCGGTCGATCTGGAGCGTTCCGCGGCCGCGGACCTGGCGCCTCTGGTTTGTTGTTTTTTCTCCAAAAAGGTTGCACCCTGTGGCGTCGCTGCCTAACATCCCCGCCACGCTATTGGGCCTGAAGCTCTAGGGCATAGGCCAGCGGGGGCTCGAAACACTCGCCTTCGACCAGCACTCGAACAGTTCCGTATCTTCAGGAGCAACTCAATGTCCAGTCCCAGTCAGATCCGTGGCGCCGTGCGCCGCGCACTCATGCTGAGCGCCGCAGCCGCCACCGCAAGCCTGCCTGCCGTGGCGCAGGTGAAGCCCGAAGCGGCTCCCCAGGTCGAGACCATCGTCGTGACCGGTTCGCGCATTCCGCAAGCGCAACTCGAGTCCGCCAGCCCGGTCACGAGCATCAGCAGTGAGGCCATTTCGCAGACCGGCGTCACGCGCGTGGAGGATCTGCTGAACACGCTGCCGCAGGTGGCGGGTCAGTACGGCGCGGGTGTCTCCAACGGCGCCACCGGTGAGGCGACCGTGTCGCTGCGCGGCCTGGGCGCCAATCGCACCATGGTGCTGGTCAATGGGCGCCGTCTGATGCCCGGCGATCCCACGCAAAACGGCAACGCGGCTCCCGACCTCAACCAGATCCCTGCCGGCCTCGTCGAGAAGGTCGACCTGCTGACGGGCGGTGCCTCGGCCGTGTACGGCGCCGACGCCGTCGCAGGCGTGGTCAACTTCGTGTTGAACGACCACTTCCAGGGCGTGCGCTTCGAGGGCAATTACAACTTCTATCAACACGACAACCGCGACAAGGCCGCGCAGGCCGCCAATACGGCGTCCGGCTTTAATGCTCCCAACGGCAACACCACCGACGGCTACGCACGCGACTTCGGCGTGATCGCCGGCAGCAACTTCGCCGACGGCAGGGGAAATGCAACGGCCTATGCCGGGTATCGGCGCGTCGCGGCAGTCCTGCAGTCCAAACGCGACTACAGCAACTGCTCGCTCACCAGCACCACCAGCACTGCCAACGGTGCCTTGGGATGCGGTGGGTCAACGACCTCCTTCGTGGCCCGATTCAACAACCCCGGGCAGCCCCTCAAGAACCCCGCGCTGCCCCCAGGACCGACAAACCAGCCGATTACGATGCACTTCGATCCGGCCACCGGCGAGCTCGCGCGCGGGTCCCCTCCGCTTTACAACTTTGCCCCGCTGAACTACTTCCAGCGGCCGGACGAGCGCTACACCGCCGGTGCCTTCGTCCACTATGACGTCAACGACCATGCCCGGGTCTACTCCGAGTTCATGTTCATGGACGATCGTTCGATCGCCCAGATCGCACCGAGCGGTGCGTTCCCCGGCGCGGGCCCGGCGGCCACGTCGCTGGGCATACCCGACGGTACCTTTCTCATCAACTGCAATAATCCGTTGTTGACTCCCCTGGAGCTGCAGTATTGGTGCGGCAACAACCCCAACGCGCCGGATGCGCACGTTGCGCTTCGCCGTCGCAACGTCGAAGGCGGCCCGCGATTTGACGACCTGGGCCACACCTCCTACCGGGCCGTGTTCGGCTTCAAGGGCGACATCACCGATGCGTGGACCTATGACGCGTACGGCCTGTGGGGTACGACGCGGTACTCGGAGCAGTACAACAACGATGTGTCCAAAACGCGCATGGCGTTTGCCTTGGACGCGGTCACCAATAGCTCCGGGCAGATCGTGTGCCGGGCGAACGCCGGCGGGGTCATTGCAGCACCCGGTTGCGTACCGTGGAATATCTTCTCGCTCAAGAACGGCGGGGCCAGCCCGGCTGCGGTCGCATATATCTCCATCCCCGGGGAATCCAGGGGCGCGACCACGGAGCGGATCGTGGACGGCGCCATCACGGGCGATCTGGGCAAGGTAGGCGTGAAGCTGCCCACGGCGCACGACGGCCTGGGTGTCAGCTTCGGCGCCGAGTACCGCTCGGAGGCCCAGGAGCTCAACCCCGACATCACGTTCCAGACCAATGACCTGGCGGGTCAGGGTGCTCCCACGTTGCCGACCATCGGGTCCCTGCACGTCGCGGAAGTGTTCACGGAGGCGCGCCTGCCGCTCCTCGAGGACGAGCCCTTTGCCAAGTCGCTGACCCTCGAGACCGGCTATCGCTATTCCGACTACAACCTGTCCTTCGGCTCGACTAATACCTACAAGCTCGGCTTGCAGTGGGCGCCGGTCAGCGATGTGCGGGTCCGCAGCATGTACCAGCGAGCCGTGCGGGCACCGAACCTCCAGGAGCTCTTCCTGCAGCCGCGTGTGCAGCTGGATGGCACGACAGACCCGTGCGCTGGGGCCGCCCCGGCTTTCACGGCGCCGCAGTGCGCCGCGAGTGGGGTGACGGCTGCGGAGTACGGCAACATCTCCAAGAATCCCGCCGGCCAGTACAACGGCCTGGTCGGCGGCAGCCCCATCTTGGCACCGGAGAAGGCCGATACGTATACGGTCGGGCTGGTGTTCACGCCGAAGTTCCTGCCGGACTTCAATGCGACGCTCGACTATTACAACATCACCATCAAGAACCTCATCTCCACCTACGGCGCTAACCTGATCCTTACTACGTGTCTGAGCACCGCCGATCCGTTCTACTGCAGCAAGGTGCACCGCACCCAGGGAACCGGAACCGTGGCCGACGGATCCTTGTGGATCAACACCACCGGATACATCGACGATGGGAACTTCAACTTGGGCTCCCAGCGAGCCAATGGCGTCGACATCACCTCCCAGTACCGGCTCGACTTTGGCAGAGCCGGGAAACTGGGCTTCGACCTCGTCGGCACCTACGTACTGAAGTTCGCAACGGAGCCCGTGACCGGACTCGGCAGCTATGACTGCGCCGGGTTCTACGGTCCGACCTGCGGCGTGCCCACTCCGAGGTGGAAGCACAAGCTGCGCGCGACGTGGAACACACCGCTTGCCGGTCTTGACGGATTCCTCGCCTGGCGGCGCATCAATGGGGCCGCTTCGGAGCGTACGAACGCCAGTCCGCTGCTGCAGAACCTGCCTTTGCCTGCGCTCGCTGTGCCGGGAGCGCGCCTGCCGGGTGTGGACTATATCGATTTGGGTGCGTCCTACACCTTCGCCGGTCACACGACCGCACGCCTGGGCATCAACAACCTGTTCGACAAATCGCCGCCCATCGGCCCGCAGACCCCCTACGGGAGCCCAGTGTTCACCAACGGCAACATCTACCCGCAGATATATGACGCGCTGGGCCGGTACGCGTTCTTCAACCTGGTCGTGGACTTCTAAAGTCAGCGACTTGAGGCGATCTGCCAAAGGCGGGCCCCCGGGCCCGCCTTCTTTTTTGGGCATCCGGACCGGCGGGCTTTTTACACGCCCCAGTTTGTGGGCTTATTCTGCCCCCTCGACAGGCACTCTCCGCGAAACACCATGAGCGCCGTGGCGACGGATGACGCAGGCATTGGCTCCCTGATCGACGCAGCCGACAAGGCGGCCGCGGCCGGTCAGCACGCGGAAGCCGCCCGCCTGCTCGCGGCGGCCGAGGCGGCGGGTCCGCGAAACCCCCGAGTTCTGAACGCCCTCGGTATGTATGCCCTCAAGACCGGTGAGTTCCTTGCGGCCAGGCGGCGCTTTGAGGACGCGGTACAGCTGGATGCGGGTGCACCGCTGCTGTGGTTCCACCTGGCGCTCGCGCGACGAGCGCAAGGCGACGTCGAAGCCGAGGCCGCGGCTCTGGAGAGGGCTCTGGAGCTGGACCCCTACTTCTATCTCGCGCTGCTGCAGAAGGCGACGCTACTGGAGAGGCGTGGCAAGCACCGGCAGGCTGCGCAGGTCTACCGCGCCTTTCTGCAGTGTGTTCCGCCCGCCGCCCAGCAGGCGCCCGGCCTGCAGCAGGGGCTCGAGCGGGCGCGCGCGGCGGTCGCCGCCAACGGCGCGGCGCTCGAGAGATTCCTGCAGTCGCGTCTGGCGGCAACGCAAGCCGCCCACCGTGACGCGCCTCAGGAGCGCTTCAATCATTGCCTCGACGCGCTGCTGGACAAGCGGCGCATCTACACACAGCAGCCGACTTTCATGCATTTTCCCAAGCTGCCGGCGCTCGAGTTCTACGAGCGTGCCGAATTCCCCTGGCTGGGAGCGTTCGAAGCGGCGACCGAGCAGATCCGCGCCGAGCTGCTGCAGTGCCTCGCCTGCGATGCGGATGGAGTCGTCCCCTATGTCGATTATCCAAGCGGGGCGCCGCTGAACCAATGGCGCGAGCTCAACCGCTCGCGGCGCTGGGGCGCGTACTATCTGATCAAGGGCGGCGTCCGGCAGGAACAGCGCCTCGGGCAATGTCCGAGGACGGCGGCGCTGCTTGCCGCCGCGCCCCTTGCCGAGGTACCGGGAGAGGCGCCCACGGCGTTTTTCTCGATTCTGGAGCCGCGCACGCGCATCCCGCCGCACACGGGCGTCACCAACACCCGCCTGGTCGTGCACGTACCGCTCGTTATACCGCCGGGCTGCGGCTTTCGGGTCGGCTCGGAGACTCGCGAGTGGCGACCCGGTCAGGCGTGGGTGTTCGACGACACCATTGAGCACGAGGCCTGGAACGGCAGCAACGAGCCCCGGGCGATTCTCATCCTGGACGTCTGGAATCCGTTTCTGACCGCCGCCGAGCGCGCCTGGGTGAGTGCCGCGACGGCGGCCCTGAGTGAGTACTACCGTGACACGCAGGCGAACTAGTCTCACTGTCGCCTGCATCGCAATTGCCTTGAGTCCCCATGAGGTGCTGGCGCAGTCGCTGGAGGAGGCCGTGAGGGCTTGCGCGGCCGAGACCGACGTACTGCGCCGCCTTGCGTGCTACGACCGGGCGGCTGCGCAGCTTCTCGGTGCGCAGGCCCCGGCGACAGCCCCGGCATCCCCGGCAGCGGACCGGGACGGGCCGCGGACGGCATCACCCGAAGCCAGATTTGGCCTGCGTAACGGACCGCTCGACGAGAGAAAATACGCCACGGCGCCGAAGGAGATCACAGCCACGGTGATTTTGATCGAGATGCGTCGTTCGAGCGGGGCGCTCGTCGTATCGTTGGACAATGACCAGGTATGGGTGGAGAACCAGCCGAGCGAGTACTTCCCGCTCAAAGTCGGCGACACGGTGCGGATCCGCTCCGCGGCACTCGGCTCTTACATGATGTTCGCGCCCTCCAAGCGCGCCACCCGTGTAACGCGGATCCGCTAGCGTGAGTGCCGCCTACGATCCCGGAAAGCTCGCCGAGCTCGCCGCTCGCGATCTGCAGAACCACCAGATTGCAGAGGCCGAATCCAAGTGCCTGCGCGCACTCAGCACCGATCGCCAGCATCGCGGCGCGTTGAACGTTCTCGGGATGGTGCTCCATGCCCAGGGGCGTCACGAGGACGCGGTGCGCGTATTCAATGCACTCACCCTGTTCGAGCCGCGCGGCGCCGAGTACTGGGGCAATCTCGGCACGGCGCTGCGCCCGACCCGTCGCTACGACGCCGCCCTCGAGGCTTACGATCGCGCCCTCGAGCTCGGCGGCGTCACACCGGACCTGCTCTACAACATCGGCGTGCTGCACGTGGATCGGTGTGACTACGAATCCGCCTGCGCCATGTTCAGCCGAGCGGTCAGCCTGGCCCCTGCGGATGCCGGACTGCGCCTTGCATTTGCGCAATGTTGCTTCGACGTCATGCGCTCCGAAGAGGCCGTGGCGATCCTCGAAGACTGGCCGAGCTTCACCGGGTTGACGCCCGAGATCATCGCGGGCATCGCTCAGCTGTTGGTCGCGATGGGCGAGACGCGGCGTGCACAGCCGGCCCTGGCGCGCGTATTGGAGAATGCTGAGCGCGGGGGGCCGACCTCCCTGAGGTTGGTGCGGGTTCTCGAGCGCACCAACCGACTGTCGGAAGCGCGCGAGGCTCTGACCCGAATCAAAGCGAGGCCGGAGACCGTCAGCGGCGATCCCGACCTCCTGTTGGCCGAGGCGACTCTGGCGCAGCGCGACGGTGCCGACGAGGAGGCGTGCCGGCTCTTTCTCTCCATTCTGAAAGACCACGATGACTTCCTACGGCGGCATCACGTGCTCTTCCCCCTTGCCAGGTCGCTCGATGCCTTGGGGCGCTACGACGAGGCCTACGCGACACTCGAGGAAGCGCATCGCTCGCAGGTCGCCTTCCTCGAGACCGCGGCAGTCAGACAGGCGACGGAGGCTTCGCCGGCGATCGACCTGGCCCGCAAGGGCTGCGATCCCGAGGATATTGCCACCTGGCAGGATGCCGGCGCGCCCGGGGTCGAGGACAGTCCGATTTTCATCGTGGCGTTTCCGCGCTCGGGCACGACGCTACTCGAGCAGATCCTCGATGCGCATCCTGCGCTGCGGTCCATGGACGAGACACCGTTCCTGAAGCGGGCGCTCCAAGCTGCGATCGAGTGCGGCATCCGCTACCCCTCGGAGCTCGGCAGACTGAGCGCGGCGCAGCTTGAGGATATTCGCGACCGCTACTGGAGCCAGGTGCGCGGCAGAGTCGAGCTCGGCAGCGGACAGCGTCTGGTGGACAAGAATCCGCTCAACATGATGCGGCTGCCCCTGATTCGACGGCTGTTCCCGCACGCGCGCACGGTCCTCGCGGTTCGCCATCCATGCGATACCGTGCTCAGCTGCTTCCAGCAACAATTCCGGGCTCCGGACCTGGCGCTCATGTGCCGGGACTTGCCCACCCTCGCGACCAATCATAAGACCGCCTTCGACTTCTGGTACGCGCAGCTGCCGCTGCTGGGCGCCGCCACCCTCGAGCTGCGGTACGAGACGCTGGTTGCCGATTTCGCCACCGAGGTGCGCAGGCTCGGCGAGTTTCTACTGCTGCCGTGGGATGAGGCACTCCTTGCGCCCGGTGAGCACGCCCGAGCCAAGGGCTACATCAGCACACCTAGCTATTCCCAGGTCGTGCAGCCGATCAACCGCCGGTCGGTAGGCCGGTGGAAGCGGTATGAGAAGCACTTCACGGACGCGCTGCCGATCCTCATGCCCCTGATCGAGCGCTGGGGCTATCCGCTGTGAGCCGCACCAGCTGTCATGCCGGCGGTTCGGAAGGCACCGCGTCGAAGGCGACCGTCGTGCGCACGTCGCCACCCTGAATCGGATTGGTGCCGTGCCACACGTACGAGGGGAACAAGACCAACAGTCCCCGTCGCGGCCGGATGTATCGCGCGGGCTCCGCCTTGGGAGTCGTAAAGCGCGGCTCACCGAACTTGAGCCAGCCGCTCTTGAGAGCCTCGTCCTCGACTTCGCCCGGTACCCCGACGTAGTAAGCCGAGCTGATCCAGCCTTGATTGTGATAATGGTTGACGTGAAAGCCACCACGGTGCAGCTGCACCGACCAGCCGGCCCTGATGACGGCGGCGCCGCGATTGCGGGCGAGAAAGGGATGGCCGGCCTCGTGACCGAGTTCCTCGAGATACGCGCGGACCGGCTCGGCGAATGCCGCCAGGATCGCCTGGATCGCCGGGTCGGGGTCCGCCACGAGATTGCGCGTCGTCTGGCTGCCGTGGCGCAGGCTCTGATCGAGGGGGTGTGAGTCGAACGCGTGCCGTGCGCTCAACGCCTCCATGAGCGCGCCGTTCAGCTGCGCCATGGACGACCAGCCCCGCGGTGGCTCGAGGTCATAAGCGCGCACGAAGCGATCGTAGTCGAAGAGCTCGTGGTAACGGGACTGGCCGAGTAACCGCGCGGCCGTGGCCTCGTAGGCGAGCCAGTTCTGCGCGAGCGGCTCGCGGGCGCGCTGAGTGCTGATGAAAGGCAAGGCATCGGCGGGCCGGCCGCGTGACAGGAGGATCGAGACCAGGTTCTCGACGACTCCCGAGTCGCCGGGCAGGGCGCTCGCCGCCTCGAGCGCGTGCGTTTCAGCCTCCTGCAGTCGCTCGGTCTCGCGCAGCACCTGCGACAGCACCAGCCGCAGCTCCGGCACGGGACCGAGTCGCCTGAGCGCATGGGTCAAGCGATGCTCCGCACGCTCGTGTTGTCCGCCGCGGAGCAGCAACCGCGCGAGCAGCGCCTGCAATTTGACGTCGGCCGCGTTGGCATCGACCGCCGCGGCCAGGCTCCTCGCGAACTCCTCGTCGCCGCGCATATAACGCAGGCGCGCGAGATTCACCTGCGCGTCGGGGTCCGCGGGACGAAGCGCCACCGCCTCGGCAAAGGCCTGCTCGGACTCGGCGATCCGATTCAGGAGCAGCAGCGTCTTGCCGCGACTGAATGCTACCTCGAAGCCTCGAATACCCAGAGCCTGGGTGCGCTCGAGCGCGGCGAGCGCCTCTTCGGCTCGATCCATGCGCTCCAGCGCCGACCCGAGATTGTGATAGGCGAGACCATAGGCAGGATCGATCTTGACCGCCCGCCGATAAGCCGCTTCGGAATCCGCGAGCCTGTTCTGCCGATCCAGGATCACGCCGAGCAGGCACCAGGCCTCCGCGTCGGGCTCGTTCGCGCTGATGAGCTTGCGGCACTCGGATTCGGCTTCGGTGTGGCGCCCGAGATCGCTCAGAGTCAGGGCGAGGCTGTGGCGTGCCGGGCGCTCCCCGGGCGCCAGCTGCAGCGCGCTGCGGTACACCGCTTCGGCTTCGGGCAGGCGCCCGCCGCGGCGCAGGTGATTGGCCAGATTGACTCGCAGTGCCGGATCATGGGGCTCCAGCTCAATGCTGCGCCGCATGAGGCGCTCACCGTCCTGCGGATCACCGCTGCGGGCGCGAATCATGCCCAGGAGATGAGTGGCGGCGGCATCGTTCGGCGAACTCGCGAGGACGGTGCGGCACGCGGATTCCGCCTGCGACAGGCTCCCCTCGTTGAGCAGCGCCGCAATCCTGCCCAGCGGGGTTGCGGCGTCGGGCGCGGTCGCCATGCACGGACTCGAAGGCAGTCTCACCCCGCCGCCGGCGGCGAGCACGAGCGCGTCCAGTCCTGCGCCGTCGCGCCCGGGTTGTGCCAGCCGCAGGGACCGGTCAGCAAGCCTTCCGCTCGCAGCGGGCCCCAGGTGCCCACGACATAGGGCACGGGCTCGGTGGGGTGCAGCACCGGATCGACGATCTTCCACGCGGCTTCCACCTCGTCCTCGCGCGCGAAATGCGCGGTATCGCCGATGAGCGCGGCGCTGATGAGGACCTCGTAGGCGTCCATGTCATCGCTGCGCT
>Ga0209577_10002592_pt1 | contig 17296 bp, 15 predicted proteins | sample GraSoiAngelo_109_FD_185874 | JGI IMG/M metagenome (GOLD analysis project Ga0209577, IMG submission 185874) | Grasslands soil microbial communities from the Angelo Coastal Reserve, California, USA - 14_0903_12_20cm (SPAdes) (version 2) | ecosystem: Environmental > Terrestrial > Soil > Grasslands...
TCGAGAAATCATTCGGAAAAACGCAGGCTGCTGCTGGTCGGAAATCCCCTGCCCGCCAGTCCTGAATTCGGAGCTTTGCCTCAGGCCGCGTCCGAGATCGCCCATATCGGCAAGCGCTTTCCCGCTACTGACCAGCGAGTGCTCGCCCAAGCTGAAGCCACGCCCGCTGCGTATCTTGCGGGCCAGCCCGAGCGGTTCTCCTACATCCATTTCGTCGCGCACGGCACCGCCAGCCGCCTGAGTCCGCTCGACTCCGCCATTGTCTTGTCGAAAGCCGGCTCGGCCGACGATTCGTTCCGGCTCTACGCGCGCGACATCATTCAGCACCCTCTGCATGCGGATCTGGTTACGATCTCGTCCTGTTACGGTGCCGGGACCCGCGCCTATTCCGGCGAAGGATTGGTCGGACTCTCGTGGGCCTTCCTGCGCGCGGGCGCGCACAACGTCATCGGCGCCCTTTGGGACGTGAGCGATGCCTCCACGCCAAGATTGATGGATGAGATGTATGCCGCCATCGAAAAGGGAAAGCCTCCCGAGGAGGCTTTGCGCATTGCGAAATTGTCTCTCTTACATTCCAGCGATTCGTTCCGTCGGCCGTTCTACTGGGCGCCCTTCCAGTTCTATACGGGATCGTAAGTTCAGCGGCTAACTGATCCGATAGAGCCAGAGGGCCATTTCCTATCGTGCGCTTTCGGCGACCATATCTTTACGGGTAAAATCTTCGTCCAACTCGAGATGGAGATCGGCGTTGACTCGGCAGACTGAAATCGCGCTGCAATCTTTGAGTATCCAGTCTGAGCCTGCTCCTTTCAGTGCGGAGACGTTACAGGTCGTCGGAAAGGCGATCACTCTCGCGCCTGCTGCCCGGCCCGCCTCAATGCCGGCGGCTGCGTCTTCCACTACCACGCACTCAGCAGCAGGATATCCCAGCATGCTCGCGGCTTTCAGATAGGGCTCCGGATGCGGCTTGCCGTTGGTGATGTCACTCGAGGTGATGAGCTTTTCGGGGATAGATAGACCGGCGGCACGCAAGCGGACTTCGGCCAATGGTCGCGTCGACGAAGTCACAATTGTCCACCTGTTTCTGGGCAGATGAGCGAGTAACTCGCGAGCACCCGGCAGCGGCACGACGCCTTCGAGATCCTCGATCTCGCTCCGTTCCACAATTCGGTTCTCGGCTTCGTGATCTGCGTCGGGCAAGTATTCACGCACGGTCGTGATGCTTGGGCGTCCATGTGCCTTGGCCACGACTTCCTCCGGCGGGAAACCGTGGGCCCGCGCCCATCGGCTCCAAACCCGCGCTACCGCCGGCGTCGAGTCGATGAGCACTCCATCCATATCGAACAGCAGAGCGCTGCAACGGATATGAGTCATGATTATGTGCTTGCAGATTCCACCACAACGTCGGAAGTTCGCCGCCTGCTCATGGCATCGCGCAGCGGGTATCTTTTCGCGGCTACTTAAGGGCGCTACCGAGCATGGGCTGCTTGAAATCACATTGATCTTGCGGGTTTTCGTGCGGCCCCCGCATCAGTCGAATCTCAGGTGAGTGCCCGATTGCCCCCCGCTCTGGTTACGTCAAACTCAGGATAAAAGTACCGTGATGAGGGCTGGCAGCAATGTTTTTGTTCACGGTTGTGTTAGTTGCCGCATTTCTAGTAGGGCTCAAATTTACGGCTGACCTCATCAAAACGAGGTCGCGCAAGTGCAATGTTTTCCACCATTTAGGCGCACCTGCGAACCCAAGCCAGTCAGATACCCATGCAGATTGACAGCATTGCCGGAGAATAGGTGCTACATCTTTAGTTAGCACCTTCTGGCCAGGCAAGCATGAATCAGCAGATTCCTTCTCGAATGAGTCTGCGTTTTGTACTTGCGTCAAGGCTATCTTTTGGTCCAATCTTTCGGAGCGCGCGTTTGCACGTTCGTTTGCGTGGGCGAAGTTCCAGATGTTGGAAGTGCCGATGTCTCGGAACTCCCGACGATCCTTTCCCCTCCCGGACGAAGCATCGGGTGGTCATAGCCAAATACTACATAACCTTAGCAAGTACCCGAAGACGCACGTTGCAGTACTATCGCTCGGCCCGTCTTGCACTAGCAAAGTGGGCTTATCTTAGGAGTTGGCAGTGCGGGCCCGAAGACAGAATGCCCCTCCCCCAAGTGCGCCAGTTACATTTTCCAGCGCAAGTGCTACACCGCCTGCGACGCCTCACATCGTTGCGCCATCCCCTGCCGCCTTGTTGCGTTCTGGTCGAAGAAACTCGATCCGGTTGCGCTTTGAGAGTGGTGGTCTGAACCGCTTCCCGGTGGATTTTAAAGCCATCTCTTGCCAGTATGGTGCTGCAGACCGGCCTCCTCTCGTTCATGACTTCGACACTTTGCCGGCAGGCGTCGATGTTGTTCTCTATCCGGCCTGTCCGGTAGAAAATCATCTTGCCCGGTTAAGTTTTGGAAATCATGTATTCGGCTACACACGCAGATTCACAAACTTTGTGGTCGACATCAAGGACAGCTACGAGACGTACTGGAATCGCTTCTCCAGCAAGAGCAGATGGGTATACAAGACTAAGGCTAAGAAACTCAGTAAAGCTTGCGCCGGTGAGATCACCTATCGACAGTGTAGGTCGGCTGAGGAGATGAAAGAGTTCTACGACCTGGCCAGAAAAGTGGAACTCGGTTCATTCCAGGAAAAAGTTTTGCGGAACGGCATTCCCGATGACCCATTGTTCTTCAAAGAAATGATGGAGTTGGCATCGAATGGGAATGTCCGCGGATATCTCTTAATAGTGAAAGAAAAACCGGTCGCGTACCTGTATTGCCTGGCAACTCCTCAAACGCTCTTTCATGAAACATCTGGTTACGATCCCGCCTTTGCCACGTACTCGCCCGGCGTTCTCTTGCAACAATATGCGTTGCAAGAGATTTTCGCTGAGCGGAGATTTCGGCTTTTCGATTTTTCCAGTGGCGGGGGACAACATAAAGAATTCTTCTCTACCCGTCGTCTCGATCGCGCCGACGTCTATATCTTTCGGAAGACTTTGCGCAATGTGGCGATCGTGTCCTTTGTTGCCGGACTCGGATTTGCCCTCACCAAGTTCACGGACATGCTTGGCCGTATTGGGTTGGATGCCAGACTTCGCCGCCTCGTGCGATCCGTTCGCCAGTGAGTGGATGCTTGGCGCCCGCTCTTGCGCGAAAAACCGCGGGATGGCTCCCTCGAACCGCCGTGAACGTGGGCGACTTTTGAACATGGAGCTACTACAGTTGATTCAGTGTTGAGTCGCGCAACACAACCGTCAAAATATTCTCCGAAATTCAGTCGCTAACCGTGGTCGAGCGAGTCGATTACCTACGCGGTTGTGGCGGACGGCAGGAAAAACCGCGTGTGCTGAGGTCATGGTTCGCTCCTGGAACTGTTCCTTCTGAGCGTGACTTCATGCAGGAAATTTACGCGACCTTAACCCACACCAGCGATCTCAGTCAGTAGCATCGTGAATGGCGACCTTCGCTCCAGCGTTACCGCCGTAGGTCGCGTCGACCCGAGTGCAGAGTTCGGAGGCTGTTTGGCTCCGCCCGCAGCGATATCAAGCCACTGTGAACCTAAAGTCCATGGACCTTTGTCCCTCTCTCGATAATTGCTCCGCGCGAAGAGTTGCGTAAGATTTAGCCATTGGGGATGAATCGGCATTGCAGATCTCAGGGGATAGCTTTCTCCAAATTCGCGGGTTGAGCGTTACGTATTGTCCGTCTAAGGGAGATGACGTGCGTGCCCTGAACGGCATCCGCCTGGAAATTCGACGCAGCGAAATTCTTGGAATTCTGGGTGAATCAGGGTGCGGAAAAAGTACGCTGGCACACGCCATCCTGGGATTGCTGCCCGCGCACGCCAGGATCGTAGCTGGAGAAGTTCTCTGGCACGGGCGCGACCTGCTTCGCTTTCCAGAATCGGAACTGAGGACAATTCGCGGACGGGAGATTTCATGGGTTTCGCAGCAGCCAGCGCTCTCGCTTAATCCCGTCATGTGCGTGGGAAACCAGGTTGGAGAAGTTCTGCGAGCACATGTGCCGTCGACATCGACGGAGCGCAGGGAGCGTGTCTGCGAGTTGCTGCGTGAGGTTGGGTTTGAGCAGCCCACCACTATTTATGACGCATATCCTCATCAACTCAGCGGTGGGCAACGTCAGCGAGTTGTGATTGCACAGTCGGTCGCGTGCCGGCCCGCGCTTCTGATCGCAGACGAGCCAACCAGCAAATTGGATGGTCTCCTGCGCTCCGAAATTGTTGGCCTCCTATCGAAATTACGCGAACGACACGGCACCGCGATCGCAATCATCACTCATGACCCCACTCTTTGCGCGACATTCGCGGACCGGGTTGCCTTGATGTATGCGGGACGCATTGTAGAGCTAGGGAACTCCGCAGAGGTGTTTGCGCGGCCGCTTCATCCTTATACTCGGGCCTTGGTGGCACTCGCGCGATCGTCCATGGTTGCAGGACCGAGCACAAGAGAACACTTTCCGAGGATCGAAGGGGAATCGCCCGATCCAACAGCGGTTTCGATCGGATGTAGCTTTGAACCCCGCTGTGCGGAACGGATGGAGGTGTGCGCGCTCCGGTGTCCGGAGGACGTCGCACCCGAACCCAGCCGATTCGTGAACTGCTTCAAGTATGGCGAGTAACTTCCCAGGCTCCGAACGGCAAGGCCATCCACTGCTACACGTGCAGAAGCTGTCGAAGCACTACGTTCGCGGCAGAGAGTGGGGGAAAAGCATGGCAGTGACAGCGGTGTGCGACGTCGATTTTGAGATTCGCGCCGGACAGACGCTGGCACTGGTCGGAGCATCGGGTGCGGGCAAGTCCACCGTGGCTCGATGTGTAGCTCGCCTGGAGCGGCCAGACTCGGGAGAAATCTGGCTCGATGGAACGGATATCGCAAGGCTCAACTCACGCGATCTGCTTCCCATCCGGTCGAACATCCAGATGATTTTCCAGGATGCTGAAACCTCGATGAATCCCCGGTTTTCGGCGGCCGAGGTCATTGAAGAACCTCTGCAAATCCAGGGCGCGAGCCGCTCGGAGCGTCGAGACATCGCGACGGCAGTAATGAGGGAAGTTGGGCTGCCTGCCGAATGGCTGAAGCGGCCGGTCCTGGAATTCAGCGGCGGTCAGCAACAAAGACTCGCGATTGCTCGAGCGCTAAGCACGCGACCGAAAATGCTGGTTCTCGATGAGGCGCTGTCGAGCCTGGATTTGTCCACCCAGGCGCAGATTGCCAACCTGCTGCTCGATCTGCAGTCCGCCCACTCCATGGCCTACCTCCTGATCTCGCATGATCTGACGCTGGTGGCACGCATGGCAGATGTGCTCTCGGTCATGTCGGATGGCCGAATTGTGGAGATGGGAGCGACGCAGCAGGTCATTGCCGATCCAAAGCATGCGCAAACGCAAAGGCTCTTGGCCTCGGCGAGAGCGGCGGAGTCCAAGTTTGATTTAGCGTCCGGAGCTTCCGCATGAGCTATCTTGGCCGCAGACTGATTCGTGCTGCATTTCTGCTGGTCGGAGTCTCGATTCTCTGCTTCCTGTTCACGGAGATGGCGCCCGGCAGCTTTTTTGATGAGATGCGGCTCAATCCGCAAATTTCCCCGGAAACAATCTCCTCGCTGCGCTCACGCTACGGATTGGACCAGTCTCTGGTTGTGCGCTACGGACGCTGGCTAAGATCAGCGCTGCATGCGGATTTCGGATACTCGATTGCCTATAACGCTCCGGTAGCGCCGCTATTGTGGAGCAGAGCCAAGAACACCCTACTGCTGGCCACAACAGGGATGCTTCTGACCTGGTTGGTCTCGATTCCATTAGGCGTGTGGGCGGCGGCGCGGAGCGGCCGCATGCTGGACAAGAGCGTCCGCGTCGCGAGTTCCTTGCTGGTTTCCATTCCAGAAGTCGTGATCGCGGTGGCCTTGCTCGCGATTGTAGTGCGCTGGCGAGTATTGCCGGTCGGCGGCATGACGTCGATGGATGACGAAGGGCTCTCGCAGTGGGCGCGACTGCAGGAGATCGCCAGCCGCATGCTGCTGCCCACCATCATTCTTACGTTGGGCGAGAGTGCCATCATTGTGCGGCATCTACGCGCCAGCGTCTTGGAAGTCTTGGACACGCCATTTGTGCAAGCGGCGCGCGGTCTCGGGATCGGCCGCATGCGCTTGCTCTTCCGACACGTGTTGCCGGTGGCAGCCAGTCCCGCGATCTCGCTTTTGGGCTTTTCCCTGGCGGGATTGCTGAGTGGATCGTTACTGGTCGAGGTCATATGTGGCTGGCCGGGCCTGGGGCCTCTCATCCTAGATGCCACGCTTTCCCGGGACTTTTACCTGGTGATCGGCGGAATCATGTTGTCGGCCCTTTTCATGGTGGGAGGAAATCTGGTCGCCGACATCATGCTGCTCGCCTGTGATCCGCGCATTCGAACAGGAGCCCTCGATGCGCGCTAAGACCGCCAGCTTGATTGTCGCGCTGGTTGGGCTGCACCTTACGTTGCTGCTGGCAGGCTTCGTGGCCCCGTGTGATCCAGGCGCGCAGGATCGTGACCTGCCCTACGCGCCGCCTACGCGGCTTCATTTCGTGGACGCTTCCAGTTGGCATCTACGGCCGTTCGTCTATCGCTGGAGTGCCGGACCAGACGGATATTTCGAAAATAAGCGTCAGTCCTTTCCAGTCCATTTTTTGACAGGTGGGCCAGCCTACAAATTGTTGGGAATTTTCGAGGCGAAGTGGCATTTGTTCGGCGTCGACGAGCCGGCGAGAATTGCGCTTCTCGGCACCGATGGGTTTGGCCGGGATGAGTTTTCCCGAGTTCTCTCAGGCGGCCAGATCTCAGTGGCAGCGGGGATCGCGGCAACTCTTCTCGCACTCCTGGCAGGATCAATTTTTGGCATCGTCGCAGGCTACTACGGCCGGTTGACGGACGAGTCGTTGATGGGCGCGACCGAGCTGTTTCTTTCCCTGCCCTGGCTCTACTTCCTGCTTGGAGTGCGCGCATTTCTGCCGCTCCATTTGAGCCCTGCCCGGACCTTCCTCTTGCTGACCTGTGTCATTGGGCTGATTGGGTGGGCGCGTCCTGCCCGGTTGGTGCGAGGAATCGTTCTGAGTGCGCGATCGCGGAACTATGTTCTGGCAGCACGGAGTTTTGGCGGCTCCGACGTCTACCTGATGTGGCGGCACATCCTTCCCGAAGTACTCGGCCTGCTGCTGACCCAGGCGGCGCTCCTCGTACCGCGCTACATTGCAGCCGAAGTGACTCTGTCGTTCTTTGGGCTGGGCGTGAATGAGCCGGTCGCGAGTTGGGGCAACATGCTCAGCACGCTGCAACAATACAGTGTGCTGGTGTCCTATGCCTGGTTGCTCGCACCGGCGGCAGCGATGGTCGTTACTTCCGTAATCTACAGCATTCTCGCGGACACTCTGCATTCCCGGTTAGAATTTCGTTCAACCTAGAAATTCAGTTCTGTGGGGATGGGGAGATCATGAAAGCAATCGCTCGCCTAACCCTACTGGTGTGCCTGCTTGCCGGTGTTTGCATGGCTGCAGGACCGTCTCCGGAAAAACCAAATCCGGGAGAAGAACTGGAGCGCGCGGGACAGGTTTCCGGACACTACGGCGGAAATCTGACCATTGGTGGCCGCGCCGAGCCCAAGACTCTCAACCCAGTGATCGCAACAGATACGGTTTCGCGTGAAGTGATCGGGCGCATGATGGCGGACTTGATCGACATCAACCGCGCGTCTCAACAGACTGAGCCTGCGCTGGCGAAGTCGTGGAAAACATCCCCGGACGGCAGGATGTTTACCCTGCAATTGCGGAAGGGCATCCGATTTTCGGACGGCCATCCTTTCGATGCCGACGACGTGGTCTTTTCGTTCGCCGTGTACATGGACGAAAACGTGGATTCGCCGCAGCGCGACCTGCTGATCATCGACGGAAAACCGCTCACCGTCACAAAAGTGGATCAGTACACAGTTCGCTTCATCTTGCCGCGGCCCTACGCCGCTGCCGAAAGATTATTCGACGGCCTGGCGATGTTGCCGAAGCATCTCCTCGAAAAATCTTATCGAGAAGGGAAGTTCGTGCAGGCATGGTCATTGAACACAGCGGCGAGCGAGATCGCCGGGCTGGGGCCTTTTCGTTTGAAGCAATACGTGCCCGGGCAGCGCGTGGTCTTGGAGCGCAATCCTTATTATTGGAAAGTAGACAGCCAGAACGAGCGGCTGCCCTACCTGGACGAGCTCACCTTCCTTTTTGTGGGCAGCGAAGACGCGCAGGTCATGCGCTTCGAAGCGGGCGAGAGCAGCATGATCAGCCGGTTGAGTTCGGACAACTACAATCTGCTGGCGCGCGAGCGTGATCGTATGCGCGCGCAGCTGGCCGACATGGGGCCCAGCCTCGAGTACAACTTCCTGGTTTTCAACCAGAACGACCTTAGGTCGAAGAAGCTGGATGCGGTCGCGCAGAAGCAGCAATGGTTTCGCGAATTGAAATTCAGGCAGGCCGTTTCCGCGGCCATCGACCGCGATTCGATTGTCCGCCTGGTCTACGGAACCCGCGGCGCCCCTTTGTGGGGGAACGTGGGACCTGGCAACAAGCAGTGGGTCAACACCGCCATTCCTCATCCGCAGCGTTCTGTTGATGCAGCGCGCCAGCTGCTGAAGTCCGCAAGTTTTTCGTGGAATCAGGCCGGGCAATTGTTGGATTCGTCAGGGAAGCCGGTCGAGTTCTCGATTATCACCAGTTCTTCCAACACGCAGCGCATGAAGATGGCCACGCTGATACAGGACGACCTCTCTCATCTCGGCATGCAGGTGCACGTGGTCCCCCTGGAATTCCGCGCAGTCATCGATCGCGTCTTCCAGAGCTTCGACTACGAGGCCGCGATTATGGCCCTGGGCGGCGGCGACGCCGACCCTAATCCGGAAATGAATGTCTGGACCACGAGCGGCACATCGCACCTGTGGCATCTGCACGAAACGGAGCCCGCCAGCCCATGGGAACGCGAAATCGATCAGCTCATGCAGCAGCAGATGATCACTCTCGACTACGGAAAGCGAAAGCAGCTCTACGATCGCGTGCAGCAGCTGATTGCCGAGCATCTTCCTTTCATCTTTCTGGCGACACCCAATATTCTTGCGGTTGCGAACCCTCGCGTGGGTAATTTCCATCCCGCTGTTTTGGATCCCTACACGCTGTGGAACGCCGATGAGCTCTACATTCGCACCCCAATCGAGAGCGCGGCGGCGCGATGACGGGAACGGCGGCACGACGAAAGCTGGAACGGGCTCCGGCACGGACGGATGAGCAGCTGATCAAAGGCTGTTTGGACGGCGACCCCGAAGCCTGGTCTGCGCTGATTGACAAGTACAAGAACCTCATCTATTCGGTCCCGGTTCGGCTCGGTATGCACCAGGATGCGCGAGACATTTTTCAGGCAGTGTGCGTGAATCTGCTCTCGAACCTGTCGCAACTGCGCGAGCACCGGGCATTGCCGAAATGGTTAATGAAAACCTGCTACCACCAATGCCTGCGCTACCAGCGTGCTGCCAGCTGCCTCACAGAGCTTGATCCCGAAGACGCGGAAAACGCCCAAGACACAGCGGCGCTTCCCGAAGAGATGCTCGTCCAACTTGAGGACGAACAGGCCCTGCGTGATGCCATTACCCAGATGCCGGCACGCTGTGGGCGCATGATTCACATGCTTTTTTTTGAGAGCCCCGTCCGGCCCTACGCAGAAATTGCCAGTGAACTGGGGCTGGCCACGGGCTCGATCGGATTCATTCGCGGCCGCTGTCTGGCTCGCTTGCGCAAGCACCTGGAGATGAAAGGGTTCTGATGGGCGTGCAACCCGCTCAACAAACCGAAGTGGACGCACTGATCGGCCGCCTGCTCGCGCTTAAAGATGCGCGAAGCAGGAAGCAGTTGGTCGCGCAGCATCCGCAAGCTGAGTGGGCCCAAATTGTACGCCTCCTTACAGAGCGAGTCTGGCAGGAGGTTCGGGTCGACACCCACCGGGCAGAGCGCTCGGCAGACATCGCGATTGAGGTCGCGGAAGTGCTCGGTGACCGTACTTCGCTGGCCAGGAGCCTGCGCGCTAAAGCAAATGCTCAGTACGCTCTGGACCATCATGCTACAGCCATCGAACTGCATGAACAAGCCGCGGCGCTATTCGAAGAGGTCGATGACCAGGCAGAACTGGCCCGTACCCTCAGTGGCTCCATCCAGCCCTTGTTGCTTCTTGGGCGGTACGATCAGGCCCTGGCGGCTGGTGAGCGCGCGCGCAAAATTTTCCAGCAAGAGGGCAACGCACGTCGCCTGGCACGTCTGGAAATCAACATCGGGAACATCTACCACCGGCAGGATCGGTTCACCGAAGCGGTGGAGTTTTACCAGCGCGCCTACCAGGAACTGCTGCGGCACGATGATGCCGAAGGTCTGGCGGCCGTGCTCAGCAATCTGTCGCTCTGCTACATCAGCCTGAATGATTTTCCCAAGGCACTGGACCTCCACCGGATCGCGCGCCAGCACTGTGAGCAGAAGGGCATGCCGATCCTGGTCGCGTATGCCGACTACAACATCGCTTACCTGTATTTTCTGAGAGGCGAGTTTGGCCGTGCCATCCAGATGCTTCGCGATGCCACCGCGAGCGCAAAAAAGGCAGAAGACAGTTACCAACTGGCGCTGTGCAATCTGGACTTGTCGGAAATTTATCTCGACCTGAACTTGAACACGGAAGCTGGGGAGTTGGGAAGAGCCGCGCACCAGGCGTTTCAGGACCTGGGGTTTGGCTACGAAGGGGCGAAAGCTCTTGCCTTTGCAGCGATTGCCGCGAGCCGGACCGGACAGGCGTTCGAGGCCATCAAGCTGTTCGCGCAGGCGAAAGACATGTTCGTGCGCGACCAGAACCTGCTTTGGCCGTCGCTCATCGACCTGTACGAAGCGCTGGTATTGTTCAACGAGGGGCGCCTGTTCGAGGCACAACGTCTTTGCCTGGCGGCATACGAATTCTTTCGCACCTCGCCCATGCGCGGGAAGGCAGTGCTGGCGGAGTTATTGCTGGCTCGAATCGCACTGCGTATGAACGACCTTCCCCTGGCAGAACGGCATTGTCAGAGCACGCTCGCGGAATTGGAAAAGCTCGATTCGCCCCTCCTGCAGTATCAAGCGAACTTTCTGATGGGCGAAATTGCGCGAGCAGGCACGAAGACGCAAGAGGCCTACCAGTCCTACTGCCGGGCGCGTGAGGCCATCGAGCACCTACGCGGAAACCTGCGCGGCGAAGAGCTAAAGATCACGTTCTTCCAGAACAAGCTGGAGGTCTACGAGAACCTGGTCGACCTTTGCCTGCGCACTCCCGACCGCTTTGAGGAAGCTTTCGGCTACATCGAGCAGGCAAAATCCCGTGCCCTCATGGATCTGCTGAGCCACTCGGTGCATGTTCCCAGCGTGGCCGACCCGGGGCAAAGCGAGCTGGTGCGATCGATTCGCAATTTCCGCGAGGAACTCAACTGGTACTACAACCTGATCGAGCGCGAGCAATTGCGGCCGGAAGAACGCTCTCAGGAAAGGATCAAACAACTCGAGCAGCAAGCACGTGCGCGCGAAGCAGACCTGATGCGTGCGCTCAAGGAAGCCACCGTTGCGGAGGCGTACCAGGCCGGCATGCAGGTAGCTTCAATGGCTTCTCTGGGCGAGATCCGCTCTGCCATGCCGGCGGATACCGCATTGGTTGAGTATTTTCGGATACAAGACCGGACCATCGCCTGCGTGCTGACCCGCGACCAGCTTCACATGACGCCGGTAACGGTGCATTCCCGGATTCAGAAACTGCTGCAGTTGCTGCAGCTGCAGATATCAAAGTTCCGGCTCAACCCACAGTACCTGACCACCTTCAGCGAACCGCTTTTGCTCTCAACCGAGGCGCACCTCAAGAACCTATACCAGGAGTTGATCATGCCCATCCGCCACTTACTCGAGACAGAGCATCTGGTGTTTGTGCCGCATGGGCTGCTGCACTACGTGCCCTTTCACGCGCTGCACGATGGCGCGTCGTACCTGGTGGATCGGCATTCGATTTCCTATGCGCCCAGCGCGAGCGTCTATGCGGTCTGCCAGGCGAAGCAGTCCAACGCATCGGGCGACGCTTTGATTCTTGGCGTTCCGGACGCGCAGGCTCCGTCAATTCGAACCGAAGTGGAGGCTCTCAGCAGGATTCTTCCGGACGCGAGACTCTTCGTGGGAGAGGCCGCGACCGAGGATGTATTGCGAACGCACGGGCGCAGCAGCCGGGTTGTGCACATCGCGACCCACGGCTATTTCCGGCAGGACAATCCCATGTTCTCCTCGATCCGCCTGGGCAACTCGCACCTGAGCTTATATGACATCTCCCATCTGCAGCTGCCGGTCGAATTAATCGTGCTCAGCGGCTGTGCGACCGGGCTGAACGTGGTTACTCCCGGAGACGAGCTGATGGGACTGGTTCGCGGACTCCTGCAGGCTGGGGCGCAATCTCTCGTCTTGAGCCTGTGGGATGTCCACGACGAAAGTACGAAGGAGTTCATGATTGATTTCTATACGCACCTGCAGAAAGGCTTATCCAAAGCTCAGGCCATGCGGACCACCATGCTGGGACTACGCGAGCGTTACCGGCATCCCTATCATTGGGCGCCTTTCTCATTGATAGGAAAGGGGTAACCGGCGGCAGGATTTATTTCGGCCGGGCTATATTTCTCGGCACCGCGGGCTCTCTTATTCATTGAATGGCAGAGACTCGGTACTTCGAGCAAGCCAATAATTCGGGTTATGAAGGTGGGGATGTCACATTTTTCAGAGCAAGTGTGGGCCGATTTTGTACGCGGGATCGGTGCGTCGGAAACAGAACAGGAAGCGAAAGAGCACTTGGGATCGAGTTGTCCGGAATGCGAGACCACGCTTGCTGTCTGGGGCCGGATCGCACAGCTCGCGGCAAGAGAGAGCGCCTATGCGGCTCCGGAGAATCTCGTCCGTCTGGTGAAATTGCAATTTGCCGATCAGCAATCGAGTCAGCGGGAAGCCGGCCTGATCGCCAGCATGATTTTTGACAGTGCGACCCAGCCTTTACCAATGGGCGTTCGGAGCGGTAGTGCAAGCACTCGCCAAATTGTGTACGAAGCGGAAGGCCTCACCGTGGATTTGCGTCTTGAGCGCAAACCGCACTCTAGCACCTTTTCCGCCGCCGGCCAGGTGCTCGACAAGGACGCGCCGCTCAGTTGGCTCGGCAATGCGGCCATCGTGCTCTGGAACGACAAGGGGCACATGCTTATGAAGACGGTTGCCAATGACTACGGCGAGTTTCAGTTTGAGTTCGAACACGAGGATCAGTTGCGGATTTCCATCATCACCGCGAACCGCAAGACACTGCGGATTGCGTTGGGAAATCTGGAGTAAGAGAACGGCATTACGTAAGGAACCAGAGGTGGTTACGACTAAGAGATTACGGGCGTAAGTAGTCAACCGCGAATTCCCATTTTAGACTCGCGAAATCCCCCAACTGCTAAAGTGCCCGTGTCAGAGGGGGGAATTGAAGTTATGAATGACATGAGATCAAAATGGGGGTACCGACGTCTGGCCCTGATGGCTTGCTTGCTCCTGCTGCTGAGCCCTCTATGTGCGCCCTCGGCACACGCGCAAACACGGCTTGTCGTGCGCGACTCTCTGGGGCTCTCGGGAATAAATCTGACGTGTCTCGCACTGGGTTGCAACGTCTCGTATGGGCTCGGTGACCCGCAAGGCCAGCTGTTTCTGGTCACCTTTCCTTCGATTCTCAATCCGGTGACCTGCCTGTTGAATCTCCGCCTGCAACTGGGAATTGTTGACGCCGAGATCGATCAGACGGTGAAAACGCTGGATGCCTATGCGGGACCTGCGCCGTCGTATTTGACTGACGAGACTCCGACCAGCTACTACGGCGCAACCGTTTGGCATGGATACGTTGCGCAGCCGGCGAACACTCTGATTCGAACCAGTTATACCCAGTCGACGTTTCACGTCACCGGATCGGGAGTGACCGTTGCGGTCATCGATACGGGCGTAGATCCGACAAACCCTGTTCTGCAGAACCTGTTGGTGTCAGGCTATGACTTTACCCGCAACATGAACGGCGGTTCGGAAGACTCTGACGTCAGTGCTTCTCCTAATCTGAGCGATGCACAAACCGTGCAGGTCAACCAACGTACAGTCGCAGTGCTCGATCAGCGCACGGTGGCAGTTCTGGATGGATCATCTCAGTACTCAGCCTTCGGGCACGGAACCATGACCGCCGGAATCGTGCACTTAGTTGCGCCGCAGGCGAAGATCATGCCCTTGAAGGCGTTTAATGCGAATGGCGCCGGCTACGATTCCGATGTTCTGCGCGCGATTTATTACGCCGTGAAAAACGGCGCCAAAGTGTTGAGTATGAGTTTCGATTACACAACTTACTCGCCCGAGCTTGCCAATGCGATCAAGTATGCAAACAGCAATAACGTGATCTCAGTGGCCTCGGCGGGCAACGACGGTGAGAACATCATGGTCTATCCGGGTGGATTGCCGTCGGTAATTGATGTTGCGTCTACGTCGAACTCGGATATCCAGTCGGTCTTCACGAATTATGGCGTGCCCCCGGTTTGGTTGGCTGCTCCTGGTGAGGGTGTGATGACAACCTATCCTTGGGGCACATGGGCGGCAGGTTGGGGAACCTCTTTCAGCGCGCCCCTGGTGAGCGGCACCGCAGCCCTGATGTTGGGTACTAACGGAAACTGCACCGTCGCCAAAGTCGCACCTGGGCTGGCGCAAGCCGACTCCATCTCCGATCCGCAACTGGGACACGGGCGGCTGGACACATACCTGGCGGTTAAGTACTGCCACTGATTGAGAGCTATTGCGTGAAGAGCGCGACCATGCCGGAGAGCACTAACCCTGTATCGGATGACTCCGCTTGGTTGCGTCTTCGCGTGAAGGAACTCGAAGAGCAACACGTTGCCTTTCGCAATTCGCTCATCTGTGCCTTCAACCAGCTGCTGGACCTGAAAGACATCAGTACGGGCGTGCACAGCACCCGCCTGGCAGAGTGGGCCATCCGGGTTGCGCGTGAGATGGACTTTCCCGAGGACCGCTTTTACCAGGTGGAAGTCGCAGCCCTGCTGCATGATATTGGCAAGGTTGGAGTCCCGGACTCCATCCTGAAGAAGGCGGGCCCCCTCACCGAAGAGGAGCGGGCAATCATCAACCGCCATCCCGAGTACAGCTGGTCCATCCTCCGTTTGTTCCCAGGCCTGGAAGAAGCCAGCCTGTACGCGCTCCACCATCACGAGAACATCGACGGAACAGGTTATCCGGCGAGACTGAAGGGGCAGGACATTCCACTGGTTTCACGGATCATTTCGGTGATTGACGCCTACGATGCCATGGTGTCGAATCGCTGCTACCGAAAAGGTTTGCCGCACGAGGAAGCCATCTCGCGGCTGGTTCGGAGTAGCGGAACGCAGTTCGATGCTGCTGTCGTACAAGCCTTCATTCCCATCGCGGAGAAGGAAACTGCCGACGTTTTCGCAGCCGCTGGTACAAGCACCGAGGCAGTGCTGTAACCTCCTTCAGTGAGTCCTGATTTGGCTGGTGCCGGGAGTCGAACCAAAGTGCCAAGTACCGGTGGATTTTAGAGTTCACTGGAGGGCCTCTGATCGGTTGTGAAAACTTCCTACGCTACTCTACTTTTTCAGTCGCTTACAAGGCGAACGTCTTGATCCCTTGTGACGGGATCGCATTGTTCTAACGGCCAGCTTTTCTGGAACAATTGAGCGAGCACAGTGACAACATCAAAGACAACTCCGGGACGAGTAACGCCGGGGGCCTGATATGATCTTTCCTTGTTCTTGTGAATTCAGTTGACCCTCCCGGAGACCAAAGACAATCCGTGGCCAAGACCAGCAGGAAGCGCCCAAGCGCAGACTCCGAAATCTTCGAACGGCAAGCGCGTATCTGCAAATCCTTTGCTAATTCTACTCGTCTGCGGATACTCGACTGCCTCGGCAAGCGTGACTGGGTTGCTTCCGAGCTCCAAACGGAGCTGGGAATTTCCAAGGCTAACCTATCGCAGCATGTTGCAATTTTGAAGGCGGCTGGCATCGTGGGCACGCGTCGGGAAGGCAAGCAGGTGTACTTCTCACTTTTAATGCCAGAGGTGAAGAGCGCTTGCCGGCTGATCCGTGATGTACTCCGCGCCCAGATCCTCAACGGACAACGATTGACGTTGTAAATCATCCCGGAAACTCAGGAGGAGGTGAATAGCGTGCCTGATAAGGAACTACCTAATGCTGTAGATCGATTTCGCAAGCGTCATCCCGATATCTGGAAGGCATTCAACGAACTGGGAGATCACTGCCACCAGGCCGGACCTCTCGATGAGAAAACTCGCCGTCTGGTAAAGCTCGCGTTATCCATAGGGGCAGGTCTGGAAGGTGCCACTCATTCCGCGGTGCGCGCTGCCCGAAAGAGTGGGATTACGGAGGATGAGGTAGACCATGTAGCGGTGCTGGCGATCAGCACACTGGGTCTGCCTGCGGCGACTCGTGCTATGACTTGGATCGGGGACACTGCACGGCGGGCGTCGTAGAGTGAACCGGAAATTGCCTCTTCGGCCCTCAGACAGCCAGCTGTCTACCGTTACGAATCTGCGCACGAAGCACGTCGCGAATCAGGGCACAGGCCTTCTTGACCTCGGGTATCGCCAGGTGACAGTAGACCCGCTGGCCATCGCGGTGAGTAACGACGACGCCCGCTGCCTTGAGTATCGCCAGATGCTGCGACAGGTTTGCCTTGGAGATGGAGAGATATCTCAAGATATCTGAGACGGGGTAATCGCGCTGCGCTACCAGGTCGAGAATGCGCAGCCGTGTCGGATTGGCAAAGGCTTTGCAGATTCCCACCTGGCGCTCATAAATTTTTTCTTCTAGTCTTCGCTTGCTCTGGTTACCGTTCATTGGTTCCTCGCATTTCGGGCGCACTTTAGTTGGTCTATTGCATGGCGCTCATCTGTCCCGCGTAAACGAAAATGTAGCGAAGCAGGAAGCCCCCGCCCAGGATGAGCAGCGCGGTAGTGGCAGCAAGAATCCTGTTGTAATGGAATTCACGATTCGAGACAACTACTGGAACGAGTTCACGGAGTTCAATCACTAACGGCGTGAGCAGGCCTAGCCCCAGGAAAAACACCCAGAACAGAATCGTGAACGGGCCGCCAAG
>Ga0209577_10002593_pt1 | contig 17295 bp, 12 predicted proteins | sample GraSoiAngelo_109_FD_185874 | JGI IMG/M metagenome (GOLD analysis project Ga0209577, IMG submission 185874) | Grasslands soil microbial communities from the Angelo Coastal Reserve, California, USA - 14_0903_12_20cm (SPAdes) (version 2) | ecosystem: Environmental > Terrestrial > Soil > Grasslands...
ACTTTAGTAACCAGCTCTTGATGGCTGACCAGCCCGTTGGTGGCGTTGCTGAGCGAGGTCGAAAAGTAAGTCCAGGGCAGGAGCGCGACGTAAGAAAAGACCGCGTATGGCATGCCCTCGGTCTGCACCCGCTCGATGAAGGAAAAGATCACGGTGTAGATCAGCATCAAAGACAGCGGCTGCAAGATCGCCCACGAAACGCCGAGCAGCGATTGCTTGTACCGAACCTTGATGCGATGGACGCTGAGCGTGTAGAGCAGGTCGCTGTACTGCGCGAGCTTGACCAGGCCGCCCGTCAGCCCCGACAGGGACAGCGAAGGGGCGCGAATGACGGTGACGCGGCGCGGCGCGGTTTCGCGCGCGGTCGCGTCGGTGATTGTGTTAGATGAGATGTCAGGACTCATTTCGACGAAGTTTGTTTAGACCTTCCGTTCAGCGCGCCGCCCTGTAAAAATGCTTGCCGTAGAAGAAGCCCGCGAAATCCCAGACGGCGAGTTCCTCGGAGAAGCTCTGCGCCGGGGTGTTGCTGAACACGCCGCGCGCCATCCTGAGCAGGCCGCGCGCCGCCCGCCCGTAGAGGTATCTCGGAACGCCGCAGAGGTAGGCCACGGGCGTGCGGCGCTCCCTCTCAATCAAGCCGTGAGACACGCCGTTCCAGAAACACCAACGGCGAAAGTAACGCTTGGTCAAGCGTTCGGGCGGGACATAATGATGGATGATCAGGTCTGGCAGGTAGAGTCCGCGTGCGCCGCTCTCAAGCAGGCGTTGATACATGTCCTGGTCTTCGCCCGACAACAGACGTTTGCTGTTGCGGCTCAGGGAGGTCGCGTACAGTCCGACCTTTTCGAGAACGGAGCGCCGCAGGACGGCGTTGCCGCCCATCAGGATGCCGGGATAGTTTTCGTCGTAGGGCAGCACTTCGTCGCCGCTGTCAATCCACCCGATCACGCCCGGATAATCCCTCGGCAGCCACGCCGGGTGTTCGGCCCCCCAACGCGGGAGACACCGCCCGCCGATGAAATCAACGCCGCCGTCGCCGAACGCTCTCTGGACGCACTCGAACCAGCGCCCGTCCACTTCTTCGTCGTCGTCTATCATGCCCACCAGATCGCCTTCGGTGGCCCTGATGCCGGCGTTGAGGGCGGGCGACCTCCCTTGCTGAGCCTCAAACACGTAATTGAGACGACCTCCGAACCTCCCCATCCATTCTTCGACGGTCTGCCGGGTTCGGTCATTCGAGTTGTTGTCAACGACCGTGACCCGAACTTCGAGGCCCGTCGGCACTTCGGCGGCAAGCAGGCTGTCCAGCGTCCGCTTGAGCATCTCGTGGCGATTGTACGTCGGAACTATGACATCCAATCTCATTGCCTGACCCCCGACGTGACGGCCCGCGCGGCGGCGGCCCGCGCCCTCTGCGTCTGAACCCGATGTCGCAACCCGTAAACGCGACGGAGCAGGCGCGGCGCGGCCCGCAGGCCCAGCAGCACGAGTCGCAGCTTGCGACTGTGGTAGAAGCCGTTGGCGCGCTCTAAAGCTTCCGCCGCCTGTATGTACTGTCCGGCCATGAACTGCTGTCTGCCGTCTTCCAGAGCCAGATCGGCCCGCCGCCTCTCCATTCGCGCGCGCACTAGCTCGTGCTCGCTTGCCGACGCGGGCAGCGCACGCAACAGTTTTTGATAGACCTTCAGCTCGCCCTCAATCAAGCGCCTGTCGTCGGCCCCCAGACTCGCCGCGTGCAGGCGGTGGCGCGCGAGCACATGCGGACGATAACTCATCTGACCGCCCCGGCGCGCGAGGCGCAGCCAGAGGTCGAAGTCTTCCGAGTGATAAAAGTTTTCGTCAAACAACCCTGCGGCGACCAACGCCTGCTTGCGCGCGACGACGCACGACGTGATGATCGTGCACCGGCCTTGCAACAGACTCTCGAAAGTGACGGGGCCGCGCGAGGGATTGAACTGCATGAAAGTGCGCCCGGCTGACGGCCCGTCGCCGAACAGAAGGGCGTCGGCATAAACCAGGTCGCGCGCGGGGTTCTCCCGTAAGACCTCCATCTGCTCGGCGAGGAACGTGGGCAGCCACACGTCGTCGCTGTCGAGCAGCGCCACGCACTCGCCGCGCGCCTTCAGAATCGCCGTGTTACGCGCCCCGCCCGGCCCGCGATTCTCCTGTTTGACGTAAACGATGCGCCCGCGATACGGCGCGAGCGCACGCTCAAGCTCAAACGTGTCCGGCGAATCGTCGTTGACGACGATCACCTCGTAATCGGAGAAGGTCTGCGCGAAGACGGAATCCAACGCCTCGCCGATGTACTGCGCGGCGTTGTACGCGGGGATGATGACGCTCACGGCTGGCGCGTCGTCAGTGCGCCTGCCCTCACGTGCCAGGTCGTCCGCCCGCGGCATCAGCTCTCCCTCCCCTGCGGTAGAGCGGTCGTCGTGGCCTGCGGCGCGGGGGCCGCTTCGCGTATCGGCTCCCAACGCGCGTAGCGTTCGCCGCGCAGGAACTTGTAACAGGCGATCAGAGACGCGACGTTGGCGACCATGAAGTATTGCGGCAGCGCGAGCAGTCGGCTGTGTGCCCCTGCGTGTTCGAGTGCCCAGGCGGCGAGCGCCGCCGCGTAGAAGCCGAGCTGCGCGATTAGCACGAACGTATAAAAGGTGGACTGCGGCGCGAGCAGGGCCGAGGCGACCAGGATGGCGATAAGGAAGACGGGGACGAGGTAGCGCAGGACTTTGTGCGACAAAAGCTGCACGGCGTAGAAGCCGCCGCGCAAGGGGTTCAACATCGCGCGGTGACGCCACAGGTCAGTAAAGGTCTGCGTGATGACGCGCACGCGCATGCGCAGCTCTTTATCCGCGCGGCGGTTCGTCTCTTCTGTGCACACGGCGGCGGGTTCATAGACGGCCCGCAGGCCCTGCTCGACCATCACGGTCGCGATCAGAAAATCGCTGCACGCCTCGTGGTAAAGCGGCACGTAGGCCGAGCGCCGCACGGCGTACAGGCAGCCCGACGCGCCGATGAGCGAGCACGCGCGGCTCTCGTGCCTTTTGAGGAACGTCTCGTAGCCCCAGTAGGAGCGCGCGCCGCGCCCGACGGCGCTCTGCGCCGGGACGAGCCGCCCGGCCACGCAGCCGACCGAAGGGTCTGCGAAATTCGGCATCATCACGCGCAGCACGTCGGGGCTGTACATCGTGGTGGCGTCGGAAAAGAGGATGACCTCGCCGCGCGACCGTGCGACCGCCTCATTCTGTGCCGCGGTTTTGCCCAGACGCTCTGGCTGGCGGTGCAGGCGCACGCCGCGCGGCGCAAACGTGCGCGCGATCTCATCCGTGCGATCCGTCGAGCAGTCTGACGCCACGATGACCTCCAGCCGTTCGGGGTCGTAATCCAGCGCCAGCGTATTTTCGAGCTTTGCGGCCAGGTCGCGCTCCTCGTTGTAGGCTGTGATGATCACGCTGACGCCGGGGTTCAAATCGGCCTTCCGCACGGGGCGCGGGCGCAGGCGGCTGACGATTACCAGCAGAACGGGATAGCCGGCGTGGGTGTAGAAAAGCGCCGCCACGCCAAGCCAAAACATCAGCTCTGCTAATAATCTCAGACTCATTCTGCTACGAGACGGCCTTCGGCTTTAGGCTCCGGGAAGACCTCCGCACGCCCGCGTGCTTCGGGCGTGCGTTCGGCCCCCTGTTCCGCGCCGCTGACGGTAGGCTCTTTCAAGAGGCCGTGCTCCGCCTCGTACATGCGGCGCAGGCAGACGGCGTAGCCCACCAGATAATAGACGTACCACAGGTAGGCGACGGAGGCGAAGAAGCTGCTCACCATGTAACCGACCAGACTCGCCTGCAAGCCCACGGAGAGGTAGTAAAAGCGCGACGCGCGACGCGCCTCATAAGTTTGATCTTCGATCTCCCGCAGCCGCCTGAGCGGCGACACGATGAGCAGCACGTAGAACGCCAGAGCCGCCGCGCCCATCTCCGAGGCCACCTGCGTGTAAGCGTTGTGTGTGACCTGGTCGTGGATGGAGACGATGGGGAAGTTCCCCATGCCGACGCCGAGCAGCGGGTGTCTGAGCGCCACGAGGACGGATTTGATGAGCAGTTGTTGTCGCGCGCCCGACGAGCCGACGGGGTCGAGGCCGGGAATAAAAATGGAGAGGATGCGAACGGAGAAGTTTCCCGGCGCGAGCGCGAGGAAGAGGATGGCCGCGACCAGCATGATGACGACGACGACGAAGCGGTTGCGCCGCCCGAGCTTCCAGGCGAGGAAGGTCGAAGCGGCCACCAATCCTAAAAAGCCCCCGCGCGAAAACGTGACGGTGATGGCCGCCAGCATCAATGCCGCGCACAAGCCGTAAGTCAGTTTTCCCATCACGCCGCGGGCGCTCAGAAGTAGCGCGACGGCGATGGGGATCATGGTCGCCAGGTGGAGCGCCAAGTCGTTCGGGTTGTCGAACAGGCCGCCGATTCTTCCGGCCACGCGGTAGCCTTCGATGATGACGTTCCCCGAATAGTAGTCCTTCAACGCGCCGACGCTTAAAAAGAGACTGACGGCCAGCGCGAGGAGGATTAGCGCCTTCAGACGCCGCGGCGTCCGCACCACGTTGACCATCACGATGAACATCAAGATGGCTTTGATGAAATTGCCGCTAAACATGTCCCAGGCCACGCCGGGGTCAATTGCCAGCGGGATGGAAAGCAGCGCCACGAGACACAGCAGCAGCAAGAGATTGACCTCGCGCGGGCGGGCCGTGAGCGTGCCTTCGAGCGCCAGTTGCGTGGGGAAGAAAACCAGGAGCGTCGCGACCGCCAGCACGAACGCCATGTTGTTGAAGGACGAGAGGGCCGGGATAAGCTCGTAAGGTCGAAAGTAGAGGACAGCAGTGAAGAGGAACAGTCCCAGGTAGCTGAGCATGTGCCCGCGCTTGAGAACCCAATTCGGCGCGCTCCCGGCGCGAGCGGGGGCGGGCGGCAGTTGATCGTTTGCACCCCCAACCCTTGCGCCCGCGTGGCTGTCAGTTAAGCCGTCTCCGGCGGCCTCCGCCCTGTTCTGCCGCGGCCACTCTTCCCCCGCCGGGTCGTCCTCCCACAGACCCGCCTGCCGTGAGCGAGTGACAGGCTCGTAATCCGTGATATGACTCTTATCTCGCATCTCGCGGCGCTCGAAATACTACTTGCAAGAAGCAATTCGCCTGCTCCTAACGGGGTAGCAGCGCGGGAGAAGAAGAAGTCTGGCCCGCCCCTCTGAGAGAGGGCCGACGCCTTCCGAGAAAGCGCGGCAGAGATTATTCGACACGGCCCCTTAAAACGCAAAGGCCGCCGGTGCTGACCTCCAACGTCGCCGGACGACCAACGAAATCTTCGTCGAGATATTAGGTCAGACACGGGAGGGACTACGCCGGAATCCCCTCTTCCTCGCCGGCAAAGACCAACACGCGCACGCGCTCTCTGAGCGCGACCTCGAAGCGGCGGGCCTCCTCGACCTCCGTGAAGTTGAGCGCGCGCAACTGCTGCTCGATGCGGCGGCGGTAGTCTGAGACGAGCGAGTCCGAGACGTTGAGGCGCGCGGCGGCTTCGAGTTGCGTGATGTGCGCCGGGCTGAGGTAGCAGTACCACAGCACGCCGAGCATCCGGTCGTACTGTTTGCTCTTGCCGCGCACCGCCGCGTGCAAGCCCTTCAGGAAGTCGTCAACGTAGCTGGCGGCCTCGTCCTCCGACTCGCGCCGGAGCAAAGACTGCTCCGGGTTCTCGCGCCCGTCCACAGGCTCGAACGCCCGCCCGTCGTCGTCGTCGCCGCCGCCGATGGGCACGAGGTAGATGTCCATCACGGGCAGGCGCGACATGACGAGGCTGCGCAACGTCCGCACGTCCACCGGCGAGTCGCAGGCTTCCAGGACGGAGACGATCAGGTCTTCGAGGTCGGAGTTGCTGATGATGATCTGCGAGTCGCCCGTGCAGCCGACCATGCGTATGTCGCGCTGGCGGACGGGGATGAGCTGCGCGCGCTGCTCAAGCTCGGCCTGCGCGCGCCGCGGCTTCTCCTGACGCCACTCGCGCAGGCCGTAAACGCGGTCTACGAGGCGGCGGTGCGGCTCGTCCTCGCCGCCGCCGCCGGAGTCAACGCGGCGGAAGTTGGCCGAAGACTGGATGACGGTCGAGATGCGGCGCGCGAGGCGGTAACTTTCGGGGTGGCGCTTGCGCAGCTCCGCCGTCAGGAGGTTCGTCAGCTCGATCTGGCCGACCTCGCACTCGATCTCCGAGTCGGTCATCTCCGCGTCGAGGTAGTGCTGGAAGCGCGACTTCGCCAGGAGCGTGACGAAAAGCTCCTGCGTCAGGTCGAGGTAGGCGCTGCCGCGGTCGCCCTCCTCGACCAGGAGTCCCGCGCTGTAGGAGGCGCGCACGAGCGGGTGGTTGACGACCAGGCGCTGTAGCTCCGACCAGAGGCGGGAAACGTCCGAGCGGCGCAAAGATTCGACCCACGCGCCAGCGTGCCGCTGCGGGCGTGCTTCGTGGCCGGAGGCGCGCTCCGGCGACGAGGGGCACTTCTCTTCCATTGCGCTCGCCATGGAATCGTTCAAGCTATGATCTTGATCGGCGGATGTTGCTGCCATGTTACTGGTAGTCGCTCTTTCGGAGCAAGGCCGGAGGTGTATAGACGCGTCCACTGAGGAGGATTCGGAAAAGCGTTGGGATTCAAGCGTCGGGGCGTCCCTTAGCGTTTCGGCTGAGTCTTTCAGGCCGAAGGGGCGAGACATGACGATCCGGGAGAGGACATCTCAAGCTCCGCTGGTTCTCTGATTTGAAATGATGACCTTGCAGGGAAACCCGCGCCGGTCTGCCGCAAAGGGGAACGGGCGCGGCCACCGTGAAGGGATGTCGAGCAGCCAGCGCCGCCCAACACACTAGAGATGGTAACAGCAAACCCGCGATTGAGCAACATCTTTTTACACGGCGGTCAAGCTCTTGAAAAAGCAGGGGAAATGGGTGGCGTGGGCGGCGGGCGGCGGGGCCGAAGATTGGAATAGAGTACCAATTCGCAATTTAACTTTCGTGCACGAGCGAAGCGCCCGACTTCCGAGGGTTTGAACCGTGCCCGCGCCCTCGCCAGGCGAGCACCTTTTGACCGACCTCCGAACCAGCGCTGTGCTTTTCAAAAAGCGCTTCGTCCGTGAGCCGCCGAAGAAGCCTCCCTGATGGGCCGCGCGGCTAAACCTGAGCGAGACTGCTAAGGAGAGACCATGCGTTCAACGCGCACAGCCGGATTCCGAAAGCTTCGGACGTGCCCACAGTCCGAGGCGCTTTCCGTTTATTGCCAGGGCGGGACGACCGCCGTGCGGCCCTCTTCAATCGCCGCGCACGTGGTCGCCTGCGACTTTTGCGGTGCCGAAGCGCAACTGCTCTCCCGCTTCCCGCCGCCGGCGAGCGCTCTCCCCTTCGCCGCCCTCGCCATGCCCGCGGGTCTGCGGCGTCTCGCCGAAGACATGCTGGCCGTGCCCTCACTCAACCGCGCGCGCTTCGCCGAGTCCATACTCGAAATCGAGCGCCTGACGCTCACAGACGCCTAAAGGCAAGAGGCAGACGACAGGGGCAGGTGGCAGTCAGAAGATTTAAAGGCAGCCGAGTCTTAACACGACCGGCTGCCCTCTCTTTTTTGTCTGCCTCCTGCCCCTGTCCTCTGCTTCCTGCCCCTGCCTCCTGCCGTCTGCTCCTGCCTCCCGCCTTACGGGGCTGCGCCGTCGTAAAGCTCGTCTATCAGGCCGCCGTACTTCTCGTCTATGACGCGCCGCTTCACCTTCAGGGTCGGCGTCAGCTCGCCGCCGTCAATCGAGAACTCTTCGGAGAGGAGCGCGACGCGGCGGATGCGCTCGTAGTCGGCGAGCGGCGCGGTCAACTTCGCCACGTCGCGCTGGATTAATTTGACGGCCTCCGCGCTCCGGCTCCGGGCGACGCGCGGCGTGTGCTCTTCGCCCTGCGGGGCGGGCAAGGCCGCGGCGAGCGCCTCCCAGTCGGGGACGATGAGCGCGGCGGGCGCTTTTCGGCCCGCGCCGACGACCACGACCTGGCTGACGTACTGGCTCTCCTTGATGAGACTCTCGACGAGTTGCGGCGCGACGTACTTGCCGTTCGAGAGCTTGAACAGCTCCTTCTTGCGGTCGGTGATGAAGAGGTGGCCGCGTTCGTCCATGTGGCCCACGTCGCCGGTCTTGAACCAGCCGTCCTCGGTGAAGGCCGCGGCGGTCTCTTCCTTGTGGTCGTAGTAGCCCTTCATCACGTTCGGCCCGCGGACGAGGATTTCGCCCTCGTCGTCGGTCTTGACCTCTATCCCTGGAAACGGCAGGCCCACCGAGCCGACGCGGTTGTCTTCCGGGCGGTTCGCCGCGACGATGCACGTCTCCGTCATGCCGTACCCTTGCAGGATCGTCACGCCCGCGCCGAGGAAGGCGTAGGAGAGCGCGGGCGAGAGCGGCGCGCCGCCCGACACGAAGAAGCGCAAGCGGCCTCCCACGCCCTCGCGCCACTTCGAGAAGACCAGACGGCTCGCGGCCTCCTGCTGGATTTGAAGCAGCGGCGGAATCTGCTCGCCCTTGTCCTCAAGCTCCGCGTGGCGCTGCCCGACGCGCAGTGCCCACTTGAAAACTTTCGACCTCCACCCGCCCGCCGAAGTTCCGCGCTTCACGATCTTGTGGAAGACCTTCTCGAACAGGCGCGGCACCGCCGTCATGATCGTCGGGCGCACCTCGCGCAGGTACTCGCCCACCACGTCGAACGAGGGGGCGTAGTGCACCGAGACGCCGTTCCAGCAGAAGACGTAGAAGACCGTCCGCTCGAAGATGTGCGAGAGCGGCAAGACGGAGAGCGCCACGTCGGTCGGGCGAATCGGCAGCGCCGAGGTGATCGAGAGCATGTTCGACGTGAAGCTCGCGTGCGTGAGCATCACGCCTTTCGGCTCGCCCGTCGTGCCCGAAGTGTAAATGATCGTCGCCAGGTCTTGCGCGCCAACGCCGCCGAGCGCGCGGTCGAAGACTTCCGGCTCGGCGCGGTCGAGTTCCGCGCCCCTCTGCTCAAGCTCGAAGAGCGTCAGCGCCCCGTCGTGCGCGGAGGCCGCGTCTGTGTCGAAGAAGATGACGCGCTCAAGCCCTGCGACCGGCTCGACGCCGGGCCGGGCGTGGCGGAAGACCTTGCGGCCAGAGACGAAGAGCAGGCGCGCGCCGGAGTCTTCGAGGATGAAGCGCACCTGCTCCGGCGCTTGCGTCGTGTAGATGGGCACGTTGACCGCGCCGAGGCTCAGGATGGCGAGGTCAACGACAGACCAGTCGGGCCGGTTCTCCGACAGAAGGGCCACGCGGTCGCCCTTTCGGACGCCGAGCGCAGAGAGGCCCAGGGCGACGGCGCGCACGCGCCTGATGATCGCATCGCCGGGGATGTGCAGCCACTGACCCTGTTGCTTCAGGCTCAGCGCGTCCGGCTTCGCGTGCCTTGAGAGCGCCTCAAGGCACATCCCCGGCACGGTCGCCGGAATACCTGTTTGTTGAGTGTCAGCCATAAGGTTCGTGAACCGTAAACCGTGAACCGTGACAAGAGAAAACATGCCTTCTTCTTGTCACGGCTCACGGTTTACGGTTCACGGCTCTTAATCCTTTCCGCGAAGTAAGCGACCGTGCGCTTCAGCCCTTCGCGTAGCGGGACGGTCGGCTCCCAGCCGAGGAGCCGCTGCGCGCGCGTGATGTCGGGTCGCCTTTGTTTGGGGTCGTCCTGGGGCAGCGGGCAGAAGCGCGTCCTGACCTCGACGCCGGCGGCGCGCGCGACCTCGTCCGCCAGCTCGCGCATCGTGAACTCGCCGGGGTTGCCGACGTTCACAGGCTCGTGCACGTCGAACTCTCTTTGCGCGCCCTCCTCGACGTTCATCAGGCGCACCATGCCCTCCACGAGATCGTCCACGTAGCAGAACGAGCGCGTCTGCTCGCCCGTGCCGTAGATGGTCAGCTCCTCGCCCCTGAGCGCCTGCACGATGAAGTTCGACACCACGCGCCCGTCGTTCTCCAGCATGCGCGGGCCGTAGGTGTTAAAGATGCGGATGATGCGCGTGTCCACGCGGTTCTGCCGGTGGTAGTCCATCATCAGCGTCTCGGCCACGCGCTTCCCCTCGTCGTAACATGCACGCAAGCCGTTGCAGTTCACGTGTCCGTAGTAGTCTTCGGGCTGCGGGTGGACGTGCGGGTCGCCATAGACTTCGGAGGTCGAAGCCTGGAGTATGCGGGCGCGGACGCGCTTGGCGAGGCCGAGCATGTTGATCGTGCCCATGACGTTGGTCTTGACGGTCTTGACCGGGTTGTACTGGTAATGCACGGGCGAGGCGGGGCAGGCGAGGTTGTAGATTTGATCCACTTCGAGCAGGACAGGTTCGATGATGTCGTGGCGCAGAAGCTCGAAGCGCTTGGAGTCCATCAGGTGGTAGAGGTTCTCCCTGCGCCCGGTGAAGAAGTTGTCGAGGCAGATGACCTCGTGCCCCCCGCCGAGAAGCCTCTCGCACAGGTGCGAGCCGATGAAGCCCGCGCCCCCGGTGACAAGTATCCGCATCTTTTTCCTCGACTCCCTCCGGCGAGTTTAAATCCCCGACATTGTATCAGCAGACCGACCGCGCCGCGCGCTCTTGTTCGCGCCCGCCTGTGGGCGCGTCCGTCTCGTATGCGTCCGCGCCGTGAAGATGTCGGCGGCGGCGGCGGCGCTGCTGCACGTTCGGCTCCTCGACGCGACCGTCGGCGGTGGCGAGCGCGGCGAGCAGGAGGAAGAGGAGCGCGTTGGCGGTCGTGTGGAGCGTGAAGTCGAAGAAGCTGTGGACGAGCACGCCCGCGCAGCCCGCGAGCGCGCCGAGCGCGACGCCCCGCCGGACGCGGTCGTGCGACTGCATGCGCTTGAGCGCCAGCCGGAAGAGGACGATGAGGAAGGCGAGGCCGAGCAATCCGCCGACGATCCCGGCGTCGGAGAGGATTTGCAGGTAGTCGTTGTGCGCCTGCTCCAGGCGGTACGCGCCGTTGGCCGTGTCGTAGCGCGGGTAGGCGGAGCCGAACGCGCCGAGGCCCGTGCCGACGAGGGGGTGGTCTTTGATGATCCCGACCGCGCCCTGCCAGAAGTGTGCGCGCCCCGTCGTCGGGTCGTCGGCGTTGACCGTGCCGACGAGGCGGCTCAGCGCGCCCTCGCCGCCGAAGTAGAGCACGCCGAAGAAGACGGCGACGATCATCGCGAACCCCAGCCCGACGCGCACCGCCGCCGCGCGCACGCGTGAGCCTGTGTCTTCGCGCTCCCCGCGCTGGCCGCGCCGCCTGACGGTCGCGGCGATGGCGGCGAGGAACAGAATCTCGCAGACCATGCTGAGGACGCCGCCGCGCGAGTTCGTCATCACGAGCGCAATCGCCATGATCGCCGAGGCGAAGGCGTAGAGCGGCACGCGGTCGCGCTCGATTGCGCCCGCGAACAGCAGTCCGAGCGGCATGGCGAGCGTCAGCTCCATGTAGCCGGCGAAGTGGTGGCGGTTGATGTACGGGCCGAAAGGCACGGCCTGGGGCGGCGTTCGTACCCAGAAGATCGTCGTCGGGTTGAGGAAGTGCTGCATCAGCCCGTAGACGGCGAGCACGAAGCCGAAGACGACGACGAGGCGCGTGACGAGGCGCAGGCGCTTGGGGCTGTCAACGAAGGCGAGCGCCGCGGCGAAGTAAACGAAGAGCCCGGCCAGCTCCATGAGCACGAAGCGCGTCGCGTTCGGGTCGAACGAGAGCGTGCCCGTCGCCCCGACCGCGCCGGAGTTCTGCGCCGCGCCCCCGCCGAGCGGCAGGAGTTGGACGAGGCCGACGGCGAAGAGTCCGAGGAGCGGCAGTTGCAGAAAGTTCTTACTCACGCGCAGCAAGCGCGTGCGCCAAGCGTCCATCATCCAGAGGGCTAGAACTACGCCCGCGCTCAAGGTGAAGACGGCGAGCGACCAAGAGTGCACTGTGCCGAAGGCGAGCGTCGTCGTCACGACGGCGAGGCAGAGCATGAGGATGATGAAGCGGCTCCAGACGGTGCGCGGCAACTCCGCGGTCGCGGCGCGGAGGGAGGCCGGAGGCGCGGGAGGCGGCGCGGGGCTGGGTGGCTCGGTCGCCGCCGTCGAGATGTCAGCGCGCTGCTGCTGCGCGTCCGCCGGAGCGTTGGAGGTCGAAATCGTCATACCAGATTTTTCCGAAAATAGGGCAGGACTCTTCGGGACAGCCCGCGCGCACGAGGCGCACGATGACGGCCTCGGTCTTCGCGGCGGTCATGAACTCGACCGCCGCCTGCTGCCAGTCGTTCGTCCCCGTCGGGACGGGCGCGGACTGTCCGAGCGCGGGCGTCTCCGAGGCCGCGTCCCCGATGACTACCGTGAGCGTCGCGGCGCTCCTCAAGTCGTCCGTGCGGACGAAGTAGGTCAGGCGGTAGCGCGTCGAAGGCTGGACGGCGACCATCTGCCAGACGTTGCGGAAATCAACTTGGCCCGCCGCGTTGAAGAGGAGGCGCAGCGAGCGTCGGCCACCGTGCGCCGCGCGCGTGTCCAACGCGACCTGCGCGCTCGGCGCGGCAGTCACCTGCCACTGGAAAAGCTGACTCCCCGGCTGCCCGATGTCCAACTCGAAGCCCCCGTTCGAGACCGCTTCGGGCGCGACCCCCTGCCCGCCCGCCTCGCCGAACACCTGGAGCGCGCGGTGGTACTGCCCGTGGTCGTAGAGTGTGCGCGCTAGACCAGCGCCCGCCTCCGCCTGCTCGCGCCTCTCCTGCGCGCTCAGGGAAGACCAGACGGCCAGGGCGTCGTCCAGGCGATTGCGCCCGACGAGCACGCCGACGAGCTGCGCGCGCGCGGCGGGCGTGTTCCCGACGGCCTTGATGACGCGCGGCATGTTCTGGTTATAGACCTGCCACGCGAGGTTGAAGGTCTGCGGGCGGTACCTCTCCGGGTCGGCGTCAGCCGCGCGGCGGAGTTCGGCGAACGCCTCGTCGTCGCGCCCGGCGCGCAGCAGCGCGTTGCCGAGATGCCAACGCGGCTCCGCATAGTAGGGCGCGAGGGCGACGGCCCGCCTGAGCGCCGCGACGCCGCCCTCCACGTCGCCCGACGCGGCGCGCGCGCGCCCCATCTCCATCCAAACGAGGTAGTCGTTCGGCGCAAGCGCCGACGCGCGCTCGTACTCCGCGAGCGCGCGCGGCAGCTCTTCGGGGTCGAAGTCCACGCGGTAGAGGCGCGCGAGCGTCAGGTGCGCGAGCGGGTCGTCGGGCGCGAGCCGCGCGGCGGCCTCCGCCGTCTCGAAGGCCGCCGTCGGGTCTGTCGCGTAAGTCACCGGCGCGTACTCCGCCATCGTGTCGCCGATGCCCCAGCGCGCCGCGTGCCACGACGCGACGAGCGCGACGAGCGCGACGAGCGCCAGCGGCACGCGCGCCCACACGGGGCGGACGTTGATGAGTGCGATCTGCTCTGCCATGGAAGAATTTTTGATTTGCGATTTTTGATTTGCGATTTTGTGCTCCGAGTCGCGGGTCAAACAATAAGGTTTCGGCAATCGCAAATCAAAAATCGCAAATCTCTAATACTCGTGTCCCACCAACTCGATCTCGATGCGCATGCGCTTGAGTGTGATCTGCGCCTCGTCGCACTCGCGCAGTATCTGGCGGACTCGCTCCTCTTCAATCTTGGAGCTGGAGATGAGCACCTCCTCGACCTTCTGCTCCTCGCAGATGCGGCGCAGGTTTCCGTTGCCGCCGAGGACGCGCAGGCCGTGGATGACCTTGCCCTTCTTGAACGGGTCGTCGTCAACAAACCCGACGGGCGTGTACTGGAGTTGCAGGTTGTTGCGCATCTCGCGCAGCAGCAACTCGCCCGCGTCGCCCGCGCCGTAGATGAGGACGCGGCGGCCCCCGCCCGCCGACGACGGCAGCATCTGACGGAGCAGCCGGAAGGCCACGCGGCTCCCCGCCAGCATCAGAAAGAAGATCATCGCGTCGAGGACGAAGACGGCGCGCGAGAAGCCCTCGAAGCGGAACGCGAAGAGGAGCGCGAGCACGCTCGCGACCGACCCGGCGACGACCGCCTTCGCATAGACAATCAGATTGTCCAGACTGATGTAGCGCCAGATGCCTCGATAGACGCCCGACACCAGCAGCGCCGTCATCTTCACGAAGATGAGCACGGGGATGGTCGAGAGGAAGAGCGTCCAGACCTCGCGCGAAAGCTCCGAGCCGAAGATCAGGACGTAAGCAGCGTAGTAGGCGAGGATGACGAGCACCACGTCGAGGAGCACCTCGAAGATGCGCCGCTTGTAGGAGAGGTCAACGAGGAACGACACCAGCGGTTTTTCGCGCGCCGCCTGCACCTCCGCCTCGTCATAGACCTTGACGCCCGCCAGATAGACGCCGATGAGCGTCAGGACGACGGCGAAGCCCGCCACCATCGCGATCCCCGTGTGGTACTCGAACTGCCGCACGAGCATCGCCAGCAAGCCGGAAGATGCCGCGAACGCGTAGAGCATCCAGACGGCCCGTCGCTCCGAGAGTCCGAGCGCGACGAGGCGGTGCGAGGTGTGGTCGCGCCCGCCCTGCGAGGCCGCGCGGCCTGAGAGCTTGCGCACCACGGTGACGAGCGTCGTGTCGAAGATGGGGATGAAGAGGATGAGCACGGGGACGGCGATGACAACGATGAAGCTCCGTCCGCGGTCGCCCGCCGAGGAGAGCAGGGCGGAACTGGCGAGGAAGAAGCCGACGAACATCGAGCCGCAGTCGCCCATGAAGATCGAGGCCGGGTTCGAGTTGTAAATCAGAAAGCCCATGAGCGCCGCCGCGAAGACGGCGAGCGTCGCGGCCTCCGTCATCTGCCCGTTGACGGCGAAGTTCGCGGCGATGAAGACCGCCGCGATAGCCGAGATGCCCGCGCCCAGGCCGTCCATGTTGTCGAGCAGGTTGATGGCATTCGTGATCCCGATGAGCCAGAAGATCGTCACGGCCATCGCCACCGACGCGCCCCAGCCCCAGGGCAGCAGCAGCCCGAAATAGACGACCGCGCTCGCGCCCAGCACCTGCCCGATCAGCTTCTGGTAAGGCTTGATGTGGAGGAAGTCGTCAACCAGCCCGACGGCGAAGAGCGCGGTGCTCGCGCCCACGACGACCCAGCCCTGGCGCGTGTGCGGAACGAGGAGCAGGTACGTGACGACGACCGCGGCGTAGATCGCCACGCCGCCCAGCATCGCCGTCGGCTTGCTGTGCCAGCGGTCGGCCTTCGGCCTGGCGACGATGCCGTAGCGTCGCGCCGCCGCGCGCACCAGCGGCGTCAGCGCGAGCGCCAGCGCGAACGACACGGCGGCGGGCACAAGGTAACTGCTGCTGAAAAGCATGGCTCGGTTCCGAAAGGTTTAACCGCGTGAAGTTAGAAGCTATTAGATGTAGGCTGATAAATCAAGTGAGGAGTGGCCGCGCGGCCACTCCTCTGTCCAAGCTTCGAGCAGCAGTTCGGGAGGGCGTAGGAGTGAGCCGGCAAACGTCCCGGCGTCGTGGCTTAGCTCCTACCGTTCGACTGCCGACCGCTGTAGTATTCGATAACCGATTGCAGGATGCCATCGAGCGTCACCGTGGGGCGGAAGCCGACGAGCGCCGAGACCTTCGAGATGTCGGGGACGCGGCGGGGCATGTCCTCGAAGCCCTCTTCGTATGCCTCGTCGTAAGGGACGGTGACGATCTCCGAGTTCGAGCCGGTCAACTTCTTCACCCTCCGCGCCAGCTCCATGATCGAGACCTCCTCGTTCGAGCCGACGTTGAAGACCTGGCCCACGGCCTCGTCCTTCTCCATTAACTTAATTAAAGCGCCGATCACGTCCTTGACGAAGCCGAAGCAGCGCGTCTGCTCGCCCGTGCCATAAACGGTGACGGGGCGGCCCGCGAGCGCCTGACGGACGAAGGTCGGGATGACCATGCCGTACTGACCCGTCTGGCGTGGGCCGACGGTGTTGAAGAGGCGGACGATGACGGTCGGGAGCTTCTTCTCGCGCCAGTAGGCGAGCGCGAGGAACTCGTCAATCGCCTTCGAGCAGGCGTAAGACCAGCGCCCCTTCGTGGTCGCGCCCATCACGAGGTTGCCGTCTTCGCGGAACGGCACGTCGTTCGAGAGGCCGTACACTTCCGAGGTCGAGGCCACCAGCACCTTCTTCTTCTTCTTGTTGGCCTGCGCGAGCACCACCTCCGTGCCGCGGACGTTCGTCTCGATGGTTCTGACCGGCGACTCGACGATGAGCTTGACGCCGACCGCCGCCGCGAGGTGGAAGACCGCGTCGCAACTGTCTATGAGTTCGGCGACGACCGGCTGGTTGTGCACCGTGTCAATCGCGTAGTGGAAGCGCGGGTGCTGCTTCAGGTGCGCGATGTTGTCTATCGAGCCGGTCGAGAGGTCGTCAATGACGAAGACCTCGTCGCCGCGCTCGACGTATGCGTCCGAGAGATGTGAGCCGATGAAGCCCGCCCCGCCCGTGATCAGAACTCGCAAACTTTTCAGTCCCCCTTCAGGCGCGCCGCGGCGCGCGGAATGTCGCGCCCCGCCTGCCGCGTGGCGCGCGAAACCGTCTCCGCCTCACGCGCGGCGGCTGACGGCGTTGCGCGTGGGGCGCGCGATTCGGCGGGGCCGTTCAAGTCTTCGTAAAGGTACAGCACGTCGGCGACCAGACGCTCGACCGAGTAGAAGCGTTCGACGAACTCGCGCCCGCGCTCGCCCAACGCCGCGCGCAACTCCTCGTTCGAGACGAGGTGCGCGAGCGCGGAGGCGAAGGCGTCGGCGTCGCCGGGCCGCACCTGCACGCCGCGCTCGCAGACACGCCACGGGTGCGGGCGGCGCAGCTCCGACTCCTCGACGCCGCCGAGCAGGTCAACGACGCCGCCCACGGCGGTCGCCACGACGGCGCGCGAGTTCGCCATCGCCTCGATGAGCGTGAGCGGCGTGCCCTCGTTCCGGGAGGTGAGCGCGACCACGTCGAGCGCCGGGTAGAAGTTTTCGGGGTCGTCCCTCAGCCCGACGAATTCTACATCACCGCCGAGGCCGAGCGCACAAGCCTGCGCCTCAAGCTCGACGCGCAGGTGGCCGTCGCCGATGACGACGAAGCGCACGCGCGCGCCGTCCGACGCGTTGCGCTCGCGCGCCTCGCCTTCCTGCCCGCGCTTTTCTTTGAAGAGCGCGGCGGCTTCGAGGAAGAGGCAGTGGTTCTTGACCTCCGTCAGCCGACCGACGATGCCGACGAGCGTGTCGCGCTCGCTGGCTCCCCATTCG
>Ga0209577_10002595_pt1 | contig 17286 bp, 8 predicted proteins | sample GraSoiAngelo_109_FD_185874 | JGI IMG/M metagenome (GOLD analysis project Ga0209577, IMG submission 185874) | Grasslands soil microbial communities from the Angelo Coastal Reserve, California, USA - 14_0903_12_20cm (SPAdes) (version 2) | ecosystem: Environmental > Terrestrial > Soil > Grasslands ...
GGTCCATGACCCTGAGGAGATTGAGGAATTATTCGACGAGATAAGCTACGGGAAAGGCGCCAGCATTCTGCGCATGATCGAGGCCTATATTGGCTCAGAGAATTTCAAGAAGGGCGTCGCTCAGTATTTGCAGAAATTCCGCTACAGCAACGCCTCCGGTCACGATCTCTGGTCAAGCCTCCAAGAGGCATCCGGGACGGAAGTAAGCCGAATCATGGAAGGCTGGATAAGCCAAGAAGGCTTCCCCGTAATCAAAGCCACCTTGATCGATGGTAGACTATCGCTTGAACAGGAGAGGTTTCTTCTGACTGGTGGGACATCCAAGCAAACCTGGCCGATCCCCATCACAATGAGCGTTGACGGCAAGACGCAATCGTTATTACTCGACAAGAAAAGGGCCGAGGTAAACCTCCCGACAACACCACGATCTCTCAAATTAAACGTGAACCAGACAGGATTCTACGTCGTCCAGTACGATGGAAAGGAACTGCTAGACCTTGTTTGGAAGAGCAGGCTCTCTCCGCTCGACCGCTGGGGATTGATCAGCGACGCCAAAGCCTTTCTCCTGTCCGGACGGACATCTTTCAAAGAATACATCAAACTAGTCGAGAAGTATCAGAACGAGGAGGAGTATCTTCCCGTGGTCGAAGTCTCCGACCAGCTCTCATTCCTATACCTGATCGCACCCTCAAGACTAATCGAGACTTCTCGCAAATTTCATAGCGCTGGGCTCAGAATCTTCGAGAACAAGAAGGACGACAATAGCACCACCCTCAAGGGCATCATCGCCGCCCGCCTCACCCTTCTGGAGTATTCCTATGCTAAGCGGGCCGGTTCGAAGTTCAACGACCTAGCCAGTGTCGAGCCTGACATGAAACGATCAGTCGTTATGGGATACGCTAGATCCTCAAACGATTATGACGGGCTCATCAGCAGATACACAAAGAGCACAACGGACGAAGAACGACTAAGATACTTGGAAGGATTAGCCAGCTTCAATAATCCTGAACTCGTAGCAAAAACACTCGACTTCGCACTGAGTGGGAAGGTAAAGAGGCAAGACGTTCGGAATGTGATCCTCTACGCCACAGCCAACCCAGATGCGAAAACATCCCTCTGGGAATGGTTCAAGAAGAACATGGCTAAACTGGAGCAGATGTACGCCGGGACAGCCCAGTTCTCCATCATCCTACGAGAATACTTCTCAATTGTCGGAGTCGGCCGCGCATCTGAAGTGGAGAAATTCTTCAGTGAGCATAAGGTTATCGGGGCTGACATCGCTCTAGAAAGGCTGCGAGTCTACGACAAGCTCGCGAAAAATATCGCGGCAGCCCCGTAGCTCGAATTCGACAGCGTACGCGGGCCTAGTTAGGTTTCCAGGCTATTCCACGGAATCCTGAGAATGTTCCAGTCGGGACGTTCTTCACTGTACCTCCTGAGTACGTGAGCATTGTTCCTCCTCCTCCGACAATGTAGGCCGTGCCTGCTGACCAGCTGACAGAATAGAGTGTGCTACTGGTGAGCACGGGCAGGGCCGTCAAGCTGGATCCATTGTATGTCAGTACTAATCCTGAGTCACCAACCAGCAATGCCATACTCCCTGTTGGGTTGAAAGAAATGTACCGTACCGTCAATGATGAACTATAGGTTCCGGCTGTATTCAGAACTTGGAACGATGTCCCGTTGTAGCTGAGAATGGCACCCCCTGACCCTGCAAGCAGAGCATAGGACCCGTTTGGATTCCAAGCAACCGCGTCAAGGTTCTGGCTTGTAGGTGAAGCGAGCTGGATCACCTGACCAGTCGAAGACTGGTACTGGTATATCTTGCCGAAATAGCTGACGAGCAGAGCCTGGGTCCCGCTGGGGTTCCAGCTAACCGCCCTGTATGATACGGCAAAGGAGTTAGAAATTTGTGTCACGGTGGTGCAGTCGTACTTGAGGAGCGCTCCTCCCGAGCCGCCTATCAACGCGTAGGATCCGTCTGGTCGCCATGCAACGGAGAAGAAGTTGATGGTCGTGCTCAGACCCGTTGGCATGATCGTTAGCTTTGTCCCATCGTATCTGATGAGGACCGCGGCGTTACCGGCTATGATTGCGCAAGACCCATCCGGCTTCCAAGCAACTGCGCTCAACGGGGTAGTAACCGGCTGGCCAATGAGGGTGAGGGTATTGTTTGGATAGAGCTTGTAGACGAATCCCTCGTAGGATACGACTAGAGCATATGACGGCTTAGCGACACTCGTCACTGTAACCACGATTATGAGACTGTGAGAGAGTGATCCGCTCATAGCTGTGACATTGACATTGTAAGTGCCGGGTGCAGCGCCCAAAGCAGTGACGTTCAGGGTTGAACCTCGGGTAGCGCCAGCGGTTAGAGAAATGGTCCCAAGGTTGAAACTGGTGGACAGACCAACTGGCGAGACGGAAGCCGCGAGACTGATCGTTCCTGCAAAACCGTTGATACTCGTAGTGCTGACGGAGGATGTTGCCGAGGACCCTTGAGGAATCGTCAGCGTTCCCGAATCCGCCGAGAGGGTGAAGTCGGGCATCGCCATGGAGACAGTCACTGATGACAGTGCTGAGTGGACGATTATCCCAGAGCTTGAACAGTTGATACACGGTAGGGTCCCAGTAACATTGGTGGAGTAGGTGCCTGGAACTGTTGATGTAAACTTACACTGTACGCTGGAGGAGCCTCCCGAAGACAGATTGACAGATGTTGGGCAGGACGCAGTAAGACCCGAGGGCGAAGAAACGCTCAAGCTCACTGTTCCCGACAGTCCATGCAGGCTCGTCACGGTGACGGTGCTATTGCCTGAGGATCCTGCGCTGAACGAGACTGGTGTTGCAGATATGCTATAGTCCATTATCGTGACGGTGAAGATCGCAGAGTGGACGAGTGAGCCACTCGTGCCGGTAACCGTTGCGTTGAAGACTCCTACCGGACCAACAGCGGTACATGACAGAATTACAGTTTCCGAGCCGAAGGGAAGACTGACCGTGATATTGTTCCCCAATGGGGTGTTCGCAGAATTTCCTGAGAGAAACTGGCACGCGATAGCGCTAGATGAGGATGCCACGACTAGGTTGACATTCCCATAGAACCCGTTGACGCCGTTCAGGTCGACGAAAGTGTCAGCTGGTCCGCCGAGTGGAATGGACTGCGAACTACCGCCCAGAGTAAGAGTAAAGTCGGGACTAGCTATGATAAGCGTCATCGAGACAGTGTGCGTTATAGATCCAACGGTTCCAGTTACGTTTACAGTGTAAGTCCCCAGGGCAGCGGCGCTTGTTGAGCTGACATCCATCTCCGATGTACAACCACACAGATTGTTTCCGTTGATGAAGGTAATCGCGGATGGAGAGAGGGTGAACGAGACGTTTGGAAGGTTTGTCGCTGACAGTGAGACGGTTCCGTTGAAGGCAGACACAGTAAGGGCGTTGAGGACGCCAGAAAATCCAGGGTAAATTGTGACACTTGAATGTGCTATGCTGAGCGAGAAGTCATTGATGGTCACTGAAAACGTGGTGGTGTGAGAGACGTGTCCTATGGAGCAGCTTGAACACGGAGTCGACCCAGTGACGTTTACAGAGTAGACTCCGGGAGATATTGATGTAAAGTTGCACTGTACTGTGGTGGTGCCTCCTGAAGGTAAGAGTAGTGACGATGGGCACGACCCGTTGAGACCGGAAGGCATTGAAAGACTTAGGCTGACATTTCCTGATAGCCCAAGGATACTCTTCACAGTGACAAAGCCACTAGAGGAGCCGACCGTTAACGGTACTGCATAGGCAGAGATGCTGAAGTCTGTTACCGTGTACGTCACAGCTACGGAGTGGGAGATGCCACCGCTCGTACCTGTTACATTCGCTAGATAGTTGGCAGAGGAAGAACCTCGGCATGACAGAATAGACTGTCCCGAGCCGCCACTAATGGCTGATGGAGAGGCTGTGCATGCCAGACTGGTTGAGTTGGTCGTGACAGAAATTAGCACTGTTCCTGTAAACCCGTTCACTGGCGATACCGTTATGGTTGAATTTCCGAGACCGCCCACGTTAGGCGTCACGAGCGTCGGGTCAGCGGACATCGCAAAGCCTGTAAGGACGCTGATATGATACGTCACACTGGTAGTATGAGAGAGACTATTGTTCGTTCCTGTTACGGTTGCAAGATAGTTACCGGGCAGCGAACTATTACATGATAGGGTAGAGGTGCCAGAACCGCCTGTGATCCCATTCGATGATAGAACGCAGGCAAGGTTCGAAGAGTTTGTTGTAACACCGAGAGCGACCGTTCCAACGAACCCGTTCAAGGAGGCAACAGTTATGGTGGAAGTTCCGGCAACGGCGAGGCTGACATTCATACTCGTCGGATTCGCCGATATCGAGAAGTCTTGAGCGTGATACGTGACGGTTGCTAAGTGGGATAGACTAGCACTAGTGCCGTTGACTGTGGCAAGATAGTTACTTGGTGCCGAGCCGGCGCAAGAAAGTGTGGAGGTGCCTGATCCGCCGGAGATGGTGGTCGCGCTTAAGTTACACGAGAGGCTGGTCGAGTTCGTTGCTACAACGAGAGTAACTGTTCCAGTGAACCCGTTCAGCGGGGATACAGTGATTGTTGAGATGCCCGTTGCACCTGCGTTCACGTTCATGTTAGTTGGGTTGGCTGAGATGGAAAAGTCCGGTGCCGCGGTGACATGATAGGTTGCGGTAGCAGAATGGGACACACCTCCACTTGATCCGGTGATGGTGGCGAGATAGTTGCCAGGGATGTTTGCGGAACAGGACAGGGTTGAGGTTCCAGATGCTCCCCCAATTGATGTTGACGAGAGACTGCATGACATGTTAGTCGAGTTTGATGTTGCTGCGAGACTAACAGTTCCTGTGAACCCATTCAGAGATGATACGGAGATCGTGGATGTCCCAGCAGCGCTAGTAGTTACGGAAACACTCGCAGGAGTGGCTACGACAGCAAAGTCTTGGACGTGGTATGTTACTGAGGTGGAGTGAGACAGAGACCCGCTTGTACCAGTCACAGTCGCCAAATAGTTTCCGGCAGTTGAATCAGTGCAGGACAGAGTCGCAGAACCCGAACCGCCAGTAATGGTGTTGGATGATAGTGTACATGAAAGGCTAGTAGAATTCGTCGTCGCAGCTAGAGTGACTGTTCCAGAGAAACCGTTCAGAGGAGCGATCGCTACGGTGGAGGTGCCACTGACGCCAGAGCTGACGGTCGCGCTGGTCGGACTTGATGAGATAGTAAAGTCTGGTGATGAAGTTTGGACCGAGACAGAGACGCTTGTGGAGTGCGAGAGAGAACCGCTGGTGCCGGTAACCGTCACATTGTAGTTTCCGGCTGTGGAGCCGGTCACTGTACATGTCGAGGATCCGGAGCCGCCAGTGATGTTGGCTGGGCTGCAGTTCACTGTGAGTCCAGTTGATGGGCTGATTGATGTCGCGAGGTTGACTGTGTTAGTAAAGCCGTTCTGGCTTGTGATTGTCACTGTGAAAGTGCCCGTTGAACCACCTGAGAGGGGCAGGGCTACGAAGTTGTAGGTGAACGGAGCCGACGAGCCGCTGACGTAGAAGATCCCTCCAGTGGTCGGAAAGCTGTTTGTCGGAGAGGATGTGATGAAGCTCGTAATGCTATCTGGATAGGGGACGGCTGTGGTGCCTGCTATCTTAGTTGTCTTGGTCCAAGTACTTCCAGCTCCTTTCCATTCATCTATTCTCTGCAGCGTCGCGTTCATCCAGAGGAGGTAAAACTGGTTATGGGTCGCGTCATAGCTTGCGGCGTCCGGGAACGAGTAGTAGGAGGATGAGAAAGTCGTGCCCGTTCTGGATTCGCCCACTCCTATTACATTAGTCGTCCAGGTTCCTGATGATGAGCGAGTAGCAAAGTTGAATGTTTCTAGAGTGTTGTCAAAATAGATTGCGTAGACGTTTGTTCCGGAGTTGAAGAGCCAGGCGTTGACATCGTTCTGTGTGGTAGTGGACGAAATCTGCTCGTCCGGGAGATTGAAGTTCCAGCTTGTACCATTATACAGTCTTCCGTGAAGGTCGGAACCTCTTAGCCAGTAAGAGGCGTAGATCTCGCCGCTACCCAAGGATACTAGTGCGATGTGCCAGTTGTTCGAGTGAGCGGTTGAGAGAGTAAGCGGAGTCGTCCAAGATGCATAGTTTGTACCTGAGGAGTGGATTATCTGGGGCAGGTCGGTCCCATTACCGCCACAGGCACTGTGACTATCGCTAAGGAATGCGATCCAAGCTTGGCCAGTGCTGTCGACGGTTATCTCATCATTTGGATAAGTGTTAGTCGACAGCCCCTTCAGCGCGACTTGTTCGGCCTGCCAGTTCACGGTTCCCAATGAACCCGCAAGGGTCCCCGTTCGGAAGAAGATGTTCTTGCCACATGTCGATTCGAAGGTGACCTCGTCGTAGCGAACATAGTAGACGTTTGTTCCATCGGTGTAGACGCTGAAATCGCTGTCGGTGACGTGAACCCCTACGTTTGTCGGAGTTGTCCAGCTGGATCCTGTGGAGGATGTGGTGTAGAGGAGACAGCCTGGCACGCCTTCACATGTCTTGGACGAGTCTTCAAAGAACAGCCAGATGAGGCCCTGAGCATAGAAGGAAGCGGAAAGATAAGAAGACTCAAACCATGTTCTGTCACCGCTCGTCGTAACCGTGACGGGAGTCATTGTACTAGAGGATCCTTGGCCTAAAGTCAAGGAGTTTGGACTCGCGGAGATTGTAAAGTCCGCTGGTGGGTTCACTGAAACGTTTACTTTTACAGAGTGGGATAGAGAACCGCTTGTTCCAGTGACGTTAACACTGTAAGAGCCGATAACGGCGCTACCAGTAGTGACGTTCAAGGTGGAGCTTCCCCTACCATTGGCAGCTAGAGTGACTGTCGGTGGGTTGAGACTGGCCGACGGTCCTGTTGGAGAGACCTGGGCTGATAGACTGATCGTGTCTGAGAAGCTGTTCAGGCTGGCGAGGCTGATCGTGGAGGTCCCAGAGGATCCTTGAGTTATGGTCAAGGATGTCGGGTTTGCAGACATGCTAAAGTCAGGTGTAGAGGGCTGTGTTACTGTGACAGAGACGGTGGCAGAGTGGCGCAGAGACCCGCTTGTCCCGGTCACTGTCACCGTGTAGCTTCCAGGAGCTGAACTGTTCAGAGTACAGGTTGATGAGCCGGATCCGCCGGAGATAGTTGTCGGATTACAGCCTACGCCGAGTCCGGTGGAGGGTGATGTGGAGGTTGTGAGGGTCACGGTACCCGTGAAACTGTTCACGGGAGACACCGTAGTAGTGAAGGAGCTTGATCCTCCGGAGTTGAACGTGACACTCGACGGGTTCGCGGCGACCGTGAAGTCTGGTTGAGTATTGAAGAATTCTGTCATCGCATTCGCACTACCATCGCCTGATGCTAAGCTGGGGAGATTCCAGTTGACCTCTATAGTCTTCGTAAACGAGTAGTGGTTGTACAGATTACTGGAATGGAATCCGTTTTTGGCCTGCGGGCCAGCCCATGCAGCGTAGATACAGTCTTCACTGCTCCCGTTTAGAGGGCAATAGCTCAGTCCTTCGTCAAATGTGATGAAGAGAGCCGAGCGGGTTGTTGTGAAAGTGTTGCTCTTTAGAATGTTGGGGATGAGGCTCTTGAGATACTTGTCGCCGTCCTGCATGCATGTTGAGCTCTGGCCGTTGTTGCTTGTGCAGCCGTTTGTGCAGACACTTGCCGCGTGTATATTGTCGCAGTCGTTTGGTGTGAGCCACATGAAATTCGGGGCAGAGGCAGAGTTGAGGTCATTTACTAGCGCGCAATCCGTAACGGCACAACTGCTCGGGTTTGCATCGACCAGCCTGCTGCACCGGGCGGTGTTGGTCGTTATGTCTTGAAAAACGATGAACGGGTTGTGTAGAGGATTGTACGGCTCAGAGTTGGAGTTAGAGTCGCATCCTTGGAAGGGCTGCCCGCTGATGATCTGGTTTTCGAAGTAGCCCTTCCATGTTAAGCCCGCCGATTCCAGGCGGTCTACGAGATTAGGAGCGGTAATGGGGGAAGGACAGCCTCCGGAACTGCAGCCCTGATTGGACCCGCTGAGCAGGGCGACATAGTTAGGCTGGCTCGTGGGACATCCACTACAAGAAATAGAGGTGGATTGCAGTCCAAGAGTATAGTTGTTCGCAAGGCCGGACATGTATGGGTTGTTCGCGCCATTGCAAGGTGGCGGGTGTGACCCGCAGATGTTATCGATTCCCTCGTTCTCCATTACTATTACAACGACGTGGTCGAAGTAGGAGCCAGTTGGAGCGGTGGCTGCGCGGACGAGAGGTATCTGTCCCGATGAGAAGATTGATAACAATGCGAGAAGAATGACGACCCCTCCGATAACATGATTCTTTGGAAACCTCCAGTTCTCTCTCAGGGGGTTTCTAGAACGTCGGATCCTCAGAACCAAATTCTCAGACAGCTAGGCAGGGAGTCCGGAAGGTTCCGCTTACTAAAATACACCTGTGTTGAAGGTAGTCCGTGGATACAAAAATGCTCCCGCGGATAGAACCTTATAGCGAGAAGAGAAGCGAATCAGGAAATTAATCGGCGCTTCCTTGATCTCGAACGAGAGCGAATAAGGGCCCAGTCGGGTCGCACGTTGTTCGTCATTCATGATGCTGTCGGAGACCCTTGGGGTCGATGCCAGAATGATGAGCACCAGGGCGATCTCGTGAGACAAAATTATTTTCCGTTTTATAGAAAGAGAGTGTAGGCATACGAACGACCTTTGCAAGAAATTAGCTTGTTGCTCTAGTGACTAAGTCTCTAGAGGCGTCCGTCAAAAAGACAGCAGTGTCGAAGCACTTGGGGCAGCTATCGCACACGATCATTTAATTCCGGTCGCTTGGTGCGGGGGGTGGGATTTGAACCCACGAACCCCTACGGGACGAGGTCCTGAGCTTCGCGTTCCTCAACCATTCTTGGCAGGGTTGAGTTCTCGCGCCTTTGACCTGGCTTGGCAACCCCCGCGCTGAGTTGGCAGAATTTCTGGACTAGTCTGATAAAGCCTTCAAAGACCGCAGCCGAGCAACAAGGATTTGAATCCGGGTTTTACCCGTACATATAAGCGACTACGAAATCCTAGCGAATCAAAATCGTCTCCAATTCGGTTTCAAGACGCGACTAGTCGACAAGAGCATTAGAGCCGCAGGGAAGTCAGAGGTTCTAGGAGACAAATCAGCGCTTCTTCCTCAGGGCGGCGAGAAACCGCTGCTGGGAACCAGTTACTTTGGACTCTCGCTTTTGGGCCTGTCCTTTTTAATCGCTCGCTCTGCTGACGGCGAGTCGAATGGCTTTTATGGCTGTGTATACATGTAAATACGACGACTAGTGGCTATCTTCAACGTCAGAATACCTGACGATCTGAAGACTCGAATGAGCAATCTTCCTGAGTTGAACTGGTCGGAGATCGTGCGAGAGGCAATAGAGAGCAAGATCTCCTCTGAGCGACGGAGAGGGAGGGATCGGGAGAAGATTCGTGGAGCGCTGAAGGCTCAGGACAGAATAGCTGAGGCCCTGGCGCGGCGATACTCGCGGAGCTGGAAGGGGACAGAGGTCATTAGATTTTGGAGAGAACACCGCTATTCATCCTCGACGCGTCGGTAGCCGTAAAGTGGTTTGTTGCAGAGCCGCTCAGAAAGAAGGCTCTCAACGTGAGAGAAGACTACTTCGAGAATAGGATAGATCTCCTAGCCCCCAGTCTCATCAGGTATGAGATAGGAAACGCGCTCCGGTTCCATCCAGGGTCCAGCCCCAAGGATCTTGCCGGTGCAGTCAAGACAATTGCAGACATGCAGATCGAACAAGCCGATCTCGCTCAGGAAACAGTTACAGCAGCGTCCGAGATAGCCTTTCAGGAGAGAATTACGTTCTACGATGCGGTCTACATTGCCCTCGCCGAGATAAACAGGGCAAGGCTGCTCACCGATGACCTGCTGCTCTACAAGAAGGCTTCAAGAAAACAGAATGTGCTACAGCTTCTCAAAGACTACAAGAGACCGAGGCGGGATTCATGACCTCGCCGACTTTCAGAATAGGGCAATTCCACGCGGCTCTGAGAGCTAGACAGGTTCGCTTGCCTCAAGAAAGCAGTTCTTTCGTAAAGCCGGTAAAATAGTGTTCACTTGGTCTACGCTACTGGCATGACTATTTACTAGCTTCACGGGAACTAGCATTCTATCCTACCACGCGCGTCTCGGGTAGCATACGAGCCATGACTGACGGTTTCGGAAGACTTGACTTCTCCAACAACTATCAGCTAGCTGTCAGGGTAGCGGAATACCATGAACCGAGGCGTACAAGTTCACGGGCAAACCTGTTAGCCAGAGGACAGGTTTGTACTAATATTTCGCGCTGGGTAGGACCCATCGATGGGCCAGTTAATTGGTCAGGATCCCTTCCTTGGGTCACCTATCCCATCCTCAAAGCCTGAATCCCTGCGTTACGTTTTGGACAGCCCTACCAATCTGACAGTTCCGGGGATTGATCTCCCGAGCCTCAAGCGAATACGTGTCAAAATCCTTCCGAGGAATTATGAGGGCTGAAATTTCTTTCAGGAGTCTGAACTCAGCCTCTTACAGGGGTTGAATGTGAGTCGAGGGCCGACCCCAATCGGCAAACCGACCTGCCCCTATCTGCAATGCGCGAAGGGTGGGATTATATTCGGTCTAGATTCTTGGTTTCATATGTCTGTATTCTTCGATCTCTTTGAGTCTCTTCTCCCAGTCTCTCATTTGCATGTCCCGGAGGATCGTGTTGAGTATCTGGCTGGTGCTGTTGTGTCGCTGAGTCCAGCGTTCGCGCGTCTTCAAATCCTTATTCGAGTCAAGCATAATCTTCCTGGACTCGGCAAGGCTCTCGAGCAGTTCTCTTACGATCCTGGTTCGGAGCGCACCCTCCTTTATCGCATCCTCAATCTCAGCCAATTCTAGCATCCCACACTCCCGTTCACCGTCGTCTTTCGAGCATGATCGTCTGCTTGGTTGATCGCATCATCTTTCAAGGCGTTTCTCCATAACCGTAGCAGTCTAGCCCCAGTGCTGCTGAGCAGACGTTTCTCCCCATGGTCTAGGGTCTTATCCCGGGACCCTTCCTCGAGATTGTCCAAGACTGCAATGGTGAGCCGGCGAATATTCGCAAGCAACTCTTTCCGGCCGACTTGGCCCTCAGAATCCTCATCCATCATTCTCTATCTCACTCTTTTTCCAATGCCCGTCTCATCAAGCGTCACGTCTCGTAAACACGGCGAGACAGCGAAAAACGCGTCAAGACCCGTCTACGAGACGCAGCTACACAATGATTCCCGGGCACTAAGACGACAGCGCATCCTCCCTATAAACGGAGTCGTCAAAGACCATAATCGCCATTAGAACAGCGACAGCAATATGGCGAAGCAGTCTTGCGCCACTAAACGTATCCTAACTTCCGCCACGGACGAAGAAATACGTTTTCCAGAACAGAAAAAAGCATTCTTAACAGCCCACGCAGCATATCAAAATCTTCGAGAGAGACAAGAAGGACTCTAGAGCCAGATACAGAAGAACTCTATCCTTCAGAGGACCCTTGAGAAGTAGAGTCTAGAAAAAGGGGGTTTGTGTCTCAGGTGGGTCTCAAGAGATGTTCCTATTTCAGCCGTTCAAGTATTATCTCTATGGTGGAGACGTTCCGTGCATCCTGGCCATCACCGACAATCTCCGTGCCCAAGTTCACATGCTTCGACAAGCCGCCCTGGAAGAAGCGGTTATTCACCACCTCAGCCACATCAACGGCAGTGCTGATGGCTCTTCCACGAGCCTTTAGGCTCAGCTTCTTGGCACCGGTATTATAGTGCATCATGACAGCCGTAGCATAAGCCATGATCGGCTTCTTACCGATCAGTATAGTGTCCGCTGGAATATCAGTTCTACGCACAGGGGCAGGAGCCCTCTCAGTCTTCCTTGGTTCTTCTGACAAGCAATTCACCTCCGACAGCGCGAGTACGATGTCCGGCAGACCGGTCTACCGAGGAAGACCCCTAAATAGCTATCTGAAACCCGAGACCCCAACACAGCCTGACCAGGCAACAGACGCCCTTGGCTCAGCCAAGCAGAACAGACACTCGCTCATTCTCAATCTAGCCGAAACAACAGGGATGAATCCTCACAAAACAAGCTTTGATCCGCGACTTCAAGCGATCGTCAGATAGTGAGAACAAGACCCTTCGGCATTCTTCTTCCGAGACGTCTCGATACAGAGCTCAGGAAATCCGAGATCCAAACTTCCAGCTAGAAAAATGTCTCCTGATTCTGTAATAAGATCCCGGAAAATCCCTTTCGCGGCCCGTTCAAATTAGCTGAACAGGCGATGAATTGTTCCTTCCTTCTTGTTCAAATTGCATCGTTTATCTCGAACGGAAGCATAAGATATCCTTCTATGCCCAAATTCATGCAGTCACTCGGAGAAGAAAACTATCACCGCCTCCTCTCAGAGGCAAAAGCAAGAGACGTCACAGTACAAGCTCTAATCCGGACCATAGTCATCCCGGACTGGCTGAAAGCAGCCACAACGGGACAGGCAAACATCCAGAACACCTTGGCACAACCCACAAGCCTACTCGCCCGAACAAGCATCCTCACAGAGCAGCCTCGCAGACCTCTCCTAAACGCCACTATCGGGCGGGCTAGAAGATAGCCCCGCTCCCACTTTCCCAATCCGAGGCTTGGCAAAGAACGCACGAATTCTAGTTGCCAATCCTAGGGGCTCCCACCTTTCTACCTAGATAGCGAATCAAGCTACAGGCGTCGGACGTAGCTTCGGCCGGGCCGAATCAGAGAACTGTTCCGAGAACCGCTCATACATCTTCAACTCCTCGGTAGACATTGGCTTGATCTTCTGCAACGCCTCATCAAAGTGCCGTTTAGCCACTTTCAATCCCTTCGCGCGCTTCTTCGCATCCTCGGGATCTTTGGCCTTCGAAATGTGCTCCCGCAAAGCCAACATCACACCGGTGTTGGCGAGAGACGCAATATCCGCCCCAGTATACCCATCAGTCTTCCTAGCCAGATCATCCAAGTTCACATCCTCTGCCAGAGGAGTCTTACGAGTATGAATCTTGAAAATCTGCTTCCTCGCCTCCAGGTCCGGGGGAGGAACGAACAGCAACCGGTCAAACCTACCCGGTCTCAAGAGGGCCGAATCAATAATGTCCGGTCTGTTCGTAGCCGCGATAATAATGACGTTTCGAAGCTCCTCTAGGCCATCCATCTCGGTCAAGAACTGGCTGATCACCCTCTCGGTCACATGGGAGTCGCCCATGCTACTGCCCCGAGTCGGCGCAACCGAGTCAATCTCATCGAAAAATATGATGCACGGTGAGGCCTGCCGCGCCTTCCGGAAGACTTCTCGGACTGCCTTCTCAGATTCTCCTACGAACTTGTTCAATAGTTCCGGACCTTTGACGCTGATGAAGTTAGACTCGCTCTCGTGAGCGACCGCCTTCGCCAGTAGGGTCTTACCTGTCCCCGGCGGACCATACAACAGCAGGCCCTTCGGAGGAGTCGCATTCAACTGGGCAAACAAGTCTGGATACTTCAGCGGCCACTCAACAGCTTCCCGCAATTCCTCCTTCACATCCTCCAGACCACCAACCTGATCCCAAGTAACGTCGGGGATCTCAACCAGCACCTCTCGCATCGCCGAAGGCTCTATCTCCTTCAAAGCGTCCTGGAAATCCGCCATCCTCACAATGATCTTGTTCAAAATATCGCCCGGGATGCTCTGAGCCTCAAGGTTGATCTCAGGCAGAATCCTCCGTAGCGCCCGTATAGCAGCCTCCTTCGCCAGCGACTCAAGATCTGCACCAACAAACCCATGAGTCACATCAGCGAGCTTCTTCAGATCAACATCCTCGGCCAACGGCATCCCACGGGTGTGAATCTCCAACACTTCCAGCCGACCATCACGATCAGGCACTCCAATCTCGATCTCACGATCAAACCGGCCCGGCCGACGCAACGCTGGATCTATCGCATTAGGACGATTCGTCGCCCCGATCACCACCACCTTCCCACGCGACTGGAGGCCATCCATCAATGACAAGAGCTGCGATGTAACACGCTTCTCAACCTCTCCAGTCACCTCTTCTCTCTTCGGCGCGATTGAGTCAATTTCGTCGATGAATATGATCGAGGGAGCATTCTCCTGTGCCTCCTTGAAGACGTCCCGCAGCCGCTCCTCGCTCTCACCATAATACTTGCTCATGATCTCCGGCCCTCCGATGCTGAGAAAGTTCGCATTCGTCTCGCTCGCAACCGCCCTAGCGAGCAGAGTCTTTCCCGTGCCGGGAGGTCCGTGAAGCAAGACACCCTTAGGCGCTTCAACCCCAAGTCTCTCAAACAATTCCGGATGTCTCAACGGGAGCTCTATCATCTCCCGGACCTTCTGAATCACGGGTCGGAGACCTCCGATGTCCTCGTAGCTGATCTTTGGGATAGCCCGGATCGGTTCCTTGACTTGCTCGCCAACAAGAACCTCGGTTCCTTCGGTGACGATCACAGCTTCCGCCGGAGGACTAGTGTTTGTTACAACCAGGTTGACTGTCCGTCCCATGATATTGATCGGGACGTAGTCTCCCCGCGACAGAACCCTGCCCTCTAGTAGTTGGCTAAGATACTCTTCGCCGCCAACGATCCGGAGCGGCTCTGTCGGAGCCAGCGTCAAACGCTCGGCGATCTTTGCGTCGATCTTCCGAATGGTAACCTTGTCATCAATAGAGACTCCAGCGTTGTTCCTGAGATAGCCATCTATTCGCACAATCCCTTTTCCATAATCCTGCTCGTGAGCAGGCCAACAAAGTGCGTTCGTCTTTCTTTTTCCGATGATCTGGACAACATCGCCCGAAGTGAGCCCTAGTTCTTGGACAACCTTCGGGTCGATTCGAGCTATTCCGCGGCCCACGTCTCTTTGGAGAGCGTCTGCAACCCGCAGTGTCGCTGTATTCTCTGGCAATTCTGGATCACTAGAAGGTCCAGAATTCGCCAAGCGCGCTAATAAGTTCTTAGCAAGACACTCCCGGAAAAGAGTCTTAAAACGGGTTGCTGCTTAAGCCGGCCGTGTAAGTCTAATCCTCTGGATTTTCGTCATCGCTCCGACTCTTACGCATGCGCGCTCATCTCAGGTTATAGTGTGATTTATACACCGCCCCAGCCACTAGATGGTAGGATCGTGACGGAGAGCAGTCTGGAAATTGTCTGAGGATGTGAAACGAATGGCCGACCTCCTAAAATCAGGCGCGACCATGCTCTCTGACGTCTGTCCGGAATGCGGAAACCCCCTCTTCAGGGTCAAGGGCGACATCTTCTGCGCGAAGTGTAACAAGCCAGTCGTCTATGCCCGAGCGACAGGTCCCCAAGCCACCGTGTCTCAGAGCGTCCTATTGGAGACAGTTGAACATACGATAGTTGGAAAGATTAGTGAGACGAATGCACTGCTGAAGCTTGAGAAGGATCCTGAGAAAATGTCGGTCTACAGCAACCTGGTCTTCGGCTGGTTGTCGATGCTCGAAAAACTTCGTAACCTAAGAGAATCTGACAGAGAATCATAGTTCCAACAGATTCTCAGGCTTCAATAACCGACCACTCTCCAAGTCAGTCAATTCAACTATTCGCCGTCTCCGTCTCGCCAGTACAACGGCGGCGCCGGCTTGCCTAGCTAAATCCAAAAGTTCTCTCTTCCTCTCTCTGCCAAGGAAAGAGCTTCCGGCCTTACACTCGACTAGAACAGAACGGCCGTTTCGTAAGCAGACCAGATCTATTGGTTTGGACTGAGCAGCACGGACGACAAAATATCCATTCCTTCTGAACAAATCCCTAATCCGATACTCCAGCCTACGCCCAATCTCATAGTTGGACAATGCAGCTTCGCCGCAGTCATTCGAGCCTTAAGAACTATGAGCGAGCAGAAACTAATCCACAGTTCTTCTCCGTTGCTCAGGCTCCCGTCGATAAGTGAGGAGAATGAAAATCACGACAACAGCTGCCAATACCAGAACTCCGCTGAAAGCTATCTGGTTGACAGACACATTGACAATACTACCGAGAATGAGGAGCCCGAGAGATAGTCCAAACGCAGCTGCGGTCAACTTCGCAAGACTGAAGAGCTGGACCCGTGCCCATTCCATTAATCGAACTCTTGCTGACGAGGAGAGATCATCGTTCTTCCCTTCCAACTGCTTGAGGCTGGAATCTAATATCAAAGCGGTGGTCGACGCTTCCATGAGAAAGATTACCAACATGAATTGGAAGAGAAGCAAAGCACTGTCCGGCCCAGGCAACCCGTAGATGTCGGCGGCAATTTTGCCCCATACAATCAGCAGCAGCAAGCCCCCAGACGCTGCCAAGATCGCGGTTCTGTTTCCAACCAACATGCCTACCGACCCGACGATTGCAACTACTGCCGTAACTAGAATTGACTGTTGCCCAAGGGCTGGAGGAGGAAGGTTCAGAATAATCCATAGAGCGAGAAATACATAGTTGATCCTCAGAAATGGTGTGACAACGCGAGGAATGAGATCTAAGCGGCCGCCATCGGACGTGTGCTTCTCACCTTCGACATTACGAATGACAACGGGACACCGCTCGGCCAGTCAACGACGGTTGAGGATCTCTCCAGCGCAAGAAGACTTATGGATCTTTCCAGCATGATCAGTTTGAAGGCTATTTCTTCGGTCTGGTCTTGGAACGACGCGGGGGGTGTAGGCGAGGGCGATAGGACGAGCATGCTATAGCCTGCGATGGTGAGTTGTTTGGCTCCTTCCTTTATTTCGGGGTCCAGGAGCGGTGAGATTATCACGATTTGCGATCGGGAGGGAAGCATTCGTCGTGCCAGCAGATTCATGACGTAGCTGGTTGAGACCGACGCTCTTCCAGGCTTCGCCGTTGCCAGCAGGTAGAGTATTCTTCTCTCATGTCTCTTTCCGAAGCCTGCCGGTATAGATCCTCTTTCCCCTCCTTGAAGGACGAGTCCGACACGGTTGCCTTGTCTTAACAAGAGACGGGTCAAGGACGCGGCGGCTTGGATTCCTCGCTCGAAAAGTTCGCTCTCCGTCGGTCCAAAGAAGGTTACGTCCGTATCAAGGACTATCATTACATCCGTGACTCTTTCGGCCTCGGTCTCATTAACGATGAGTTCATTGTAGCGTGCTGATGCTTTCCAGTTGATTCTCTTAGGATCGTCCCCTGGAATGTAAC
>Ga0209577_10002597_pt1 | contig 17281 bp, 15 predicted proteins | sample GraSoiAngelo_109_FD_185874 | JGI IMG/M metagenome (GOLD analysis project Ga0209577, IMG submission 185874) | Grasslands soil microbial communities from the Angelo Coastal Reserve, California, USA - 14_0903_12_20cm (SPAdes) (version 2) | ecosystem: Environmental > Terrestrial > Soil > Grasslands...
GGCGAAGGGCGGCGCTCCCAAAGCGCCTGCTGGCGGAGCTCCTAAGAAGGGCTAAGCAGAGCAGCGCGAGCGCCGCCGGGTGACCGTCGGTCTCGCGGGTCCCTCCGGCGACCACGTAGGGTCGCCGGCCCCCACTCGCCGACGCTCACCCGACGTCGCTCGCACGACCTGTCTACTTCTCAAAGTCCGCCAGCGACGCGTCTGGGAACGGATTGTCCGCGCGCTCCAGGCTTCGCAGCTCGACTTCGTCTTCGGTTGCATCGCCGGCTTGCGCCAGCGCGATGGCTCTGTGGAAACGATGTGCGTGCGAGCGAAAGCGCTCGACGGCGTAGTCGGCGGCCTGTCCGGTCGTGACCAGGAAGGGCCAGTCGCTTGACTGCGCGAGCAAGAGCTCGCGGACCGCCTGCCGCGCGGCGCGCTCGCGAAACGGATCGCCGCGAGGCGGACTCGCGCGAAGACCATCCATGTCGTGCGCGAGACGACCGAGCTCGTCCCACATCCATGCGGTGCCCTCGTTCAGCCAGGTCGAGTGATCATTGTTCTTGCCCCACGATCCTTCGGACAGCGCGATCCGCTCCTTCGGTGGCTCGCGGTCGAGATACTCGGCGGCGGTCGCCACACGAACGCCGGACTCCGTGAGCTCGCGAAGCACGAGGCCAAGCCAATCCACGCCCTCGAACCACCAGTGACCGAAGAGCTCGCTGTCGAACGTGACCGCGAGCAGCGGGTCCCGGCCGTCGGCGCTTCGACCGGAAAGCTCATCGCGGACGACCTGCACGAAGTGCCTCGCATGGTCGCGCGCGCGCTCCGCCGCGCGGTCCGGCGTGTACTCCTCCTTCTCTCCGAGGCCTTTGTGCACCGAGGTCACACGCCAGTAGCGGAGGCCGCTCGTCGTGTCCTTGCGATGGAACTCGCGGTATTGCGCATCTCCGGGATAACCGGTGAACGCCGACCAGACCTGACTCGACACGCGCTCGTGCCGCGCGATCGCGACGACATCGGAATCGCCGACGTAGTACGGACGAAGCAGATCGACGTCGCTCGATGTTGCGGACGCGGTCATGACCTCTGCCCGTTCCTCATGCGGTGCCCATCGACCGAGCTCGCTCTGACCGCGACGGCGCGCGCCGTCACCGGCGGGCCGCGCATGTCCAGGCAGGAGCGCGGCGTCGGTGAAGAAGTGCGTGATGCCGTGATCGGCGAGCGCCTTCTCGAGGCCGGGCGTGTACGCGCACTCGGGTAGCCAGATGCCTGTCGGATCAAGCCCGGTCAGGCGACGCGAGGATCGGCGGCCGATCCGGAGCTGCGCCTCGACCGAAGAACGGTCGAGCAGCGGCAGGTACCCATGGGTCGCGGCCGAGGTGAGGATCTCGACGTGGCCGGACTTCGCGAGATCGGCAAACGCACCGACGAGGTCGCGACCGAAGCGTCCTCGGTACGCCTCGCGCAGTCGACGGTACGACGCGACATAAAACCTCGCGAGCTCGGCGCGGCCTTGGTCCGGTGCTTCGGTGAATCGGCGCACGTCGTTCTCGGCCCGCGTGACCTGATCGTCGATGTATTCCAGCGTGCGGATGTTGATGTCACGGTCGGCGAGCTGCTCGATGAGAATCGGGGTGAGCCCGATGACGATGCGATACGCCACCCCGGCAGCACGGAGGTCGTGCAAGAGCACGAGCAGCGGTAGGTATGTGCCGAGCACCGCCTCATGAACCCATTCCTCACCGTGCGGCCAGCGGCCGGCGCCCCGGCAGTAGGGAAGGTGCGAATGGAGCGTCAAAACGAACGTACCCACACTCGCATTCTGGCAGCGCCGGGATGGCGGCTCGCGGCCACGTTCGCGAGTTTGTGGTCGGATCGTTGCCTGATCGCGCGGCGGCCTGCCTAACGGTAGGAGGTCATGGCCCTTCCGCTGCAGCGAGCCTTTGCGGTCTCGGACTTAGGTCCAGAGGGAAAGGGGCCATAAATGCCCGCGCCCGTCACTGATCTTCCCACCGCGCTGCTTACCGGCCTAGCCGCCGGACTCGCGACGCTCATATCGGCAATCCCATCGATCCTCGGTGCGCTGTTGATCCTGATCCTTGGCTGGATCATCACTGGCGCTCTCGCCGGAGCGCTGGCGAAGGGCCTGCGCGCCGTCCGGGTCAACGCCGCGGCCGATCGCGCAGGCGTCACCTCCGTTCTTCAGCGCGCGCAGGTCCGCTCCGATGTGGCCGGCGTGATCGCCGGAGTCGTGAAGTGGTATCTGCGCCTCATCGTCATCCTCATGGCCGCAGACGCGGTCAAGCTCACCGCCGTGAGCACCATCGTCAACCAGATCCTCGCGTTCGTTCCGAACCTGCTGGTCGCGGCCCTGATACTCGCGGCGTTCTCGTGGCTCGCGTCGCTCGCCCAGAATTTCGTGACCGCCGCACTTCAGCCGACGATGCCGAATGCGAGAACCCTCGGCATGCTCGCCTCTGTGGCGACCTTCGGCTTCGGCGTGGTTGCGGCGGCGACGCAGATCGGCGTGGCGACGACACTCATCGACATCCTCTTCGTGGGGATCGTCGGGGCACTCGCGCTGGCGTTCGGGCTCGCGTTCGGCCTCGGTGGCCGTGATGAGGCCGCACGCGTCTGGCACGACATGCGGGGCACTGTCGGAAACGTGGCGACGGAACGCCCGCAGGCTGTCGGCACTACCGCAGGCAACGGTCGGCCCTTCGAGCGAAGCGAGCAACGCGTCCGAACGTAACCATCGCGCCAACACGTGGCAGTGCCGCCGGTACCCGGTACGCACCGAGATCCGGCGGCGCTGGCGCGCCTGAATTGACCGCCTGTAGGGGCGCGACTACGCTCGCGTAGCCGTGCTCGCCGCTTTCGCGGTGAGCTACCTGCTCGCGAGAGTCAGCAGGATCCGCGGCGGTTAGGGCGGCGAGGTCCGCAGAGGGGGAAAGCAATGCCACGATCCGCGCGTATAGCCATCGTTGCCTTTGTCGCCTTAATGGTGGCGACCGCCTGTTCCCAGCCAGGGACGACATCGCCGTCCGGATCGGCCGGCGCTTCGGCGTCAGCGTCATCGGTAGCCGGCAGCACGATCAACGTCATGTCGCTCTGGGGCGCCAGTGAGCAGGACAACTTCCAGAAGGTCCTCGACGCTTTCAAGACAAAGACCGGCGTCACCGCGAAGTACGAGTCCGTTCGCACGGACTATGCGACGACTCTCCAGACGAGAATCTCCGGTGGCAATCCTCCGGACGTTGCGATCATTCCGGGGATTGGCTTCCTGCGCCAGTTCGCGCGTCAAGGTTCCCTGAAGAAGATCTCCGATCTCGGCATCGACACCAATGCCCTCAAGGCGAACTACCCTCCGGGCATCCTCGAGATCGGCCAGGTCGATGGGACGCAATACGCGATCATGGTGAAGTTCAATAGCAAGAGCACCGTGTGGTTCCGGCCCGACAAGTTCAAGTCCGCCGGGGTCTCCGCAGCGACGGACTGGAACTCGTTCACCAAGCTGCTCACGGATCTCAAGGCAAAGGGTCAGGCACCGCTCGGGCTCGGCGCCGGCGACTCGTGGACGCTGACCGATTGGTTCGAGAGCATCTACGTGCGCCAGGCTGGTCCCGACAAGTACGACCAGCTCTTCAGCGGCAAGCTTGCGTGGAGTGACCCAAGCGTCGCCACGGCCGTCGACACCATGAAGCAAGCTCTCTCCGACCAGAACGTCGCAGGCGGCATCACGGCCGCCCTGGGCCGCAACTTCACGGACGGCATCGGACAGGTGTTCAGCGCCAGCCCGCAAGCCGCGATCTACTACGAGGGCGGCTTCGTGGGCGGCATTGCCACGGGTCAGACGAACACGGCCCTCAAAGTTGGCGACACGATCGACTGGTTCGACTTCCCCGCGATCAACAACAACAAGTCGGTCACCATCGGCGGCGACGTCATCGCCGCGTTCACGACCAAGCCGGGGGTCAAGGAATTCATCCAGTACATGACGACATCAGACGCGGGCTCGGTCTGGGCCGGCACCGGCGCGATCATCTCGCCCGTGAAGTCCGTTCCCGCGAGCGCATACCCGAATGATCTCGCCAAGCGCGAGGCGGCACAGGTTGCGAACGCATCCGCGGTCCGCTTCGACGGCTCCGACCTGCTGCCCTCAGGCGGTGGCGACGATATGGGCGCCGCCCTACAGGACGCGCTCCGAGGCAAGACCGTCGACTGGGCGAAGTTCGAAACATCGATACAGGCCAAGTGGAAAGCGGAAAAGTAAGCAGGCGCTCGAACTGAATCCATGGAGCGGGCGGGCGAACGGCCCGTCCGCTCCGTAATGAACGGGGTCAGATGGGGCTCGCGCCAACACCGGCGATACCCGCGAACGAGATGCCCGCACAGGCGGGTCTAACCGCGGCACGCCGCGCCCGCGGTCCCGAGGCGCCGAACTATGGAGCGGCGATCCTCTTCCTGCTCCCCGCCGCAATCCTGCTTGTCGTCTTCCTGCTCTACCCCGCGCTCTACACGATCCTTCTGAGCTTCAACCGCGGAAGAAACGGCGTCTTCGAGCAGTGGGTCGGCCTCGACAATTACGCGCGGCTCTTCGCCGATCCCGATTTCCTGAACCTCGGCACGTTTCCGCCGTCAGGCGCGCTCTGGAACAACGTGCTCTGGATCGTCTTCTACACGAGCATCGTCATCTTCCTCGGGCTGATCATCGCCGTGGTGGCGGCTCGGGTCCGGTATGAGTCGGTCATCAAGGCGATCGTGTTCATTCCGATGGCGATCGCGGCGACGGCCCTCGCCGTCATCTGGAAGTTCGTCTATGCACCGGACGCGAACATCGGCCTGCTCAACGCGCTCCTCGGAACCGTCGGGATAGCACCGATCTCGTGGCTCGGCGACGAGGGACTGGTGAACTTCGCGCTCATCGCCGTCGGGATCTGGGGATCCGTCGGCTTCGCGACCGTCATCCTGTCGGCCGCCGTGAAAAGCATCCCGGCGGAGGTGATCGAGTCGGCCCGGGTCGAAGGGGCGACCGAGCGGCAGATCTTCTTCCGGATGATCCTGCCGATGGTGAGCCTGCCGATCTCGGTGCTCGCGGTCACGCTCGTCGTGAACGTCATCAAGCTCTTCGACCTCATCTACGTCATGACCGGCGGCGGACCCGGCAAAGCCAGCCGCGTGATCGCCTTCACGATGTACCAGCAGGCTTTCCAAGCCGGGCAGTACGGCTACGGATCCGCGGTGGCGGTCGTCATGCTCGTCGTACTGATTCCGATCATGATCTACAACGTTCGACGCTTCCGGACCGGCTCGGTCACGTGACAGTCCTCGCCGAGTCGATGGCCGGGTCGCGGCCCCGGACACCCGCGGGACGCCTCGTCGCGGCCCTCAACCATTGGGTAATCCATATTGCTCTTGGGCTCATCGGGGTCATCTGGCTCGTGCCGACGATTGGGCTCCTCGTGACTTCGTTCCGGCCGCGCTCCGACATCCAGGCCACCGGCTGGTGGGACATCTTCAACCTGCACCTCACGCTCGAAAACTACCGACAGGTGCTCGAGGCGCAGGGCATGCTCCAGGCCTTCGTCAACACGGTCTTCATTGCAGTCCCGTCGACCTTCCTACCGCTCGCGATCTGCTCCCTCGCGGCCTACGCCTTCTCGTGGATCAAGTTCCCGTTCCGCGACACCCTTTTCCTCATCGTGATCGCCTTCCTCCTCGTGCCGGTGCAAGTTGCCTTCATCCCCCTACTCACAACGGCCACAAGCCTGGTGCCCGACCTCCAGCTCACTCGGGGCTATGTCGCCGTGTGGCTCGCACACACCGCGTTCGCGCTGCCATTCGGGATCTTCCTGTTGCGCAACTTCTTCATCACGCTGCCGCCGGACATGATCGAAGCCGCGCGGATGGACGGCGCGTCTGACTTCCGGGTCTTCAGCCGGATCGTCCTCCCGGTGTCGGTCCCAGCGATCGCCGCGTACGGCATCTTCCAGTTCCTCTGGGTCTGGAACGATCTTCTGATGGCCCTCGTCTTCGTGCAGGACTCGAGCAAGTTCCCGATGACCCGGGCGATCCAGAACCTGCTCAGCCAGTACGGCACCGAGTGGCACCTGCTCGCTGCGGGCGCGTTCCTCCTGATGATCGTCCCGCTGATCGTCTTCTTCAGCCTGCAGCGCTACTTCGTGCAAGGCCTTCTCGCCGGCTCGATCAAGTGACCTCCGCCTTCGGCTCCGGCTTTCTCGGGCAGCTCTCGCTGCCCGATCAGTAGTGCACGCAGTTCCGATCACCGCGACCAAGCGACTGGCCGATTATCAGAAGGTCATCGGCGATGAGCGCTACGAGGAGCTGCGCACCCTCGCGAAGGCGGCGAAGGGCCGGACCATGCTGCACGTCAACGCCACTGCGTACGGGGGCGGCGTCGCCGAAATCCTGCAAAACCTCGTGCCTCTCCTGCGCGACGCGGGGGTGGATGCGCACTGGGCCGTTCTCGACGCGCCGCCGGCCTTCTACGACATCACCAAGAAGATCCACAACGCGCTGCAAGGGATGAAGCTCGATCTCTCGGAGAGCGAGAAGGAGCTCTTCCTCGACGTCGCGCGTGAGAACGCGGCTCAGCTCATGGACGCCGACGTCGTCCTGGCGCACGACCCGCAAGCAGTCGCGCTGCGCCACTTTGCCAAGGATCCCGACCGGGCCGGATGGGTCTGGCGGTGCCACATCGATCTCACGAACGCGCATCAGCCGGTGTGGTCGTTCCTGCGGCCGTTCGTGGAGGAGCACGACGCATCCATCTGGACGATGCCGCAGTTCGTGCGGCCCGACCTGAAGCAGAAGGTGCTCATCCAGGCGCCGACGATCGATCCCTTCTCGGTGAAGAACCAGGACATGCCGATCGACGAGGCGCGCGAGGTCGTCCGCAAATTCCGGGTGGACCCCGCGCGGCCGATCCTCCTCCAGGTCTCGCGGTTCGACCCCTGGAAGGACCCGCTCGGGGTTATCGACGCCTACCGCCTGGTAAAGAAAGAGGTGCGCGACGTTCAGCTCGTCATGATCGGGTCGCTCGCCGACGATGACCCGGAAGGCCAGGAGTACTTCGACCGAACGAAGAAACACGCGGGTGATGACAAAGATGTCTTCCTCTTCACGAATCTGGACGGCGTCAAGGACCGCGAGGTGAACGCGTTCCAGCGCGCGTCCGAGGTCGTGATCCAGAAGTCGCTCCGCGAGGGATTCGGTCTTGTGGTCGCCGAAGGGCTCTGGAAGGGCATCCCCGTGGTGGCGGGGAAGGTCGGCGGCATCGTGATCCAGATCCAGGACGGCATCTCGGGTTATCTCGTCACGAGTCCGGAGGAGTGCGCGGCGCGCTCCCTCGACCTGCTGCGCGATCCGGCGCTCCGAAAGCGCATGGCCGCCGCCGGACGCGAACATGTTCGACAGAACTTCCTGATCACGCGCGATCTCCGGGACCAGCTCGAGCTCGTGGCGACGCTCGCGAAGGCTGCCCAGATCCGATAGCTAGCATCGCCGACGTGGGCGACTTGTTTTTCGATATCGATCCGGACATCCGCGTGGCGCGAACACTTCCCGCCCGCATCTATTCAGATCCCGAGATCTTCCAGCTTCAGCGCGACCGCGTCTTCGCGCGCACGTGGCACTACGCCGGACACGACGACCTCGTGAAGGTCGCGGGGCAGGTCTACCCATTCACGCTACTGCCAGGCGCGCTCGATGAGCCGCTCCTTCTCACGCGAGATCAGAAGGACCAGGTCCACTGCATTTCGAATGTGTGCACGCATCGCGGGACGGTCGTCGTCGATGGCCCCGGCCACGAGCAGCAGCTGCGGTGCCGCTACCACGGCCGGCGGTTCGCCCTCGACGGCCGCTTTCACTCGATGCCTGAGTTCGAGGGGACCGCGAATTTCCCGTCGCAGTCCGACGATCTGCCCTCCGTCTCTCTCGGTACGTGGACCCGTTTCCTCATGGTCTCGCTCGCGCCGGCGATGCGGTTCGAGGAGATCGCCGGCCCGATGCGAAGCCGCCTCGACGCACTTCCGTTTCGCGAGCTCGCGTTCGACCCCGCGGGTGCCCGCGACTACTTGGTAAACGCGAACTGGGCTCTGTACCTCGACAACTACCTCGAGGGCTTCCACATCCCCTACGTCCACTCGAGCCTCGCGACGACGCTCGACTACGGCGAGTACACGGTCGAGCTCGAGCGGTTCTCGGTGTTACAGGTCGGCGTCGCGAAGCCCGGCGAGCCCGCGTTTGCGCTACCAAGAACACACCCCGATCACGGACGGGCGATCGCGGCGTACTACTACTGGCTCTTCCCGACGACGATGTTCAACGTGTACCCGTGGGGCGTTTCCGTGAACGTCGTCGCGCCGCTTGCCGTCGATCGGACGCGAGTGTCGTTCCTGCCGTTCGTGTGGGACGCGAGCAAGCGCGACGCCGGCGCTGGCGCCGGCTTGGATCGCGTGGAGCGCGAGGACGAAGCGGTCGTCGAGTCGGTGCAGCGCGGCGTGCGCTCGCGGCTTTACGACCGCGGACGCTACTCGCCCGCACGCGAGGGCGGCGTCCACCACTTCCACCGTCTGCTCGCCGGGTTTATCGCGTCTTAGCAATGGAGCGGAAGATCCGATTCTCGACGCAAAGCGGCGGCCTCTGCTGGACGGCCCGCGACGCTTCCGACCCACTAGGGCTCGGTCTCGAACTCCCACTCGTCGAGCACGTCGGTCCCGGCGACCGTGAGCGCCAGCCGCACGCGATATTTCGTACCGGCGGAGAGTGGCGCCACCGGCACGATCGCGACGTAGTCGCGCTCGTAGATCTGGGGCACGATCGAGACTGCGACATCGTGACCGCCGAGGTCGGTGAGCTCCGCGACCCGAAGGTCGACCACGCGCGCGCCCGAGTAGACCACCATGAGCGGATACCCGACCGGCCGGGTGGCACCGGCTGGCAGGGCGTCGGGGGATTCTTGCCCGGCCCACGATGCGGCGACGCGCTGACCCGCTGCGGGCGAGCTCACGCGGTCGGGCGCGGTGGCCGCGAAGTCGAACACGATCACACCGACCGTCGCGGTGTGCCCGCCGATCTCGGCGTGGCCCCATCCAGCGACGACCGCGTGAGGGTGCATGAGGCCGAGGCGGTGATAGGGAAGGTCCCAGAGGAACCGCACGTCCTCTGTCCCCGAATCGGATGACGCCGCGACCTCGCTCGCCATAGCCTCGGGGTAACCCTGAGCCGCAAGGCGATCGCGGACCGTCGCGCCGGTGAATCCCGGATCGCCCGGCGCCTCGTCATGGCCGATTGCGCCGGCGCGCGCCAGGTACTCGGCGTGGTGCTGTGCCGCCGCCGTCACCCGATCATCTCCGCGGACCGGCGGGGCGCCGATCGCGGCACGGAGCTCATTGTGTACGCGAAACATGTCGACCGCGTCGTTCGACCCCCCAGCCTTCGTCGCCACCGGCGTCGAGGGTGGCGAGCTCGGCGCTGCCGTCGCCTCGGTCGCGACGGTGGCAGGCGGGCTCGATGCGTTCGCCCGAGTCGGATCGGCCGGAGGACGCGGGCTCGCGACGTAACCGGCGAGAGCAATACCCGCCGAAAGCGCCGCGACAAGGACGAAGGGCGCGAGGGCGAAGATCGTTCCACGTGGCATCGATTCGCATTTTCATCGAACGACGTCGCGCGCCGGCATCAAACGGCGCGCAAAGACGATGCAGAGACAGAAGCCTGGTTTGACGCCGGACCCCGCGCGCCCCGATGCTGATATTCCCCAGCACGCGTCGGTGGCATCTCGCGCGCAAACAAAGTCGAGGTGAGTGCGATCAGGGAGCCCAGGGGCAAATCCTTCCGCGCCGCCGGCGATCGCATCGTGCGCCAGGAATCCGCTCTGCCGTCGATGGCGAGCCGTCTGCTCACGACGCCGGTCGTTGCGCGACGTCGGATCGCAAGCGAAGCCGACGAGTGGTCGATCAGGCTCGCGGCACTCGCGGCTCTCGGCCAGTACGACGCCCTGACATTCCTTGTCGATGGACCCGCACGCACCCGGTACGCGCACAACGTCGTGGACGATCTGCTCGGCGACGCAGCGACGCGGACCGCGTTCGAAGAGACGCGACGCACCGGCTCGACGGTACAGACCCAAACGGCGATCCGGCTGGCCGACGATCGCATCGCAAGCGCCGCGATGGTCGCTCCGCTGGTCGCGACCGAAGAGGTCAGCGGCGTGTTGATCGCGCTACGCGCCGGGCGCTCGTTCGCCGCGGCCGATGCGCTCACCGCATCGGGAATATCCGAGCTCGTCGCGCTGGAGGTCGCTCGCGAGGTCTTATCCGAGCGTGACGAGAAGCACCGCCGCCAGGCGTTCGCTTTTTACGAGCTCTCCCGGCTGGCTCTCTTCGGCGAGCGGATCTCGGACATTCTCAAGGACGTGACGACCCTCGTCACGAGCGCTTTCGAAAACGACGTCGCTCAGATCTGGTTGCTCGCGGCGGATGACGTTCTGGAGCTCCACACCGCACATCCGCATGGGGAACTCCATTTCGAGCGAATGCTTCCGTCTGAGCACGACGCGCTCGCTGAGGCACTCCACCAGCGGCGGGTCGTGCGCATCGGTCAGGGGGCTCTGCGTTCATGGGTCCCGGCCGAAACGCGGGAGCTTTTCGTCGTACCGCTCGCCGACGGCGCGCGAAATCTTGGTGTCCTCGTGCTCGGCCGCGCGCACCAACGGTACGAGGACGCGGACGAGGAGCTCGCCGGGGTGCTCGGGAGATTCATCGCGCGACTCATCTCGCGCGCGGCGGGGAGAGATCGTGAGGACGAGCGACGAACCCAGGTCGTGGTCGCGGAGCCCGAGGCCGACCGTGAGTGGGCAGAGGAGCCGCAGCTCACGCCAAACTGATGGTTGCCGCGAGACGACTCACGGTGAGCAGTCGCCCGGACTGCCAGGCCCAGGAGCCGGGCCCAACAACGGTGGCCCCGACCAGATGTCGAGACGTCCGCAGGAGAGGTCGACGCGGTTCGCATCGCCATTCAGCTCGTGACTGCCGTCTGGTCTGGTCGTTTCCCACACGTCGCCGGCCCGCACGCTCATCGACAACAGAGCCCGGCCGGCCGACGTGCGCGCCTCTACCGCCCACGGAAGCGGAGGAAGGTCTTTCACGAAGACGGTCTCGTCCGTCTGCGGCTGAATTGTTCGGAGAGCCATGCCGTTCACGACGATGGTGACCCGCAGCGTCGTGCCGTTCGAGACGACGAGATCGTGAGGCTCGCCGGTCGGTGCTGGCGTACACGTGGCGACCAGCAGGAGTGCGAGCATCGTCCGCGCACACGCGCGAAGACGAAACCCACCGAGCCAAGTCATCCGAATGTTGTAACGGTCGTCGCATCCAGAAGCTGTGGCTCGAGGTTCGGCGTGGCCATGTTGGGATCGAACGGATAGATCGGGCGCTCCAGGTGCCGGTGGCCGAGGCGAACGATGTCCTGATCGACCCCGCCGGGCGTCAGCGCTAGAACCCACCCCTTCGCCGCCGCGAAAAGGTCCGGGACGAGGTAGCCGATCTTCACGACCGTGAGGTCATGGCGCGCGGGGTCGAGTCCAAGCGCGAGAAGGTCGTGAACGTAGTGATAAGGCCTGCGCCGCGTCGTGAGGATCGCCCGAATTCCGCCCGACGCGACGACGGCGATGTCGCCGCCGATTGGATCATCGCGGACGATCCGAGCGACCGTTCCACGGAGAGGGACCGTCCCGTGGGGCGCACCGAACGCACCGCCGACGGCGAGCTGCACGCCGCGTTCCTCGCCGGCGGCAACGCAGCGCGCCACCGCGTCCGGATCGACGAGGCTCGCCCAGATCGCGGTCGCGCGTCCCGATCCGAGGTCCGGATTCGCGAGAAGGCGCTCGAGCATGAAGGCAATGTCCCCGGCACCGCCGGCCGTCGGGTTATCGCCAGTGTCGCTGATGAAGTACGGACGAGTTTTCGCCGCGAGGCCTCTTTTGATGCACCAATCGGCGTCGCCGGCGGGCACGCTGAACGAGAAATCGGCCCGCGCATTCCAGTAGGTCTCGGCGAGAGCTCGGGCTTCGCGCAAGATCGCGTCCCGATCGGTGCCGGTGACGACGATGGCGGCGCTGCACCGTGGCTCATCGGCCCAGGCGTAGCCGATCCACACGGCGGCGTCGATGATCCCTGCCTTGGCCTCGATCGCCGCGAGGCCGCCATAGATGCTGCGCGCAGGCTCGTCGCGGGTGCAGGCGCGCTCGCCCGGCAGCAGGACGGGTACGCGTACCCACGCTTTCAGAGGACGCACCTCGTCCGTCACGCAGCGGACGAGATTTGCGATCGCGCGGGCCTTCGTGAGTGGCGCGTCCTCGTGCGGCGACATCCGGTGCGACGTCGCGAGGTCGAGCGCCTCGATGAGCGTGCGGGACATGTTGCCGTGCGGGTCCAGCGCTGCGGAAACCAGCGGGCCCGGGCCGATCAGATCCCGGACGGCACTCGTCAGATCCGCCTCCGCGTCGGTCATGCCGACGACGCTCATGGCTCCGTGGATGTCGAGGAAGACGCCGGAGACCGGCATGGCGTCGCGAAGCCGCTCGAGAAGCTCCGCTTTGATGGCCTCGTAGAACGCGCGCTCGACCGGGCCGCCCGGGAGAGCCCGCGCGTGCACGAGAGGCGACCACTCGATGTCGGCGGGCAGGCGGTCATACCGCGCGAGTAGGTCGTCGCCACGGACGACGGTGAAGTCGTCCGATGCGGAACGGTGCGGCGAGAAGGTGCTCGACTCGATGTGGATGCCGCCGATCGCGACCCTATGCGGCGTGCGTTGGCCCTTTTGCCGCAGGCGCCTCTTCCTCGGCCTCCGCGGAGATCACGGTCAGCCGACAGACGCCGATGTCGATGGTCTGGCCGTTCGCGACCCGTCGTGGGGCCGCGAGCTTCGTTCCGTCGACCCACGTGCCGCCCATGCTTCCGAGGTCACTCAACCAGTACTCCCCTTGCTTGTACGCGATCTGCGCGTGCTTGCGCGACACCGAAAGATCCGGGAGCTGGATGGTGCTCTCAGGGCCACGGCCGATCGTGGCACCGGATTTCGTCACCTCGAACGTCGAGCGGGGCCCGCGCTCGGTCTCAAGACGCAGCACGAGCCCACCCGGGGGCGGCGCGGTGACCGGCGGCCGAGGGTGCACCGGGACTTCCGGTACGGAAGGCGCTGGTTGCGTGACCGGAGCGACCCGCGCGACGGGAGCGACCTGCACGGCGGGAACGGCCTCTTCGACCGCGGCGATCCTCTCAACGAGACGTGTTTCGATCGGCTCCGCAACCGGCGCGGCGGAAGCTGGCGGTTGCTGGGCAACCGGCGGGGGCGCGACTCCGCGCTTCGGCGCGAAGAGAGCCTTAATTCTCGCGAGGATCCCGCTCACAGGCGCACCTCCTCGCTCCCCACCTTACGCCCTGGGTTTAACGGCGAACAAGCCGCTGAGATACGCGGTATTGGAGGATGGGAGGCAGGAGAACCGAGGATAATGCGGTCCGCTCGCGCTACCGGCGCGAGCGCGCGCGGAGGGGAGGCCGTCGCCGACTCAACACGATCGTTCTCAACAGTTTTTTTCGCGGGAGGGAGAGATTCATGTTCCTACGGAAGACCGGGTGGCAGGCGATCGCGGCGGCGGTCATCACGGCGCTACTTCTCAGCGCCTGCACCCAGACGGGCAGCGGAACCGGGTCGCCCACGCCCGGCGCGTCGAGCGCAGGGGCGAAAGTCCTGCGGATGGCACGCAACGCGGAGCCATTCAGCCCCTTCGTCCCATGGCAGATCGACGACAACCCCACCCTGTTCATCTCGGTCAACATCTACGACACGCTGCTGCGCACGACGAAGGACGGCACCGGGGTCGAAGCGGGGCTCGCGACCAAATGGACGCCGTCCGCCGATGGTCTGACCTGGACCTTCGCGCTCCGCGACGGTCTCAAGTTCTCCGACGGCTCGGCCATGACCTCGAGCGACGTAAAAGCATCGCTCGACATGGCGCGCGGCGGCGAGAAGAGCGCCTGGAAAGACAACTACGTGGCGATCAAGGACGTCACCGCGACCGACCCCAAGACCGTCACGATCACGTTGAAGCAGCCGTACGCGCCGCTTCTCTCCGTGCTGGCAATGTTCTCGGGCGGCATCCTGCCCGCGGACATGGCGAAAGCCACCGATACGAAGGATTACGACAACACGCTCGCGTGGAAGACCAAGGGCACGGGTGCCTACTACAGCGAGGGCTGGAAGAAGGGCGACCCGATCATCCTGAAACGGAACACGAACTACTGGAAGGGCACCCCGGCGCTCGACGAGGTCCGGATCGAGTACATCCCCGACGACAACACCCGCGTGCTGAAGCTGCAGGGCGGCGAGACCGACGTCGTCGACTTCGTGCCCTTCAGCCAGATCGCCACGCTGAACACGCAGCAGGGCATCAAGGCGCAGACATTCTCGATCCAGCAGACCGCGTTCATCATCCTCAACAACTCGAAGCCGCCGCTGAACGACGTCAAGGTGCGACAAGCGTTGAACTACGCGACGGACAAGGACGCGATCATCAAGAACGTCTACTTCGGACAGGCCACGGCGATGAACTCGCCGATCCCGCAGGGCACGTACTACGACAAGAGCCTCCCGGGCTATCCGTACAACCTGGACAAGGCCAAGCAGCTCATGGCCCAGTCGGCGGGCGCGAGCGGATTCACCGTGGACATGCAGGTCCGCTCGGGAAACACGAACTTCGCCAATACCGCGGTCATCCTGAAGGACGCATGGGCGAAGATCGGTGTGACCGTCAACATCCAGACGCTGGACACCGCGGTGGTGCGCACGAACTATCGAGCCGGCGATTACATGACGACGCCGAGCGCGTGGACGAATGACATGAACGACCCGACGGAGATCGTGAACTACGCGATGCGCGGCGGGGCGAGCCCGTTCGCATACTGGACTCGCTACAACAACCCAGATCTGAACGACAAGATCACCAAGGCCGATCTCGAGCAGGACACGACGAAGCGTGCGGCGATGTACTCCGAGATCCAGAAGATCTACCTGGATGCGGCGCCGCTCGTCTTCATCGCGTATCTCGGCGCGACGGCCGGCTGGCGTAACAACGTCGAGGGCTTCTACATCGACGGGCTCTCCTACTACCGCTTCGAAGACGTGAAGATCAACAAGTAGCGATGGCGGGTGGCTGATGGCTCACACTGGGCTATCGGCCACCTGGCCGCTTTGCTGATGACCGCTTACTGATGGGTCGCGCCGCCTACATCCGCAGACGCCTCATCCTCATGGCCTTCGTCCTGTTCGGCGTCAGCATCGTCATCTTCAGCATGGTCCGGATCCTTCCCGGCGATCCCGCCTTCCTGATCCTGGGCGACCGTGCGACCGACCAGAAGGCGGCGGAGCTTCGCGAGCAGCTCGGCCTGAATCGACCGATCCTCGAGCAGTACTGGAACTTCGTATCGGGGTTCGCGCACGGCGACATGGGCCAGTCGCTGCTCTACCGCCAGCCGGTCGGCGACCTCGTGCTCACACGGGTCCCGGTCACCCTCACGCTGTCGGCCTATGCCATGGGCCTCGCGGCCGTCATCACGCTCACCTTCGGGATCCTCGCCGCGATAAACAAAGGCCGGTGGCCCGATCAGCTCATCCGCGTCGGTTTCCTTTTCGCGCTGACGACGCCGAACTTCTGGTTCGGGATCCTGCTGATCCTGCTCTTCGGCCTCACGCTCCATTGGTTCCCGGTCGCGGGGTTCGGCGAGACCGTGCCCCAGCACCTCTGGTATCTCTTCCTGCCGGCGCTCACGCTGGCGCTCCAGCTGTCCGCGGTCCTCATCCGCAACCTGCGCGGCCAGATCATCCTCACGATGCGCTCCGACTACATCCGGACCGCCCACGCCAAGGGCCTCTCCGAGAGACTGGTGCTGCTCCGCCACGTGCTGCGCAACGCGCTGCTCTCGACGGTGACCATCTTCGGCCTGCAGTTCGGGTTTCTCGTCGGCGGCGCGATCGTCATCGAGACGGTGTTCGCCCTCCCCGGCACCGGCCAGCTGCTCATTCAGTCCATCACGGCGCGCGACTACCCGGTCGTGCAGGCCATCACCGTGGTCAGCGCGGTCCTGGTGATCGTCGTGAACCTCGCCGTCGACCTGTCGTACTCGTTCCTGGATCCGCGAGTCACGTATGAGTGAGAAGGCTTTTGGGGTCGGTGGCTCTGCCGCAGTTCACCCCCATCGCGCGCTCGCGCCGGTTCCACGTGGAGCGGACGCTGGCGGTCGGCCTGTCGCTGCTCGGGATCGTCGTCCTCGTCGCCATCGCCGCGCCGCTGCTGACTCCGTACGACCCGCTCGAGCAACGCTTCACCGAGGCCTTTCTACCGCCCTTCAGCCCGGGTCACATCCTCGGCACCGATAATTTCGGGCGCGACATCTGGAGCCGGATCGCGTTCAGCACGCGCCTCGATCTTCAGATCGGCCTGCTCTCCGTCAGCTTCCCGTTCATCTTTGGGAGTCTCGTCGGGATCGCGACCGGTTACCTCGGCGGGAAGCTCGACACCCTTCTCATGCGCGTCGTCGATGTGCTGATGGCGTTCCCATTCCTGATCCTCGTGATCGCGATCATGAGCATCCTCGGCCCGGGACTGACGAACCTCTATATCGCGGTCGGCGTGGTGGGCTGGATCCCGTACGCACGCATCACGCGCGGTGAAACGCTGGCCACGCGCCACCTCGAGTACGTCCTGGCGGCGCGGACGATCGGCTGCTCGTCGGGACGCATCATGCTTCGCCACATCCTGCCGAACGTGATCGCGCCGGCGCTCATCTACGTGTTCACCGGCATGGTGCTCGCGATCCTCACCGGGGCGACCCTGAGCTTCCTGGGCCTCGGCCCTCAGCCGCCGACGCCCGAGTGGGGCGCGATGATCGCCGAGGGCCGTCAGTACCTCCTGCTGGCGTGGTGGATGACGACGCTTCCCGGCCTTGCCCTCCTCGTCGTCGGGGTCGCGCTGAGCCTGATCGGCGACGGGCTCGCCGAGCGACGCGGAGGCTGATCCGATTGAAGCTCCTGATATGGGGCGCCGGCGCGATCGGCGGGACCATCGGTGCGCACCTCGCGCGCGCGGGACACGACGTCACGTTCGTGGACCGCGTTCCGGACCACGTCGCTGCGATCAACGGAGCGGGACTGCGCATCGAAGGTCCGCTCGCTCAGTTCGTCGCCCGGGCGCCGGCGCTCGTGCCGGATGACCTCGTCGGCG
>Ga0209577_10002602_pt1 | contig 17265 bp, 13 predicted proteins | sample GraSoiAngelo_109_FD_185874 | JGI IMG/M metagenome (GOLD analysis project Ga0209577, IMG submission 185874) | Grasslands soil microbial communities from the Angelo Coastal Reserve, California, USA - 14_0903_12_20cm (SPAdes) (version 2) | ecosystem: Environmental > Terrestrial > Soil > Grasslands...
CGCCGCCCGCTGCGCATGGAAGATCGATGCCTGCACCGCCGAGCTGCCGCCGCTCCGGCAGGTGGCGGCCGCCCACAGCGTGCGCTGCGTCCGCGCCGAGGAGGTCATGGCCGAGGCCGGGCTGCCCTCAGGCGCCACGCTGCCGGCCGACGAGGTCAGGGCCGGCACGCCGGTGCTGTCGCTGCGCGGCCTGCACGCCGGCTACGGCGGCCGAACCGTCCTGCACGACGTCACGCTCGACCTGGCGCCGCACGAGTGCCTGGCGCTGGTGGGCGAGTCGGGCTCCGGCAAGACGACGCTGGCGCGCTCGGTTGCCGGGCTGCACCATGAGCGCCAGGGCGAGCTGCTGTTGAACGGCGAGCCGCTGGCGAAGTCGTCGCGCTCCCGGCCCGGTGAGGCGCGGCGGACGATCCAGTACATCTTCCAGAACCCGTACGGGTCGCTCAACCCGCGCCGCACGATCGGCCAGATCGTCTCGCAGCCGCTGGAGCTGTTCGGCACGCCCGCCGCCGAGCGGGAGGAGAAGGTCGGCACGATGCTCGAGCGCGTCTCGCTGACGGCCGCCTACATACACCGGTATCCCGACCAGCTGTCCGGCGGCGAGCGCCAGCGCGTCGCAATCGCGCGCGCGCTCGTGTGCGATCCGTCGGTCCTGATCTGCGACGAGATCACCTCAGCGCTGGACGTCAGCGTGCAGGCCGCGATCGTCGACCTGCTTGCGGAGCTGCAGCGCGACCTCGGGCTGTCGATGCTGTTCGTCACCCACAACCTGCCGCTGGTGCGTTCCATCGCCCAGCGGGTCGCGGTCATGAACAAGGGACGGATCGTGGAGCTCGGCCCGGTCGACAGCGTGCTGCTCTCACCGCACGACGACTACACCAAGGCCCTGCTGGCCGACACGCCGTCGCTCGAGGCCGTCACGGCATGACCAAGACCGCGGGCGGGGTGGCCGGGTCGGTCGCACCCGGGTTCGAGTTGGTGCGCTCGACGTTCGCCGAGGTCATGGAGTCGCATGCACCGGGTGGCGGCGCGGCGTTCGCGGCGATGGTGGACGGCCGGCTGGTCGTCGACCTGTGGGGCGGCGAGACCAATGCCGGCGGCCGGCCGTGGCAGGAGGACACGGTCGCGGTGCTGTTCTCAGGCACGAAGGGGGTCGTCGCAACGGCGCTCCTGACGCTTGTCGACGAGGGCAGGCTGCTGCTGACCGACCGCGTCGCCGAACACTGGCCGGCCTTTGCCGCCGCCGGCAAGGCCGACATCACGGTGGCACAGATGGGCGCCCATGCGGCGGGGCTGCCCTACCTGGCACAGCCGGCGAGCGCGTCCGAGGTGGCCGACCTGGTCACGGCGTCCGAGCTGCTGGCGCTGCAGGCACCGGTCACGCCGGCCGGCGCACCGACCTACCACGCCGTCACCTACGGATGGCTGATGGACGGGCTGATCCGGCACATCTGCCACGTGAGCGCGGCGACGCTGGTGGCCGAGCGCGTGGCACAGCCGCTCGGCCTCGACCTGCGGATCGGGCTGCAGGGGGACCGGGACGCCGAAGGCCGGCTCGCGGAGCTCTTCCCAGCGCCCGAGTTCGCGCCGTCCGCCCTGGCGGCGGACGACCCCGATCCCCGGCTCGAGTGGGTGTACCCCCGCTTCTGGGAGAACACGGTGTCCGCCGACTGGCTGCAGGCGCCCAACCCGGCCGCGAACGGCATCGCCACCGCACGGGCGATGGCCACGCTGTACGGCAGCCTCGTCGGCGGAAGCCTGATCAGCATGCGGACGCTCGAGGAGGGGACGACGGCGGCGGCCGAGGGAGCCGACGTCCTGACCGGGCGGCCGCTGCGGTTCGGGCCGACAGGCTACGAGCTGTCTGGCACCCCCAGCCGGCTGGGGCCGGCCGACGACGCGTTCGGCCACACCGGCGCGGGCGGCTCCTCCCACGGCGGATGGCCGTCGCTCCGCACCGGGTTCTCGTTCGTCACGTCCGATCTGCGCCTGGAGATGCGCGACGACCGCGCGCCGCGATTGCTGGACGGGCTGTACGCGGCGCTCCGACGTGGCTGACGGCCGGCCGAACATCCTCCTGATCATGGCCGATCAGCTGTCCGCCGGGGCGCTGCCGGCGTACGGGCACCCGGTCGTCTCCGCACCGAACATCACCCGGCTGGCCGAGTCGGGGGCGGTATTCGAGGCCGCGTACTGCGCCTCGCCCCTGTGCGCGCCGTCGCGCAGCGCGATGCTGACCGGACGTCGCGCGTCGGCGATCGGCGTCTACGACAACGCGGCGGAGCTGCCGGCTGGGGAGCCGACCATCACGCACATCCTGCGGGCGGCCGGCTATGCGACGGTGCTGACCGGGAAGATGCACTTCGTGGGCCCCGACCAGCTGCACGGGTTCGAGCAGCGGCTGACCAGCGATGTGTATCCGGCGACGTTCGACTGGACGCCCGACTGGCGCCTGACGGACGAGCGCAGCCTGCCGTGGTACCACAACATGAACAGCCTGCTCGGGACGCGGATCGCCGAAGCGGCGATGCAGACGGACTACGACGACGAGGTCTGCTTCACGGCTGTTTCGCGACCTCTCGCGCCAGCCGCATCGCCGGCCGTTCTTCGCGACGGTGTCGTTCACCAACCCGCATGACCCCTGGGAGGTGCGCCGACCCCACTGGGAGCGGTACGACGACGACGCGATCGACATGCCTGCGGTGGCGACCATCCCGCGCGAGCAGGCGGATCCGCACAGCCTGCGCCTCCGCGACATGATCGGCTGCGACGAGCGTCCGCTGAGCGCCGAGGAGGTGCGCCGCGCGCGGCATGGCTACTACGCCGCGATCAGCTACCTCGACGACCGCGTCGGCGAGGTGCTGGATGCGCTCCGGGCGACCGGCCTCGCGGACGACACGATCGTCCTGTTCACCGCCGATCACGGCGAGATGCTTGGCGAGCGAGGCCTCTGGTACAAGATGAGCTTCTTCGACGGGTCGGCCCGTGTGCCCCTGATCGCGGCCGGGCCGGGGATCGCGCCGGGGCGACATGCGGCGCCGGTGTCGCAGCTCGACCTGGCGCCGACGCTCGCCGAGCTGGCCGTGGTGGCGGAGGAGGACGCGGCGTTCGAGGGGGCGAGCCTCGCGCCGCTGCTGCGCGGCAGCGGGGCGGGCGGGCCGGCCTGGGTGGCCGGCGAGTACCTGGCGGAGGGCGTCCGGGCGCCCTCGGTGATGCTGCGGCGGGGGCGGCACAAGTTCATCAGGACGCCGGGCGACCCCGACCAGCTCTACGACCTGGATGCCGACCTGCTCGAGCTGCGCAACCTGGCCGCGGACCCCGCGCACGCGGCGGTGATGGAGGAGATGGAGACGGAGGTGGCGCGGCGGTGGGATCTCGAGGCCCTCAACGCCGAGGTGCGCGAGAGCCAGCGCCGGCGCCGGCTGGTAGCGGACGGGCTGCGGTGGGGCGCGCAGACGCCGTGGGATCATCAGCCGTTCGTGGACGCCTCGGTGCAGTGGGTGCGCGGCGAGCGGGCGGGAGCGGAGCATCCCAGCCGGCTGCGGCCGCGGGGCGATCTGCCGGAGCGGGAGGGTGGCTGACCAGCTGCCGCAACCGCCGTCAGCCTGAAGGCTGACCCCCACCCCGCAGTGCCAGCGCGACGTCCGGCACGTCCGTGATCACGCACCCCACCGCGGGGTCTGCGATCAGGCTCGACAGCGTCTCACGGTCGTTCACCGTCCAGACGGCGAGCCGCCGCCCGCGCCGCACCGCCTCGCCCCGCAGCGCGTCGTCCAGCAGGTCGACGTGGGGCAGCAGCACCTCGGCGCCGCATTCGTCCGCTCGTGCGAAGCGGTCCGGCGAGCTGTCCCACGGTCCGACCACCAGCCCCGTGCGCACCATTGGGTCGAGGGCCCGGACCGCCGCGACCACCTCCGGCAGGAACGACGTCACCAGCAGCCCGTCGGGCCGCGGGGTCAGCACCTCGAGCACCTGCTGCTCGTATCCCGCCTCCTTCAGCTCCACGTCCAGCCGTATGCGGCCGGCCGCCAGCTCCACCAGGTCGCCGAGCTCGACGAGGTCCGGTGACGGCTGCGCCGCAAGCGGGTCGTGAGCCAGCACGAGCCGCCCGTCCGGCGTCCGCCGCACATCGGTCTCGATCGCATCCGCCCGCATCGCGATGGCGGACACGAAGGCGTCCACCGAGTTATCCGGCAGGTAGGCGCTCGCCCCCCGCGGAGGCAGCGCGCGACAAGCCGCAACGCCCACGCCGCTGATCAGTCGCGCGTCGGCGACGGTTGCCCCGGCGGCCGTCGCGCAGACGCCCGGTGCGCACACACCAGCGTTCGCATCAAGCGGCCACCTCCGGCGCTCAGCGCGTGTCCATTGCCTGGTCGAACCGCAGCGGCGTGATGGCGTTCGCCCAGATGCCGTCGATCGGCGCCCGCCGCAGGAGCACCGCGCGGCCATAGTGAACGGGCGAGATCAGCGCCTCTGTCACCAGCCGGCGGTCGACCTCGCCGTAGAGGCGCAGACGCTCATCCCGGTCGCGGCTCGCACGAGCCGCGGCCAGCAGCTCGCCGAGCTGCGAATCGCCGAGCACATCGCGGTGACGCAGGCTGAGCAGGCCCCGGAAGAAGCCGTCGGGGTCCGGATAATCGGCGACCCAGCCCGAGAACCAGGCATCGCAGTCGATGGTGCTCAACGTCGCGCCGATGTCCGTCCACCGGATGTCCGCCGTCACGCCGATCAGCCCAAGCGACCGCTCCACGAAGGCCGCCAGCTGCGGCCCTCGGTTGGGAATGGCGAGATGCAGCGGGCCGAGGCCGCGCCCTTCCGGATACCCGGCGTCCGCCAGCAGCTGGCGCGCCTGCTCGATCGTGAGGGGCTCGCGCATCCGACGGGTGTGACCCGGCATCGCCGGCGGCAGCAGGCCTCCACCGTCGGCGCGGCGCACGGGCAGCCCGCGCTCAGCCATGCCGTCGGCCACTCGCGCGATCGCAGCGGCGAGCGCCGTGCGCACGCGGGGGTCGTCGTAGGGGGCGTGCGGATGAAAGCCGAACATGGTCGTGCCCAGCGAGGGAACCATGCGCACCTCGGCGTCGCCGGCGTGCACCGTGGCGGCCTCGTTGCTGACGAGGACGTCGAGGTCTCCGGCCTGCCAGAGCCCGTCCGCCTCGTCGCGGCCGCGGAAGAACCGGATCTCGACCACCCCCACGTTCCCCCGCGTGCCGTCGTAGCGGGGATTCGCGCGCAGCAGCATGTGCTCGGCGTCGATCCGCTCGACGGTGTACGGGCCGTTCGAGACGAGCGGCTCGCGGCGGGCCCACTCCTCCCCGTGCTCGGCGACCAGGTGCGACGGCCAGGGGTAGGAGGGCGGCACTGCCAGGACGTACAGGAAGTAGTTGCGCGGCTCGCGGAGCGTCACCTCGAGGGTGTGGTCGTCGAGCGCCTCGGCCCGCTCGACGTCCTCGAGCAGGAACGCGGTCGCCGTCGAGTTGCGGCGTGCGCGCTCCCAGGTCTCGACGAAGTCGTGCGCCGTCACAGGCGCGCCGTCGCTCCACCGCGCCGTCGCCCGGATCTGGAACAGGTAGCTGAGCCCGTCCGCCGACACGCGGAAGTTCTCGGCCAGGGCGGGCATCACGTTCAGATCGGAGTCGATCTGCAGCAGGCCGCTGAAGAGGTGCTCGGTGACCGTATAGGACTCGGAGATGTACTCGAGGCCGGGCGCCACGTCGCGCATAGCCGGCATCGCGGTGACCAGCCGGCCGGTCGTGGGCGGCTGCACCACCGGCGGCACCTTGCACGCGAACGCCTCGTCGTACGCGGCCTCCGCCTCCGGGTAGTTGAAGGACAGGTGGTGCACGAGCGCGATCTTGAACAGCGTCTCGCGCGACCGCCTGTCGTCTCCCATCTGCTGGAGGAAGCGCCGCGCCGCGCGGTAGTGCATGATCGCCTCCTCGTCGGCGTAGAGCGCACGCGCCTGGTCGCCGGCGAGGATCAGGTAGTGGGCGGCTCGGCCGGCGTCGTCGGCCTCGCTGAAGTGGCGCGAGAGGTGCGCCAGCATTCGCGGGGTGTCGCCCTCGCCCATGAGCAGCTGCTCCAGCGCCTCGCCGACGCGGCCGTGCAGCTCCCGGCGGCGGGCCTCGGTCAGCGCGGCGTAGGCTGCCTCCTGGACGAGGCCGTGCCGGAAGCGATAGGACGGATACGGCCGTCGCTGCTCCTCCACGATCAGCTCCAGCCGCTGGAGCTGGGAGAGGGCGGCCGGCAGCGTCACCGGGTCGGCCACCCGCTCGAGCAGCGGCGTACCGAAACGTCGTCCGGAGACGGCGGCCACCGAGACGACCTCCCGAGCGGCCGGATCGAGCCTGTCCAGGCGGGCCTGCAGCACCCCCTGAACGACCGCCGGCACCTCGACCGGGCCGTCGCCGGACACCCACGACCCGTTGCTCCGCAGCAGCGCTCCGCACTCGATCAGGTCGCGCAGCGCCTCGCCCAGGAACAGCGGATTGCCCCCCGCGCGCTGCACGAGCACGTCGACGACCTCGGGGTCGACGGCGGCACCGGCCAGCTCCTCCACGAGTTGACGGCTCGCTGCATCGGCCAGCGGCCGCAGCTCGACGTCGCGGTAGCGATGCGGATAGCGCTGGCGAGCGCGTTCACCGACGCGCCAGGAGCCGCGGTCGCGGTCGGTGCGGTAGAGCAGAACGATGCCGAGCGGCTCCTGCTCCGTCAGCTCCATCAACGACTCGATCAGCTCGAGTGACGGCTCGTCGGCCCAGTGCAGATCCTCGAAGACGAGCAGCAGCGGCCGGTCGCGGGCGAGGCGGCAGACCAGCTCGGCGACCACCTCCATGCTGCGCCGGTGCACCGCGTCCCGGCTGAACTCCCCGGTCATCGCCGTCGTTTCGGCGTCGCGCTGGAGACCGAGCAGGCCGGCCAGGAACGCGTAGTGATCCCCGCCCTCTCCGAACAGGCCGTGCAGCGCCGCCTTCAGATCGAGCCGGACCCGCGCCTCAGCGGCCGTCGGGCCGGCGCCGAGCCAGTCGCGCAGCAGCTCTCTGATCGGCCAGTAGGCGAACATGGAGGTATAGGACAGACCCCGCCCCTCGAGGATACGAACGCGGTCGCGCACGGCATCTGCGGCGTCGGCGACCAGGCGGGACTTGCCGATCCCCGGCTCGCCGGTGACCGAGACGATCTCGCCGATGCCGTCGGCGACGCGGTCGAGGGCGTCGCGAATGTCGCCCAGCTCCCGATCCCGCCCGATCAGCGGCTCCGAGGGCCGGCGGCGCACCTGGGCGAGCTCTCCCAGGACGCGGAACCGGCCGACCGGCGCGTCGCGGCCGCGCAGCTGCGTCTCGCCCAGCTCCTCGAGCTCGAAGCAGTCGCGCACCTGCGCAGCGGTCTGCGGCCCGAGCGTGACCTCCGCCTCCCCGGCCAGTGCCTGCAGGCGCGCTGCCACGTTGACCGTATCGCCGAGCGCGTTGTAGCGGTGGCCGTCGTCGCCCGCCGGCGACACCACCACCGGGCCGGTGTTGACCGCGATCCGCGCGCGTAGGTCGACGCCATACGCCTCGCGCACCTCGCGGGAGTACCCATCGAGCGCACGCTGGATGGCCAGGCCCGCCCGAACGGCCCGCTCGCTGTCGTCCTCGTGGGCAACGGGCGCGCCGAACATGGCCAACAGCCCGTCACCGAGAAGCTGCGCAACGGTGCCGTCGTAGCGCTCGATCTCGGCCGTCATCAGCCGCATCACCTCGTCGAACAGGAACTTGGAGCGCTCCGGCCCCAGCCGCTCGCCGATCGCGGTCGAACCCGCGACATCGGCCATCAGCACCGCCACGACGCGGCGTTCGCCGTCGATCACCGCCATCTCCGAAGTCTAGTTAGACCAGACGGCCGAAGACCTGCTGCGAGCGTGAGCCGGTCGTGTCTGCGATCACCGAGCGGGCATCCTCCTCCGGCGTGCCGGCTGCGACCAGCAGGTGCAGCGCGGTCGACTGGAGAAGCGACCAGCAGACCAGGGCCGCGGGCGTGGCCTGCGGGTCGAACTGGTCGGGGGCATGGGCGACCGCCTCCTGAGCCTTCTCACGCGCCGCACCGGCGTGCTCCTCGTCGAGCCCCTCGCCCAGCAGGTCGGCAGAGGCGGCGAGGCATTCGAGGCCGTCCTCCAGCTCGGGCGCAGGCTCCTGGTGGCGGACGAGCCGGGCAATCGCCGCGAGCAAGCTGCCGGTGTCCTGCGCCGCCAGGTCGAGGTGCGGCGCAACCCGGCGCACCGACTCCACCTGGGCGCGGTCGCGACGGCGCGACGGCGCGAGCCGGGCCGCACCGGTCGACATTGCGAGCGCCTCCGACAGCTCGGCGAGATGGGTGTCAAGATCGGCCAACGCCAGGCGAGCCTGCGCGGCCACCTCCTCGTCGCCGTCGCGTACCGCGTCTCGGCCTGCGCGCAGGCCGGCGCTGAGGCTGCCGAGCACCGTCCGCAGGGCCCGTTGCGAGGTCGCCACCGGGTCGAGCGGGAACAGCAGCTGGCTGAAGGTGAGCGCCACGGCGCCGCCGATCAGCGTCTCGAGCAGCGCCTCGGGATACAGGTGGCCGGGGCCGCGGAAGGTCGCGACCAGGATCGCCCACACACCGGCCTGGGCCACGAACGTGATGCCGCCGCCGATCAGCAGCGCGAGCGACATCGCGAGCGCGGTCAGCACTCCCAGCTGGAGGGCGCCGGAGCCCACCACATCGAGCGCCAGCGAGGCGACGCCGATGCCGGTCGCCACGCCGAGCACGGTCTCGAACGCGAGCCGTCCCCGCTGCCCGACCGAGATGCCGAGCGCGTTGACGGCCATCACGGCCGCGAACACCGGCTGGCTGGTCGGCAGCAGCGCGTGGGCGACCTGCCACGAGATGGCGGCGGCCATGGCCACCTGGACGATCGGCCAGGCATACACGCGAACACGGTCGAGCCGGGCTCGCCAGAATCCGCGGGCGAGGCCGCGCAGGCGCTCGCGGTCGTGCAGCCGGTCACGCACGCCGATCACACGGCGGAAATTCCCCGGGTGGCGAGGCGCAAACGCGCTACCATCGCCGGTACCAACCACCGGGAGGTCAGCAATGAAGGTCGTGCACTGCCCCTGCGGCGTCGACGTCAACGGCGAGTCCGACGACGAGCTGGTCACGAATGTCCAGCAGCACATCCAGGACGACCACCCGGACCTGGTCGGCCAGTACTCGCGCGAGCAGATCCTGAGCATGGCCCACGATCACTGACGGGCCGTCGTAGGACAGTTTCAGAGCGGCCCTGGTGCCCCTCGCTATCGGAGACCTCGCCGATGGCAAGGATCAGTGTGGGCGATGCGGGTAGCCCGGCTCGCGATCCTGAAAGGAGAGGATGCGGGGGTTCTGGACGACGCCGTCTCGGATCTCGATCGCACGGCGGATGGTCTCGCTGCGCTCCCAGCCGTCGGGCCCCGACATGACCGTGCCAAGGTGCGGGATGAGCGCCGAGCTGATCTCCCAGGTCGCGGAGTTCCAGAGATACGTCGGGCTGTGGTCGACCGCGTAGTAGTGCACGCCCGGGCCCACGGTGAACATGGGCTCGTCGAACGATGTAGGCCGCGCCCACTCGAACCCCATCCCCGCATCGCATGAGACATCGACGATGAGGCTCCCACGCTGGAACAGGTCGAGGTCATCGTTGGTGACGAACATGAGCGGGTCGTCGGTGTCCTGAAGGATGCAGTTGACGACGATGTCGTGCTGGGCCAGGTACTCCGACAGTGCGCCTCGCTCCGGCTCGATCAGCGCGGGCCGGCGCGCGGGATGCGCATCGTCGCGGTCGTAGTGCACGAGGCGCGCCGGCGGCATGGGCGATGCGACCGCCGGAACGCTTCGATGCGTGAGCACGGTGACGTCGTGCACGCCCAGCGCCAGGAGGGCAGCGGTTGCGCCGCGCGCCGTCGCGCCGAAGCTGATGACGGCGGCTCGCAGACGAGGGCCGAAGTGGCCTGACGTGCCGCGCAGCTGGAGCGCATGCAGGACGGAGCAGTAGCCGGCGAGCTCATTGTTCATGTGGAACACGTGCAGGCTGAAGGCTCCGTCCGGCGTCCAGTGGTTCATCGCCTCCCAGGCGATCACCGTGAGGCGCCGATCGATCGCGAGCTGCGTCAGCTCGGCGTCTTGGACGCAGTGCGGCCAGCCCCAGAGCACCTGACCCGGCCTGAGCGCCGCAACATCGGCATGGAGAGGCTTCGGAAGGACAACGACGTCGCACTCGGCCATCAGCTGCTCGCGCGTACGAAGACCCGCGACCTGCCCCCGGAGCTCATCGTCCGTGTAGCCGTGCCGCAGGCCATAGCCGTGCTCAAGGAAGATCCGGGCCCGCAGTTCGGCGTCGATCCGCTCCAAGTGCCGAGGATGGATCGGCAGCCGGCGCTCATGCTCCTTGCTCGAAGTCGCGATAACGCCGAGCGACAACTCCTCCACGAGCCCTCCAATCCCCGCCAGGGCGCGAGTCTACATGCACCGCTCGCGCACGCGGGGCACCCCGGGGCCCAAACCTCGAAGCCCGTCCCAGCCTGGCAGCAGCTTGCCCACGTGCCGGCCGCAACCGGCGGGCGGGCCCGATGACGCCCTCCAACGGCTTGTATGGGGGGGACAGCGTCTAGACCGTGACTCCTACAGGTTACGGCCTCCTGACCCGATGTAGGGAGGCTGAGCCTAATGGACATTTTCGCTGCATATGAGCAGGATTTAAGGCTGAGAGGAGCGACCGAGCACTCGATCCGCGGGTACCGACGAGTGGTCTGCCTTTGGCAGCAGTACCTCGCCGATCACGGCCTCCAGGCCGACCAGGCTAAGAAGCTCGACGTTCAAAGCTGGCTGCTCGGGACCGGCTGGGCGCCGTCGACGATGCGGGATATCGGCCTCGCTTGGCTCCGCGCTGCTTACAACTACGCGGTCGACGACCTCGAGGCCGTGGAGCGAAACCCGTGCCGCCGGGTTCGCCTGCCGCGGGTCGAGGAGAAGGTCGTCAGGACGGTGCCGAACCGCGTGCTGCGAGAGATCAAGGCCGGGGTTAGAGACGAGCGGGACATGCTGATCTTCTGCCTGTTCGCCTACACCGGATGCAGAACCATCGAGTTGCGCCGGTTGACGTGGATGGATGTGTCGTTGGCTGACAACCTCATGACCGTGACCGGGAAGAACTCGAAGGAGCGGCTTGTGCCGCTACACCCGGAACTGCGGCGAAGGATGGTGCCGCTAGACCGCGGATCGGCGTACGTCTTGCCCGGCCGGAACGGCGGCATGGTGACGACGGGAGGGCTCCACTATGCGACCACACGCATCTGGGGCGGCTGGGCTGTCCGGAACCATGACTTGCGGCGGACTGTGGCGTCAAGCCTCCGAGCGAATAAGGTGGATCCGGTAGTCCGCGACGCTCTGTTGGGTTGGTCGCGCGGTGACATCTTCTCTCGACACTACAGCGCGGTCTCGACGAAGGAGCTCCAGGAGGCGATCCTGCGCTTGTACGCCGACGATCCCGTTTAGCGGGCCGTGCGCGAAGAAACGGCGGTCGGCGCCTCGTTTGTTTGACGCTCGGCGCGCCAGCCCGCCCTACACCGGCGTGCCGAGAGTGCCTGTTCGAACGGCCGAGCTTTACGTCCTTCTGGTGGCCGCAACGCTCCGAGAACACTACGAGACCACCTTGTCCGTGAAAAGTCTCTCGGCGATACTGCAGGCCTACGAAATCTTGAAGCCGAGGGAGGAAGCACATGAGCGGAGTAGAGATATCCAGTCATGCAGTAGAGCGGTACGTTGAGCGAGTGGACCGCGGGGCCTCGAGGCGAGAAGCGGCGCTGGCCCTGCGGCAGATCCTTTCGCTGGGTCGCTCTCGTCCAGTTCCTCGCCATTGGCTGCGCAGCTATGTACCAGCCAGCGTGGGCCTTACGTTCGTGACGTGGAGCCACCGGCCGCAGATCTGCCTGCTCGTGCGAGACGGAGTCGTCGTAACGCTCATCACGAGGGCGATGTGCCCGGCACGCCCTGACCGCCACCTGACCGCGGTCAGCGCCCCTCCACGTGCGGCGGCGATCGACGTCGCGAGATGGCGTTGGAACGGGATCACCGAGTTCGACGAGGCGGCGTGATCGCCGTGAAGGCAAAGTCGGAACACGGGATCCCGAGACTTCAAGAGCTGGGGTTCTTACTCACCGCGGCCTCCGAGGTGGCGCGAGGAGGTACGTACGAGGACGTTCGGCATGCGCTGATCCGGACGAAGGCGCAACTTGTCGGTGACACGGCGCCCACGGGCAACACCGCCGCGCGGCGCCAGGGGACGGAGAAAGCCGGACACTACGTCGACAACGCGACCGGCGCTCTTGCGGAGTTGATGCGGATAGAGCTGCTCGACCGGGCTCCGTTGCCGTCAACGGCAAATGCGGCCAAGGCATACACCGAAACCCGCTTCCTTCTGACCGATGAAGGGGTCATGTGGCTTGAATTGCTCGAGGAGCAGGGAGAGCCGGCGGCCTTGGACGCACTCCTACGGCGCCTCTGGAAGGTGCATCCTCAGCTCCGGGACTATCTTCGCCTGCTGAACGCCGTCGATGCCTTCTTGGTGCCGGCCTTGCCGTGGTCGACGGTTTTCCCGCATGGCAGCGGCCCAGAGGGGCGGGATGTCTACGTCGACGCTCTGGTTGCGCACGTACTCGAAAGCGGTGACACCCCACATCGGGGCTGGTCAGCCACCCCGGACGAGGTGCGTCAGGCAATCACCGCATACACCGGTCGGCGGGAAGCATTCGCCGCCAAGCGGGGCCGGCCGCCTTATAAACGGTCACGGGACTTCGTCGCAGCCTGTGATGAGGCCGTGACGGTGCTCGCCCTTCACAAAGCGGGTGTGGCCGTCGACTACATAAGTTTCGAAATATTACGCCGCTGGACGCAGGACCTTCTCATCGCCAACTTTAGTTATTGGGTACCGCGTCCGCCGAGCGGGCTCCGAGCCTGGAGCACCGCAACATTGACGGAGCTGGACGGCGCACCCGAGTTCGCGCGTCGACCGCCGGGCGACAACTGGGTCGAGCCGGTTCAAGAATTATTGCCCGAGGCGTTCGCCGCCGCGGTTCGGCAGGAGGGTGGGAGCTCCTTCGCGTCTGTTTGGCGGGTACGCGCGTTCGTCTGCGCGAGCCTTCATATCAACGATGCCGCATTCGACGGTGCCCTCCGTGAGCTCCAACGGCGAGCGCGACGAGGGGAAGTCCCCTTCGATCTCGCATTCGAAGTGTCCACCACTGGCGCGATTCCGCCTACGGAGCGCCCGTTCCGCGGCATCAACGATCGCTACGGCCGCGAACCCGTGTTTTCACTGATCAATGTCCGCAGACGTCAAGAAGGAGTCCGTCATGACCGCTGATTCGTCACCTAAGAAGAAGCAGAATCCCGTCGTCTGGATGCGTCGGAACTGGCATCTGGATCGCAATCCGTTCCCGCAAGGGGGCATCGCCTCCCTGGCTCGAGAGGACAACCGGGAGAATGGGCGACTATTCCGTCCCGAAGTGCAGCCGGACAAAGTTCCGGAAGCCGTCGACAAATTCGTAGTAGGCGCTGCTTTCTCCGGTCTCAAGTTCGGCTACCTGTGGTCCGTATCTGGCCCAGCCAGTGACGATTACCGCGGATACGGCAAGTCCTCCATGCTTCAGTACTTGGTAGAAGAAACCAACAAGGACTTCGGTCGGGCTCTGCTCATGAATGCCGGCTTCTCGAGTGACGAAGCGGAGGCGGCTGCTATTTGCGCCATGTTGGCCTCCTTCGATAAGGGAATCAACACCTCACTAGCGGCCGTATTCCTTCAGGCGACGGAATATGCGTGCCGACACCGGTACCCCGCGACTAAACAGGAGCCAGAGGGTAAGACTCTCGCGGAAAGGTTGTACGACCGCCTCGTAGCGAAGCTCGGAAGCGACGACCCGACGGTGCTCGCTGACGCCGTGCAGAACGTGAGCGATTCCATCCGTGGGCGGACTCTCGGCCCACCGTTGGACGACTTCATTCAACTCTTGTGCGCCGGCGATTCAACGGCGCTCGGTCGGTACGTCGGCCAGGTCAAGAGTGGGGCTCGCACTCGCGTCGGCGCGGCGAACTTCCTCGCAACCTTCCTGCTCTTTGCGAAGGCAGCTGGAGTCGATCATGTTCTGCTCGGCTGTGACCAGCTCGAGGATTTCGCTGCCACGACGACGAGTAAGCAGAAGCGAGCTCTCGAGACTGAGCGTTTCCGGGATTTCGTCCTTGAATTGATGCCGATGGCCGACATGCTCACAATGGTGGTCACGATGCACCCGCGGGCTGAGGTGGCAATCAGCGAGATGTGGCGCCTCGCCGACCTGCCAAGCATGGCATGGCACTTAGACGAGAATGAGGGCCACGTCATCGTCCTCCGTGAGATTCAGTCCGTTGAGCAAACACGAGCGTTGTTGAAGCCGTACCTCGATGAGGCCAGGACGCAGACGGTCGACACAGAGCTGATTCCGTTCACTGAGGAGAGCTTCGAAGCCCTTCTTGACCGGTCGGACGGGAAGCCCCGCGACATTCTACGGAAAGCGCATGCTCTTATCGAGCGCGCCGCCCGCGAGAACTGGGCGGCGATCGACGCCGACGGAACACGCCGAGTTCTTGACTCGCTCGCGCTTCCCGATGACAGCGCCTCCGATGAGACCTGGGCTGGTGCTTCCGGACGCTCCTTGGAGGAGAGCTGGTGACAGGGGCGGTGGGACAGCGTTTTGAGGTCATGTGCGCCTTACTCCACGCCATCGCCCGAGAAGTAGACCCGACGTCCGGGCCTGAACGTGGCTGGAACTGGGAACGTCGCATCGAGCGGGAGCTCCTTTTGCGTGGGTTCCCGATTCGTTCCCTGTCTCCGGGGTCACGGTTGCTCGGAAGCTTTTCCGCCTCCGGGCTCAGACATCAGGTGGACGCAGAGATTCGTTGCGCACAGGCCTTCGTGATCGGCGAGTGGAAGGCATTTACAGGCCCGGTCCCCAAGAACGAGATCCTTCGGTTCAAGGGAGTCACCGACGATTACTACGACTCCATGACCGCCGGGCTACGTAAGAGCGCCATCTTGCGAGTGTTCGCAATATCCGGTCATGCGTCGGTCGAAGTGCGTCGTTATGCAGCGCGACACGGTATCGCGCTCATCGAGAGGTCCCGCTGGCCGGCGACCGTGCTCGCCGATCCGCGCCTCATCTGGCCGGCGATCGGACCGGTCAAGGGTGACCGAGAGCGGCTCGCCTATCTAGCTCGGCCGATGCAGCAGGTGATGGCGCCGCAGGAAGACGGGACTCTTCGTCTCGCCCGGGCACCTACACCCGCTGCCATCGACGCCCTGCTTAGTCTGCAGGACCGCTGGTCTGCACGCTTGGAGAGTCAGCTGGCCGGCAGTGTCGATCCATACCGTCTGCAGGAACGTGGGGCCGCATGATACGCCAGTGTCCGCATTGCCATGCGGACTTAGGTCCATTTGAAAGCCGCGATGGTTGTCTGACATGCCAGGGGGTGCGGGTCTCGCGCATCAGCGACCGTGCGGTTCAGCTTCTGGAGGCCGCAGATCAGGCCCTGCCCTACTGGGATATCGCACGCCTTCTGCGTGCGGGTGGACACGAGGTCTGGAAACCTAGCCTCACGGCAACGCTTGGCACGGATCGAAGATTTTGCTGGGCGGGAAGGGGCATATATGGCCTGTTCCGTCACGGATTCCCGCCGGGTGCGCGAGAACTTGCCGGGGTCGGCGGGCTGTATCTTCATGCGGCCGATCGCGTCTTGAGCCTGTCCGAACTCGACTTCATTCTGAAGTTCGTCGGCTACCGCTACCAAGAGGTTTCGTTGAGGAATGCCCTTTGGCGCGGTCTCTACCTGAGGCTGTACAAGAATGATTTCGGGGATACGTGGTGCGGATCTCCGCGAGCGGAATCGAGACAGCGCACGGCCGCAGGGATTATGGGCCTGAAGCGCGGCCCAGCGTTCCGGGCCGTCATCGACCGCCTCGCCAACCAAGTTGAACTAGCGCTCGACGAACGTTCTCGGCGCATCTCATGAACCTCGGTCATTCGGTGCCCAATGAGCCCCGATCATACGGCCCTGCCGCCAATAGCTGAAGGACGGTCATGGCGAAGAGGCGATGCGCCGATGAAACGTTCATGGGCAATCCACCAGCCGAAGGCCGCCTCCCTGCGGCCGTCCTATCCCACGTACCGCGTCAGGCAGCTGTGAATGCCGTGAATGATTTCGCCGCCGACGTGCTCGGCGAGTGGGGAGAGGCTCGGTATTGGGTCATGAATGATGACCGAAGGACGTGGTCGAGCAACTCGGATAGGCCGATGACCTTCGCCGCGCTCTTCTCCCATTTTCAAGGTGAGATCACGATAGGGGCGGAGCCGCTGCGGAACGTCATCGTGATCGATGTGGATCTTCCGTCCGTCAACGGTGCAGAGGTCGACCGCGAGGAAAAGCTGAAAATCGTCGAAGCCATCGATCTGGTGCTCGACACGCTCGACATACCGCGTGTCCATTTCGACAGTCGACGCGGTGTGCACACCTGGATTCGGTGCAGCTCGACGCCAGCCCCGGAGGTGACTGATGCGTTGAGAGCATTGCTCGAGCAGGAGCCTCCCGGCCTACCGAGTAACTGGTTCGAGGTCTTCCCGAACGGGCGAAGGCCTTTCCGCCTCCCGCTGGGTTTCTACGCTGGCCGCTATCGTGGAGCAGTCAGCCCCCGCCTCGCCGACCCCGAACTAGTACAGTGGATGGCATCGCCGGCGCGCGCTTGTGACGAACACTTCTCGGCCATCACGTCTGCCCAACCCCGTAGCAACGAGACGCCGGTGGGCGCGCTCGAGACGTCGCTCAGTGTAACGGATGCCGCCGTCGGCCACTGGTGCATTTGCAAACGTGACAAGTATCGACATGGCCTCTCGAGGCCGGGCGAGCGGCATTGGACGTATCTGATGGTCGCATGCGAGGCGATCGTCCAAACCCCTTCCTTGACCGAAGAACAGCTGGTTCAGCTGCAGCTGCGCGTCCCGCTGAATGGCTACTCCAACTCCTCGGAGCCCGAGCGCCTAGCGGACGCGCGATCGAATGCGCGAAGCGTGATCCGCCGCATGGCGCAAGGATCACCGATACTTACGGGCTGCGCTTGGGAACCGGGCTCAGGCGAGGAGAGCCCACTCCGTGAGACATTCAGGAAGCATTGCAGCGCGGAGCGCGCCAGTCGTTGTCCGCTGCGCACCA
>Ga0209577_10002603_pt1 | contig 17262 bp, 17 predicted proteins | sample GraSoiAngelo_109_FD_185874 | JGI IMG/M metagenome (GOLD analysis project Ga0209577, IMG submission 185874) | Grasslands soil microbial communities from the Angelo Coastal Reserve, California, USA - 14_0903_12_20cm (SPAdes) (version 2) | ecosystem: Environmental > Terrestrial > Soil > Grasslands...
GGGAGGCGGCGCGAATGCCGCTTCCACCCCCATGGTGAGCTGGGAGGCGGCCACCGTGCCCAGGTGGCCGGCGGTGTTCAGGTTGCCGAAGGCGACCCAGTAGAAGGCCTCGCCGTTGGGAGCGGCGAACCCGGCCGCCCCAGGGGGCAGGCCGGGGACCTGGAAGCACACCGCCGTGGCCACCAGGCAGGGCTGCAGGCGCAGGCCGGTGGAGTCGGAGTACCACTGCGGGATGACGGTGTTGCCGGCGCCGAAGGCGGCCGTCGGCCCCACCGCGGTAACCGCGTGGGCGGACGGAGCTGACATCAGAGGCAGGGCCACCGCCGCCACAGCCGCGCCCACGGTTCCGGCCAGGATGCGCCGAATGCGGCCTGGGCGAGTGGCGGTCCGCGCTGCTTTTGAGAGAACTCTCATTATGGGGGAACCTCCGGGATTCCTGTGCGATTCACAGAGCGAGGCATGGTCGCGACGCAAGCTTCGAGAAACGTTGCGAGCCCGGGCCGCCTCCCGCGGGTTCGGTAGCGTCGGTCACATTCCGCCCCTTCCCCGCTCACTCCTCCCCCTCACCGCGTCGATCGCAGGCGACGGACGCCTGTCCCTGGGCGGCGTCGACGTGCTCGATCTGGCCGAGGAGCACGGGACACCCCTTTTCGTCTACGACGAGGACCACATCCGGGCCCGATGTCGCGAGGCGGTTGGGGCATGGGGTGGGGACGTCGCCTATGCCTCCAAGGCCTTCCTGTGTCGCGCCATGGCCGCGCTCGCCCACGAGGAGGGCATGTGCATCGATGTGAGCACGGGGGGCGAGCTGCACGTGGCCATGGCCGCGGGTGTCCCCGCCCACCGGCTGGTGCTGCACGGCAACAACAAGTCCCAGGCCGAGCTGGCCACGGCGATCGAGGCTGGAGTGGGCCGGATCGTGATCGACTCCTTCGACGAGATCGACCGCCTGGAGCGATTGTGCGGGGAGGCGCCCTGCCCGACGACCGGCTCCGCGGCCAGATCCGCCCGCCAGCCCGTGCTGGTTCGGGTCACACCGGGCGTCGTCGCCCATACCCATGAGTACGTGATGACCGGTCAGGCCGACTCCAAGTTCGGGTTCGGCCTGGCCTCAGGCGCAGCCGCTGAGGCCTTGGAGCGGGTCCGCCGCCTGCCCGGCCTCGAGCTGGTGGGGATCCACGCTCACATCGGCAGCCAGGTGTTCGTGACCACTTCCTTCGTCAAGGAGGTCGAGGCGCTCGCCCCCTTCGTCCTGGCCGCGGGCCTGCCCGAGCTCAATGTGGGGGGCGGCCTCGGCGTCGCCTATGTGGAGGGGGAGGGGGCGCCGTCCATCGCCGAGTGGGCCGCCGCGGTCCGGGCCGCGTGCGAGGAGAACGGCATAGCGGAGCGCGTCCGCCTGACGGCCGAGCCGGGTCGGGCGATCGTCGCCACCGCCGCGGTCACCTTGTACCGGGTGGGCACGATCAAGCAGCTGCCGGGCATACGGACCTACGTCTCGGTCGACGGTGGGATGAGCGACAACCCCCGCCCCGTGCTGTACGGGAGCGGCTACGAGGCCTTCCTTCCCCGCGCCACGTTGGCCGAGCGGGCCCGGGTCGTCACCGTGGTGGGCAAGCACTGCGAGTCGGGCGACGTGATCGTGCGCGACGCCCACGTGCCCGAGGACCTGACCGTCGGGGATGTCCTGGCCACACCCGTCACCGGTGCCTACGGCCATTCCATGGCATCGACCTACAACAAGTCTCCTCGACCGGCCGTGTTGTTCGTCAGCGACGGCCGAGCCCGCGTCGTGGTCAGGCGAGAGACCTTTCAAGATCTGCTCCTGCTCGACCAGTGAGCACTACCGTGGGACGGGTGGGGAACGCACCGGTGAGAGTCGGTGTCCTGGGGTGCGGCAACGTGGGAGCCGCCCTGGTCGAGCTGATCACCCGGGACGCGGACGTCATCGCTTCCAGGACCGGCGTGAGGCTCGAGGTGGGCCGCGTAGCCGTGCGCAACGTGGCCAAGGAACGGGCCGTCCAGCTGCCCGAAGGGACCCTCACCCACGACGCCGAGGCCGTCGTGTCCGACCCCGGCATCGAGGTCGTGGTCGAGGTCATCGGTGGGATCGAGCCGGCCCGCATGCTCATTCTCCAGGCCCTCAAGGCGGGCAAGCCCGTGGTGACGGCCAACAAGGAGCTTCTGGCCAACGTCGGGGGCGAGCTGTTCGAGGCGGCTGCCGCGGCCGGGTTGGACCTCCTCTACGAGGCCTCGGTGGCGGGCGGCATCCCCCTTATTCGCCCCCTGAGGGAGTCGCTCGCCGGTGAGCGCATCCGTCGGGTGATGGGGATCGTGAACGGCACGACCAACTACATCCTGACCCGCATGAGCGAGGAGGGCGCCAGCTATACAGAAGCCCTGGCCGAGGCCCAGAGCCTCGGCTACGCGGAGCGGGATCCGACCGCGGACGTCGAGGGATTCGACGCCGGGGCCAAGGCCGCCATCCTCGCGACCATCGCCTTCGGCCGCCACGTGGTGGCGGGCGACGTCTACCGCGAGGGCATCGCCGGGGTGACGGCGGTGGACATCGCCTTCGCCTCGAGGCTCGGCTACGTGGTGAAGCTGCTGGCCGTGGCCGAGCTGGTCGACGACCGCGTGGCTGTCCGGGTGCACCCGGCCATGATCCCGAGCACCCATCCCCTGGCCGCCGTGCGCGACTCGTTCAATGCCGTTTTCATCGAGGGCGAGGCCGTGGGCGAGCTCATGCTGTACGGCCGGGGTGCGGGGGGGATGCCGACGGCCAGCGCCGTTCTGGGTGACCTCATCGATGCGGCCCACAACCTGAGGGCCGGAGGGGCGGGGCGGTCGGTGGCGCTGTCCCGGGCCCGGGTCTGCCCCATCGACGAGCTCAGCTCGCAGTACTACCTGAGCATTGAGGTGCTCGACCAGCCCGGCGTTCTGGCGGCCATAGGCACGGTGTTCGCCGACCACGGCGTGTCGATCCGCTCCATGGAACAGGTCGGCATGGGCGAGGAGGCCCAGCTCATCTTCATCACCCACACCGCCCGGGAGCGGGACGTGCAGACCAGCCTTCACGAGCTGCGTCACCTCGACGTGGTCGAGCGGGTGGGGACGGTCCTGCGGGTGATCGGGCCGGAGTAGGCCGGCGTGCCCGGCCCGGCCTGGCGAGGGGTGATCGAGGAGTACCGCAGCTTCCTCCCCGTCGGCCCTGCGACGCCGGTGGTGAGCTTGCAGGAGGGAGGCACGCCGCTGCTCGAGGCGCCCCGTCTGTCGGAGCGGGTGGGCGCCCGCGTCTGGCTCAAGCTCGAGGGCGCCAACCCCACGGGCTCGTTCAAGGACCGGGGCATGACCGTCGCCATATCCAAGGCCGTCGAGTCGGGGGCCAAGGCGGTGGTGTGCGCGTCGACAGGCAACACCTCGGCCTCGGCCGCGGCCTACGCGGCGCGGGCGGGGATCACCTGCGCCGTCCTCATCCCGGAGGGGCACATCGCCCTGGGCAAGCTGGCCCAGGCCCTGATCCACGGGGCCAAGGTCCTCCAGGTCCGGGGGAACTTCGACGAGGCCCTGGCCATCGTGCGCGAGCTCGGTCAACGGGCCCCTGTGACGGTGGTCAACTCCATCAACCCCGACAGGATCGAGGGGCAGAAGACGGCGGCCTTCGAGATATGCGACGCCCTGGGCGACGCCCCCGAGCTGCACGTCGTGCCCGTGGGCAACGCCGGCAACATCACCGCTTACTGGAAGGGCTACTGCGAGTACCGAGCGGCGGGGAGGTCGAGCCGCCTGCCCCGCATGCTCGGGTTCCAGGCCGCGGGGGCGGCGCCCATCGTCGCCGGCCATCCCATCGAGAGCCCGGAGACGGTCGCCACCGCCATTCGCATCGGCAACCCCGCGTCCTGGTACGGCGCCACCGCGGCCGCCACGGAGTCGGGCGGGGCCATCCAGGCCGTCACCGACGAGGAGATCCTGGCCGCCTACCGATTTGTCGCAACCGCCGAGTCGGTCTTCTGCGAGCCGGCCTCGGCCGCGTCGGTGGCCGGCCTCATCAAGCTGGGAGCCCCGGAGAACGCCACCGTGGTGTGTGTGCTCACTGGCCACGGCCTCAAGGACCCAGACGTCGCCATCAGCCAGATCCCGGTGCCCAGGCCCGTCGACGCCGACTACGGGGCCATCCGGGCCGAGTTGGGGGTGTAGAGCAGGGGCGACCCCCGGGCCGGGGCCAGGGCGGGCCCGGACCCCGGCATCGGACCCTGCGCCGTCGTTGGTTGCCGCTTCGAGTTTCGACGGACTACCATGTAGAGGACATCGCTTGTCGCATCGGGCGCAGGCTCCTCAACCGGAGGACCGTCCGGCTGCTGGCGACAGGGGGGGCGTTACCGAGTCCGGTTCACGCCTCACAGCGTACTGGCCTGGCCGACTCCCCTGAACCCATCTCCGGGCGAGTGGTCGCTTCTCGTCCCTCAGTCACGTGGCGCCTGCTCTCCACCCCGTAGACCGCGTGCGCGGGTCTCGGGGCGGTCAGCGACGGCGCTGGGCGCGCCGGATGGACGGATGAACGATCTCCCGAGCCATCGACGAGCCAAACCCGACCACGAAGCAAGTGAGGTGCACGATGAGCGGTGAGCAGCAGCTCGAGCGCTCCGTACTGGAGAACAAGGAGCGCGACGAGCTTCACGCCATCGCCGACGCCATGGGGCTCAAGCCTGGGGCTCGGACGAAGAAGGCAGACCTCGTCGACAACATCCTTCGGGCTACGGGCGTTGACGTAGGCGACCCGGAATCCAACGGGTCGGGCCCGTCGGGCGAGGCCGCAGCCAAGCCCCGCCGGGGCCGGACCACTCGGGCGCGAGCGTCGGAACCGGCCGGGACCGAGGTCACGACCCAGCCCGACGGGGACGGGACGGGTCCGCCGGCCAAGGCAGAGGGCACGGATGACTCCGGTGCCACCGCCGCGGGCTCCGACGACCCTTCCCGCGCCCGGGCCGGAACCGACAGCACCGAAGCCGAATCCAAGCCGGCCACCGACGCGGTGCGCTCGGGCCCAGCCGGCGGCGGATCCTCGGCGCCACCCGGGCAACGGGGCGGCGGGGAGGACCGGGCTCGCAACGGCGAGCGCTCCGATCGGGGGCCCAGAAGCTACGAGGGGGCCTCGGGCGAGGCCGGGAACCGCCGGGGACGCCGGCGTCGGGGCCGGGACCGGGACCGGGACCGGAGCGAGCGCGACCTGCAGGGCCAGGGACAGGACGTCCAGTTCCAGGGCGAGCCCGTGGCCGTGCAGGGCTTCCTCGACCTCCGTGACGAGGGCTTCGGGTTCCTGCGGACCAGCGGCTTCCTTCCCAGCCCCCGAGACATCTACGTGTCCATCAGCCAGGTGCGGCGCTTCGCCCTGCGCAAGGGCGACTACGTGGAGGGAGCCAGCAGGCCGGCCAGCAGCAACGAGAAGTACCCGGCCCTCCTGCGCATCGACAACGTGAGCGGGCTGACCCCCGACGAGGCCAGGCAGCGCCCCCGCTTCGAGGACCTCACCCCGCTGTTCCCCGACTCGAAGATGCGCCTCGAGGTCCCGGGCGACGCGGCCAACGTGACCGCCCGCATCGTGGACCTGGTGGCACCCATCGGCAAGGGCCAGAGGGGGATGATCGTCTCGCCTCCCAAGGCAGGCAAGACGACCGTGCTCAAGCAGATCGCCCACTCGATGGAGGCCAACAACCCCGAGGTGCACCTCATGGTCCTGCTCGTGGACGAGCGGCCGGAGGAGGCGACCGACTGGCGCCGCTCGGTGAAGGGAGAGGTCATCGCCTCCACCTTCGACCGGCCCTCCGACGAGCACACCATGGTGGCCGAGCTGGCCATCGAGCGGGCCAGGCGTCTGGTCGAGGTGGGCAAGGACGTGGTGATCATCCTGGACGGCATCACCCGCCTGGCCCGGGCCTACAACCTGGCCCAGCCGGCCACCGGACGAATCATGTCCGGAGGCGTGGACTCCGGCGCCCTGTACCCGCCCAAGAAGTTCTTCGGGTCGGCCAGGAATATAGAGGAGGGTGGTTCGTTGACCATCCTCGCCACCGCCCTGGTGGAGACCGGCTCAAGGATGGACGAGGTCATCTTCGAGGAGTTCAAGGGCACCGGCAACATGGAGCTGCGGCTCGACCGCCGTCTGGCCGAGCGCCGCATCTACCCCGCGCTCGACGTGAACGCCAGCTCGACCCGTCACGAGGAGCTGCTGTTCGACCGATCCCAGCTCCAGCAGGTGTGGAAGCTGCGCCGGGTCCTCAACGCCCTCGGGAGCGAGGGCAACGCCGCCGCCGGCCTGGAGCTGCTGATGGACAAGATCAAGTCGACCAAGAGCAACGACGAGTTCCTGGCGGAGATCGCCAAGACACCCGTCCCCGTGTAGAGGCTCCGGAGCCAGGAGGCAGACGTGAAACCCGAGATTCATCCCCACTACGTGGAGGCGAGCGTGCGCTGCTCGTGCGGCAACACCTTCACGACCCGCTCGACCAAGGCGGACCTCCACGTCGAGCTGTGCAACGAGTGCCACCCCTTCTACACGGGCAAGCAGAAGCTGGTGGACACGGGCGGACGGGTCGAGCGCTTCGAGCGCCGCTACGGCGCCCGCGGGGCCAAGCGCAAGGCGAGGTAGCCGGGGCGCCGAGCTCCCGACCGGCCATGGGCCCGGTCCAGCCCAGCGACGGCGCCCGCCGCCAGGCTCTCCTCGACGCCAAGCTGCGGGCCCTGGTGGGCCAGGCCTGGGGTAAAGACGCGGGCGAAGGCGCCAGCAGCGGCTCCTTCCCCGGGGGTGCGACCCTCCGCTCGGGCCGGCGGGGATGGATCCTGGTCGAGGACCGTCCCGAGCGCAGCCTGGGCGGGGCCCTGGCCTGGGCCGGGCGGGCCGGCGTGGAAGACCTCCACCTCCTCGTGTCGCGCGCCTCGGGCGACGTGGCCCGGCGGGCCGTCGAGTTCGCCGTTCCCCCGTCGGTCTGGGACGCGGGGGGACGGCCCGTGCGCCCGGCATCGCCCATCCCCGTCCCGCCCGAGGCCGCGGTGCCGGCCGCGGCCCTGGCCCTGCTCGACGTGCTCAGCGCCGCCGGGGCCGAGCCCGTGGCCGAGCACGGCGTGCTGGCCGGCGAGGTGCTGGGGCTGGAGGTGGCCCGCGTGGCGGTGATCGGTCCCGAGGCCTGGCTGGAGGTGGGCGTGGGCAAGCACGATCGCGAAGCCCAGCGCCTGGTCCACGGGGACCGCTCCCCGCTCGAGTCCCTGGCCGCGGCGGTGGCCGAGGTGCGACGGCTCCGGGTGGTGGGCGCGGCCAGCCACCCCGCCAACCTGCTCAGCCCGGAGCGCTGGCTCAGGGCCGCGGTGCTCGCTGACCCGGCACTGGCCGGCGCCCGGCGCCTGGCACCCGTCTCCTCGACCGTGGTCAGGGCAGACCTGCGCAGCCGGGCCCCCGCTCCGGCGTGGGGCGTCGACGAGGACGGCGATGCGGTGGTGGTCGTGTGCTCGACGGGCATCGACCCCGACCTCGTCCCCCTGGCCGCCGACGTGCGGGCGGCGGCCCGGGCCGGGGCCCTGGCGCCCGCGCCCTGGACCGAGCACCCCTGGGGCCGGGCCGGTCCGGCCCGGCTCGTGCTCCTGGTGCCTGCGGGCGACGACCACGCCGTCACCCGGGCCCTGGCCGCCGCCCTGGCCCAGCCCGCCGTGCTGCGCACCGTTCCCGCCGGCTGGCGGGGCATGGGGCGGGAGCGGCCGGAACCGTCGCTACCCTGACTACCAGTGCTGGACCGTCCGGTCCTCGACCGCCTCGCCGAGCTGGCCCGGGAGCACGAGGATGTCATCGCCAGCCTGGGCGACCCCCGCGTGCTCTCCGACCAGCGCGCCCTACGCGCCGCCTCCAAGCGCCACAAGGACCTCGAGCTCATCGTGGGCGCCTACCACGAGTACGAGCGGGCGGCCGAGGACCTGGGCGCGGCCAGGGAGATGCTCCACGACGCCTCGGCCGACGACCGCGAGATGCTACGGGCCGAGATCGACGACGCCGAGGCGGCCATGGCCAGGCTGGCCGACGAGCTGAGGGTGCTGCTGCTGCCCCGCGACCCCAACGACGACAAGAACGTGATCGTGGAGATCAGGGGCGCCGAGGGGGGCGAGGAGGCCAACCTCTTCGCCAAGGACCTGTTCGAGATGTACTCCCGCTACGCCGAGCGCATGGGCTGGAAGCTCGAGGTCCTGGGGTCCGACCCCTCTCCCATGGGCGGCTTCAACGAGGTGACCTTCCTGGTCAAGGGGGAAGGCGTTTGGAGCCGCATGAAGCACGAGGGCGGACCGCACCGGGTCCAGCGGGTCCCCGCCACCGAGTCCCAGGGTCGCATCCATACGTCCTCGGCCACCGTGACCGTTCTCCCCGAGGCCGCGGAGATCGAGGTCGACCTGGACGACAAGGACCTGAAGGTCGACGTCTACCGCTCGACGGGCCCGGGGGGCCAGTCGGTGAACACGACGGACTCGGCCGTGCGCATCACCCACCTGCCCACCGGGATCGTGGTGGCCATGCAGGACGAGAAGAGCCAGATCCAGAACCGGGCCAAGGCCCTCCAGGTGCTGCGGGCCCGCCTCCTCAAGGCGGAGCAGGACCGTCAGTCGGCCGAGCTGTCCCAGCAGCGCCGCAGCCAGGTGGGGGGAGGCGGGCGGTCGGAGAAGATCCGGACCTACAACTTCAAGGAGAACCGGGTCACCGACCACCGCATCAACCTGACCCTGTACAAGCTGGACAAGGTGCTGATGGGGGAGCTGGACGAGCTGAACGACGCCCTGGTGGCGGCGGAGCGGTCCCGCCAGCTCTTGGGGGCGAGCTGAGCACGGTCACCTGGCGCGTGCTCCTGGCCCGCGCCTCAGGTCGAATCGGTTCGGAGTCCGACGCCCGCCGCATGGTGGAGCGGGCGGCCGGCGCCGACGGGTCCGAGCTCTTCTCGGTGCTCGACGAGCCGGCCCCCGCCGTTGCCGTAGCGCACCTGGAAGCCATGGTGGAGCGGCGCAGGGCGGGCGAGCCCCTTCAGTACGTGGTGGGCCGGTGGGGCTTCCGTTCCCTCGATCTGCTGGTCGACCCCAGGGTCCTCATCCCCAGGCCCGAGACCGAGCAGGTGGTCGAGGTGGCCCTGGGCGAGGTGGCCCGCCTCCGGGCCCACCAACCGGGGCCGGCCGTGACCGCGGCCGACCTGGGGACGGGTTCGGGGGCCATCGCCCTGTCCCTGGCGGCCGAGGCGCCCGGGATCCAGGTGTGGGCCACCGACCTGTCGGAGGAGGCGCTGGCGGTGGCCAGGGCCAACCTGGCCGGGCTGGGGGGATGGGCCGCCACCCGCGTCACGCTGGCCGCCGGCTCCTGGTTCGATGCGCTCCCCGGCCGCCTTCGGGGAGGCATCGACCTGATCGTGGCCAACCCCCCTTACGTGTCCGAGGGCGAGGTGCCCGCCCTGCCCCCGGAAGTGGCCTGCTGGGAGCCCCGGGGGGCGCTGGTGGCCGGGCCCACCGGGCTGGAGGCCGTCGCCGCCATCCTCAAAGGCGCGCCGGCCTGGCTGGGGGAGCCGGGGACGGCCGTGATCGAGGTCGCACCCCACCAGGCCGACGCCGCCGCCGCCCGGGCCCGGTCGGAGGGCTTCGGGGAGGTGGAGGTGCGCCCCGACCTGGCCGGCCGCCTGCGGGTCCTGGTGGCGAGAAGGTGAGGGGGCCCAGGGTGATATCCGCGCTGGGGGATCCGCCACCCGCCGAGGCGGTGGAGGAGGCGGCCCGGGCCCTGAAGGCGGGCCGGCTCGTGGCCCTCCCCACCGACACGGTGTACGGGCTGGCCGCCGACCCCTTCCACACGGGAGCCAGCGACCGCATCTACGCGGCCAAGCGCCGGCCCCGCCGGGTCGACCTGCCCGTGCTGGTGGCCGACCGCGAGCAGGCCCTGTCCCTGGTGATCGGGTTGACCGAGGTGGCCGACCGCCTCATGGACCGGTTCTGGCCCGGCGCCCTCACCCTGGTCCTGCCCCGCCGCCCCGACGTCCAGGCCGACCTGGGCGCCGACGAGGCGACCGTGGGCCTGCGCTGCCCCGATCACGGCGTGCCCCGGGAGGTGTGTCGGCGGGCCGGCCCCCTGGCCACCACCAGCGCCAACCTCCACGGCCAGGCTCCCCTCACCACCGCGGCCGAGGTGGCCCTGACCTTCGGCGACGCCGTGGGTCTCGTCCTCGACGCCGGCCCCTGTGTGGGGACGCCCTCCACCGTGGTCGACTGCACCGGGCTCGAGCCCCGCCTGCTGCGCGACGGCCGCATCCCCTGGGCCGACGTGGTGGCCGCGGCCCGGGGCTAGGGCCTCAGGCCGCCTCCAGCCCACCTCCGGGGCGCACGGTCACGTCGCGTCCCACCCATTCCGCGGTCGTCATCTCCGCCAGCACATCGCCGTCGTGCACGTTGGCCCAGCAGCGGCGGCCGTCGGGGAGCAGGCAGGCGACGATGCCGAGCACGGGTGAGCCGTCGCGCTCGTGCATCACCGTGTAGGCCTCGACGGCGGCGGGGCCGTCGTGCTCGGCCACCGGCTCCCGGCCGGGAAGGCGGTCGACCTCGTCCTGGACCGACCGCCAGCGGAACTCGCCGGCGGGCGGGGCCGTGCTGTACAGGGCCACGCTGTGCTTGGTCATGTACCAGCCCAGCGCCGTTACCAGGCCCCGCGATCCGGGATCGGCCCTCAGCACCTGGGCCATGGCGGCGATGGAGTGGGTGACGTAGTTGTTGCCCGGTCCTCCCGCGAACGTGAGCCCGCCGGTGACCGTGAGGGGGCGGTCGGCCTCGTGCAGGTCCAGGCCCAGCTCAGCTGCGCCCACCTGCACGGCCGAAGGGAAGCACGAGTAGAGGTCGACGTGGGCGATGTCGGCCACGGTGGTGCCCGACATCTCGAACACGGCCCGACCGCAGGCGCCCAGGGCGGGGGAGGAGCGCAGATCGGCGCGCTCGGAGACGAACCAGTGGTCGTGGCCGTCGGCGCCCGCGTGCACGAACACCCAGCGCTCCTCGGGCACCCCCGCCGACCTGGCGGCCTCGACCGAGCACACGATCAGGGCGGCGGCCTGGTCGGTCTGGATGTTGGCGTTCATGAGCTTCAGGTACGGGAACCCGATCATCCTGTTGTCGGCCGAGGCGGTGCGGATCTCCTCGGGGGTGCGGGCCACGGGCGACCAGGCCGCCGGGTTGTGCGAGGCCACCTCGGAGAAGCGGGACCACAGGCGGGAGATCTTCTCCTGGTGCTGGCCCACCGACTCCGCGGCGGCCGCCCTGATGGCGTTCTCGAACACGGGGTAGACCTGGGTGGGCATGAGCAGGGAGCGGGCCATCTCCTGCTCGCTCGTCCCCGGCCGGTCGTCCCCCATGACCTCGGGGGCAGGCCGGTCCTCGGGCTGGCGGGTCCAGGGCAGCCAGGTGTCGGTCTTGCGGGCCAGCAGCCTGGTGTAGATGGCCTCGGCGCCGGTGAGGAGCACGACGTCCAGCTCTCCCCGGGCGATGGCCGCGGCCGCGTCGTTCATCAGCATCTGGGGGCTGTTGCCCCCGGCCGTGGACCGCAGCCGTTGCCTGGGGTCGGCGCCCACGCCCTCGGCCACCAGGCCGGGTGTGTCGCGGTAGCGCCATGACAGGGTGTCGACGACGCGCACCGAGTCGGCGGCCCGCAGCAGGCGGTCGCCCGCCCCCGAATCCTCGCCCGCCAGGCGCAGGGCCTCGACCATCATGGTCGCCGGTTCGGGGAGCTCGGTCAGCTCGTCGCCCGCCTCGGGGTGGCGCACGCTCTGGGCCACGCCCACGACCACCGGGGCGCGGGGATCGACCCGTGCGCTCACGAGGCGGGCGGGTGGACCGGCGTCACGGCCTGGAGACTAGGGGCCGGCCCGCTGTCGGAGGCGTGCCCGGTTGACCTCTCACCGTCGGCTCCGTCGAACCGCTCGGTAGAATCGCCCGATCGTCGCCCCGCCCCCCTGCCCCTGGACTTGGCCGCCGGTCCGACCCGCGGAGGGCGTGACCGTGCGGGTCGCCATCGGGTCCGACCACGCCGGCTACCGGCTCAAGGAGCACTTCGTCGTCACCCTGAAGGACCTGGGCCACGAGGTGGAGGACCTGGGGACCCACAGCGAGGAACCGGTCGACTACCCCCCGATCTGCTTCGCCGTGGGGGCCGTGGTGGTCCGAGGGGGGGCGGAGAGGGGCATAGTGCTGGGGGGCAGCGGCCAGGGCGAGCAGATCGCGGCCAACAAGGTGAAGGGTGTGAGGGCGGCCCTCTGCAACGACCTCTACACCGCCCGCCTGTCCCGCCAGCACAACGATGCCAACGTGCTGGCCATGGGCGGTCGTATCGTTGCCTTCGAGCTGGCCGACGAGATCCTGCAGCTGTGGCTGACGACCTCGTTCCTGGGCGGGCGACACAGCAGCCGGATCGAGCAGATCCTGGAGCAGGAGCGACGGGCATGACGTGGAGCCGACGAGAAGGCGACTGGCGCGACGAGGACCCCGAGCTGTTCGCCATCATCGACCGGGAGCTGGAACGCCAGAACACGACCATCCAGCTCATCGCCTCGGAGAACTTCACCTCGCCCGCGGTGCTGGCCGCCACCGGCTCGGTCCTGACCAACAAGTACTCGGAGGGCTATCCGGGCAAGCGCTACTACGGCGGCAACTACGTCATCGACGAGGTCGAGAACCTGGCCCGGGAGCGGGCCAAGGCCCTCTTCGGCGCCGAGCACGCCAACGTGCAGCCCCACGCCGGGGCCAACGCCAACCTGGCCGTGTACCTGGGGCTGCTGGAGCCCGGGGACACGGTGCTGGGCATGCGCCTGGATCAGGGCGGCCACCTCACCCACGGCTCGCCCGTGAACGCCAGCGGCCGCCTCTACCGCTTCGTCTCCTACGGGGTCACCGACAGCGACGAGCGCATCGACTTCGACCAGGTGAGGGATGTGGCCCGGCGCGAGCGGCCCAAGATGATCGTGGCCGGGGCCACGGCTTATCCCCGCCTCATAGACCCCGAGCCCTTCCGGGCCATCGCCGACGAGATCGGCGCCCTCTTCGTGTTCGACGCCGCCCACATCGCCGGGCTCGTCGCCGGCGGCGTCCACCCCGACCCGGTCCCCCACTCCGACGTGGTCACCCTCACCACCCACAAGACCCTCCGGGGTCCCCGGGGTGGTTGCATCCTGTCCACGGCGGGGTGCGCCGCGGCCATCGACAAAGCCGTCTTCCCCGGGTTGCAGGGAGGGCCCCTGGAGCACGTGATCGCGGCCAAGGCCGTCGCCTTCCGGGAGGCGGGCCAGCCCTCCTTCCGGGACTACGCGGCCCAGATAGTGAGCAACGCCAGGGCCCTGGCCGGGGCTCTGGCCGAGGAGGGCTTCCGCCTGGTGTCGGGAGGCACCGACAACCACCTCATCCTCATCGACCTGCGCACCTTCGACGCCGAGCTCACCGGGAAGCAGGCCCAGGAGACCCTCGACCGGGCCGGCATCACCCTGAACAAGAACCAGATACCCAACGACCCACGTTCGCCCTTCGTCTGCAGCGGGCTGCGCCTGGGCACAGCCGCGGTCACGACCGCGGGGATGAAGGAGCAGGACATGGGGGCCATCGCCTCGCTCATGGGCCGGGCCCTGGGGGCGGGCGGCGGCGGGGGAGGGGGCGACGCCCGCGACCTGACGGCCATCCGCGAGGAGGTGGCCGTGCTGTGCTCGAAGTTCACTCCGTACTCGGACCTCTGAGCCGATGCTCGCCTACGGGGTGGTGCTTGCCGTCGCCGCCCTGTCCACCTACCTGCTGACCTTCGCGGTCAGGCGGGGCGCCATCCGGTTCGGCGCCGTGGTGCTTCCCGACGAGCGGCGGGTGCACGAGGCGCCCATGCCCACCGCGGGCGGGCTGGCCATGTTCGCGGGCTTCCTGCTGGCCATGGGGGTGGCCTCCCAGGTGGGCCAGTTCAGGCCCGTGTTCGACGGATCCTCCGAGCCCCTGGGTGTGGTGCTGGGCGCGGGGGTCATATTCGCCGTGGGCCTGGCCGACGACCTCAAGGAGGTGTCGGCCCCGGCCAAGCTGGCCGGGCAGGTCCTGGCCGCCAGCATCCTCTACTTCCTGGGCGTCACCATGTTCTACTTCCGCGTCCCCTTCGCGGACTTCATCGTCCTGTCCCCCGACCTGGTGCCCCTGCTCACGGTGCTCTGGGTGGCAGGCATGGCCAACGCCGTGAACCTCATCGACGGCCTCGACGGTCTGGCCGCCGGGATCGTGGCCATCGCCGCCGGCGCCTTCTTCGTCTACGGCAACCGGCTGGGCAACGCCGGGCTCCTGAGCGCGGGCAACGTGGGCCCTCTGCTGGCGATCATCACCTGCGGGGTGTGCCTCGGGTTCCTTCCCCACAACTTCCACCGCCGGGGGGGCCTGGGCCGGCCCTCGGGGGCTCGCATCATGATGGGCGACGCCGGGGCCATGCTCCTGGGACTGCTCATGGCCGCTTCCACCATGGTCGTGGGGGGCCGGACCGCGGACCAGTTCAGCGGGCAGACCTACTTCTTCTTCGCCCCGCTGTTCATACCGTTCTTCATCCTGGGCGTGCCCATGCTCGACACCGCCTTCGCCCTGGTGCGCCGGGCCGCCCGGCGCCGGCGGGTCTCGGAGGCGGACAAGGACCACCTCCACCACCGGCTCATGCGCCTGGGACACGGGCACCGGCGGGCGGTGGTGATCCTGTGGCTGTGGACCGCCATCCTCTCGGGGCTGGTCCTGTTCCCCACCTTCGCCAACACCGGCAACGCCGTGATCCCCTTCGCCATGGCCGGGCTGGGGGTGGCCCTCTACACCTACTTCCACCCCGGCGTGCGCCGGCGCCACGCCACCCCCGAGACCCTGGCCGAGGTCATCGCCCTGGACGGGCTCGACGCCTCGGGCCGGCGGGCTTCCTCGCCGGGGCGTTCCTGAGGACCCGGACGGGGCCGCGCAGCCCGCTCGCAGTGGGGCCACGAGCCGATATGGTCGCGTTCGTCGCCCTCGTCCCCCTCCTCGCCGGCATCTTCTATGCAGCCGAAAAAACGGATTTGCCTCCCCCAAAGATTTCATCGTAGATTGCGCGATGTTTCACAAGCTCGATCGGGAGCCCGGGCCCGACCGCCTGGTCCTCGACGAAGGCAGGGATCGCCGTGGACAACCTCCGCGAGAAGCGTGAGCTCTACAACGGCTTCGGCAACGCCCTGAGCCGAGCCTTCGAGCTCGTCGTCACCCCCCTCATCTTCGGCCTCGGCGGCCACCTCCTCGACGGTGCCCTGGGCACGGGGCCGGCGTTCACCATCGTCCTGGTCGTCGTCTGCCTGGCCGGCATGTTCGCCCGCTTCTGGTACGCCTACGACGCCGAGATGCGGGCCCACGACCGGGCCGCGCCGTGGGGCCGAGGAGCGGGCAGCTCGTGAGCCTCGCCAGCGGGCTCCCCCCGGCCGAGCCGGCCGCGGCGCTGGCCGACCGCCCCCTGGAGCGGGAGATCGCCACCGACGCCCTGCGCCGGGGGGTCCTGGTCGCACCGGTGCTGATCGGGGCGGCGGCCGCAGCCTGGGGCGGCAAGGGAGCCGTGTCGGCCGCCTTCGGCGTCGGCCTGGCCTTCGCCAACCTGGCTCTGTCCGGCGCCCTGCTGTCCCGGGCCGCCCGCATCTCGCCCGCGGCCCTGGGCGGGGCCGCCGTGGGCGGCTACGTCCTGCGTCTGGGCCTGCTCACGGCCGTGCTCTTCGGGGTGGAGGGCCAGCCCTGGCTGGCCATGGTCCCTCTGGCCCTGACCCTGGCCGCCACCCACCTGGGCCTGCTCGTGCTGGAGGCCCGCCACGTGTCCGCTTCACTCGCCTTCCCGGCCATGAGGCCGGCCAAGAGGGGGTTCTGAGCCGTGACGCTCGCCTTGGAGTTCCCGCCCCTCAGCAGGCTCGTCGAGTGGAAGACGCTCTTCTTCTCGGGGCCGTTGGCGGTGAACAAGGTCGTGCTCATCATGTGGATGGCCGCCGTGGGCACCTTCGTCTTCTTCTGGATGGCCGGCAGGCGGGGCAGCCTCGTGCCCACCGGGGTGCAGAACGCGGCCGAGTCGGTCATGGACTTCATACACAACGGCGTGATCCTGCAGACCATGGGCACCGAGGGGCTGTTCTGGGCTCCCTTCCTCACCACGGTGTTCTGCTTCATCCTGCTGGGCAACATCTTCGAGATCGTCCCCCTCGTGCAGATGCCGGCCAACGCCCGCATGGCCATCCCCTTCTTCCTGGCCCTGGTCGTGTTCGTCAGCTACAACACCGTCGGCATCCGCAAGCACGGGCCCTGGGGCTACCTCAAGTCGATCATGTTCCCGCCCGGTGTCCCGGTGGCGGTGCGGCCCCTGTTCGCCCTGATCGCCTTCGTGTCCGACATCTTCGTCCGCCCCTTCGCCCTGGCCGTCCGGCTCTTCGCCAACATGCTGGCCGGGCACCTGCTGCTGGCGACCTTCGCCATCCTGACCGGCGCCCTGTTCCGGGCGACCATCGTCGGCGCGGCCGTCCCCGGGGCACTCCTCGTCGCCCTCACCGGCTTCGAGGTGCTGGTGTCGGTCCTGCAGGCGTTCATCTTCACCATGCTGACCGCCGTGTTCATCGGCCTGGCCCAACAAACCGAGCACTAACCCGACCCCTAGGAGACAAACCGTGTTGCACGTTCTGGCAGCCCAGAACCCAGGAGAGCTTCAGGCAGGCCTCAAGACCGTGGGCGCAGGGATCGTCTACGGCGGCGCGGCCATCGGCCCGGGCATCGGCATCGGCCTGGTGGTGGGCAACGCCATCACGGCCATGGCCCGCCAGCCCGAGGCCGCGGGCATGGTGCGCACGACGATGTTCCTGGGCATCGCCTTCACCGAGGCTCTGGCCCTCTTCGGCTTCGTTCTCACTTTCCTGCTCAAGTAGGGGGACGCAATGCGCGCCAAGGTCTTCATAGCCGGGGGGGCGCTGGCGGGCGTCGTGCTCGTCGGCGACCCCGGGGTGGCCCTCGCGGACAAGCCCACCGAGGTCAGCAAGTGCGTCGAGAACGCCGTCAAGACGGGCCAGCAGGCCGACACGTGCGTGAAGGCGCCCAACCCCATCCTGCCCGCGGCCAACGAGCTGGTGTGGGGAACGCTGTCGTTCGTGATCCTGTTCTACCTGCTGGTGCGCTTCGCCTTCCCACCGGTGAAGAAGATGATGGAGGAGCGGACCAACCGCATCCGCAGGGACCTCG
>Ga0209577_10002604_pt1 | contig 17259 bp, 19 predicted proteins | sample GraSoiAngelo_109_FD_185874 | JGI IMG/M metagenome (GOLD analysis project Ga0209577, IMG submission 185874) | Grasslands soil microbial communities from the Angelo Coastal Reserve, California, USA - 14_0903_12_20cm (SPAdes) (version 2) | ecosystem: Environmental > Terrestrial > Soil > Grasslands...
CGAGGCCGAAGAGGAGCCGATTCGTCCAATGCGCAGAAAAGTGGAGCCAACGGGACTCGAACCCGTGACCTTCTGGCTGCCAGCCAGACGCTCTCCCAGCTGAGCTATGGCCCCGCGAGGCGGGATTGTACCCGGCTAGGCCGTCGCGGCTTCGAGCTCGACGGCCGGCACGTCGCCCCACAGGTCCTCGAGCCGGTAGTAGCCACGCGCCTCAGGCGTGAAGACGTGGAGGACGACGTCGAGGTAGTCGAGGACGATCCAGGTCGCCTCGGACGCGCCCTCGACGGCGTGCGGGAGGATGCGGTGGTCGCGCTTCAGGCGGCCGTACACCTCGTCGTGGATCGCCTTCGTCTGGCGTGGATTCTGGCCGCTGCAGACGACGAAGAAGTCCGTGTAGATGCAGACGGGCCGCATGTCGAGGATGAGGACGTCTTTCGCCAGCTTGCTCTGGGCGAGGCCGGCGATGCGGCGGGCTTGTTCGAGTGGGGTCAGAGCCGGATCAGGTCCTTTCTTCGCCGCCAGTCTAGCGGCGGTAGAGGCCGAGCCTCGCGATCTCGGCGGCCACGGCCCGAGGCACCAGGTCGTCGATCGGCTCACCCCGCGCGACCCGGTCGCGCACCTCGCGGGACGCGATCGGTACGGGCTCGAGCTCGAAGAAGCGGACGCGCTCCGGGTGCTCGAGCCGCTCGAGCACGCGATCGAGCCGCTCGCGCGGATAGCCCGGACGGGCGGCGACGGCGACCGGCGCGAGCTTAAGGACGCCGTTCGGGTCCTTCCAGTCGAGGAAGTCGCAGAACTCGTCGGCGCCGATCAGGAACACGGCGTCGCCGAAGCGGCGGTCGCGGAGCATGTCGACCGTGCGCTCGTGCTCGTCGAGCTCGACGCGACGGTGAGGGAAGGCGGCGCGCGCGAGGCGAAGCCGGTTCGGGGCGTCGAGCTCGACCCGCTTGTGGCCCGGGCACTCGGCGACGAGGACGACGAGGTCGTCGAGGGCGAGCTTCTCCTCGGCGGCGCGCGCCAGCGCGACGTGGCCGTTGTGCGGCGGGTTGAACGTCCCGCCGAGGAGACCGATCATGCGTACTCGACGATCTCCTCGCCGAGGTCGATCTCGTCGCCGCGCTTCGCGCCGGCCGCCTTGAGCGCCGCCTCGAGCTCGTCCTCTCCGGGCAGCTCGCCGACGACGCGGAAGCCGCGGTCGGTGCGGTAGATGCGGTAGGGCGGGCGGCGGTGGGCGCGCGGCCGGTAGACGAGGTAGTCGGCGAGCTCGGCGCTCGCGGCAGGGGCGGGCTCCTCGGCGGGGACGAGCTCGAAGAGCGCGCGCCGGAACTCCTCGACGGCGGCGCCGGTCGCACACGAAAGGGCGAAGACGCGCAGGATCCGCGGATCCTCGACGGGGAGTTCGGGCACCTCCGGCACGAGGTCGATCTTGTTCAGGACGACGACCTGCGCTCGCTCCTCGAGGCCGGCGCCGTACTCGGCCAGCTCGTGGTCGATCGTGCGGAACTGGCCCTGGGGCTGCCCGGCGGCTACGTCGATCACGTGCACGAGCAGGCGCGCGCGCTCGAGGTGCGCGAGGAACTCGTGGCCGAGGCCGACGCCTTCGCTCGCGCCCTCGATCAGGCCGGGCACGTCGGCGACGGTGAGCTGGCGGCCGTCGGGCGCGTCGACGGTTCCGAGCACGGGCGCGAGCGTCGTGAAGGGGTAGTCGGCGACCTTGGGCCGCGCGTTCGAGATCCGCGCGAGGAGCGACGACTTGCCGGCGTTCGGGAGCCCGACGAGCGCGGCGTCGGCGAGGAGCTTCAGCCGGAGCTCGAGCCAGGCCTCGTCGCCCGGGAGCCCGGTCTCGGCGAACCGCGGCGCCTGGCGCGTCGGCGTCGCGAAGCGGCGGTTGCCGCGCCCTCCCGCTCCGCCCTGCGCGACGAGCGCGCGCGCGCCGGGCTCGGTGAGGTCGACGACGACGCGCCCCTCCTCGTCGAAGACCTGCGTGCCGACGGGGACGTGGAGCTCGACGTCCCGACCGTCGGCGCCGTGTTGCTGCCGGCCACGTCCAGGACCGCCGTGGCCGGCCTGGAACCACTTCTCGCGCGCGAAGCGGGAAAGGTCGCGCCGGTCGGGATCGGCCACGACGACCACGTCGCCGCCCCGGCCGCCGTCGCCGCCGTCGGGCCCACCCTTCGGGACGTGCTTCTCGCGCCGGAAGCTCAGCCCGCCGTGGCCGCCGCGGCCGGCCTGGACGCGAATCTTGGCTCGATCATGGAACATAGCCGCGGCCCGAGAGCGGACGTTCGGCCGGCGACGAGTCCGTCAGGACTCGTCGACGTGTACGAAGCGGCGCTCGCCGCTCCGCCGGAACTCCACGCGGCCGTCGCGCAGCGCGAAGATCGTGTCGTCGCGGCCGAGGCCCGTCCCCGAGCCGGGGCGGAACCGCGTGCCGCGCTGGCGCACGATGATCGACCCGGCGCGCACCTGCTGGCCGGCGAAGATCTTCACGCCGAGCATCTTCGGGTTCGAGTCGCGCCCGTTGCGCGACGAGCCGAGACCCTTCTTATGCGCCATCTCTCTCCTCCGTCTTCTTGGCCGCCGGCTTCCGCGCCGGCGCCTTCGGCTTCGGCTTCGCGGCCGCCTTCGGCTTCTCCTCCTCGGCCTTCTTCGGCGCCGCCTTCTTCGCGCCGATCGACTCGATCTCGATCTGCGACAGGCTCGCGCGAAAGCCGGTATGCCGCCGGTAGCCGCTCTTCGGCCGGTACTTGCCGATCCTGATCTTGTCGCCGCGCACGTGGCCGACGACCCGCGCGGTCACGAGGCCGGCCTTCGGGCTCAGGTCGGGCTTGCCGTTGCCGCCGACGAGGAGGACGTCCGGGGTGAACGTCTTCCCTTCGTCGGTGCCGAGCCGGTCGACGAGCAGCCGCTGCCCTTCGTGGACGCGGTACTGCTTGCCGCCGACGGAGATGATCGCGTAGCCGTCCATGTCACAAAGAGCGGGCCGACGGCCCGCGAGCGCGGGAAGTGTAGCTAAGGCTTCGATTCCACCTCGTCGAGCCATTCCGACATCGGCACGTACTCCCACTCGCCGTCGGACGAAGCCTCCTCGGGAGCAGCCTCTTCGGCTCCGTTCGTCGCGGCCGGCGTCTTCTTCTTGCGGCCGCGCCCGCCGCGCGAGCCGCGCCGGGTCCGCTTCTTCGGCTTCGGCGCCTCGGCCCCGTCCTCGGCGGCAGGCTCCGACTCCTCGTCCTCGGTTCCGAGCTCCGGGTCGGGGACGTGGATCGTCGGCTCGGCCGGCGCCGGCTCAGGCTCGGGCGCGGGCTCCTCGGCGGGAGCGGCGCCGTCCGTCGCGGCCGCGACCGCCGGCTTCTTCTTCCGCCCGCGGCCGCCGCGCGAGCCGCGCCGCGTCCGCTTCTTCGGCATCTCTTCCTCGGAGGGAGCGACAGCTTCCGCCTCCTCCTCGGCGACCGGCTCCTCCTCCGCCTGGACAACGGGCTCATCCGCCTCCGGCGCCTCGGCCGCCTCGGCCTTGCGCGCGGGCGGCTTGCGCGTCGGCTTCTCGGCCTCGCCCTCGGCGGTGATCGGCCCCTCGGGCGCCTTGCGGCCGACGAGCGACGCGTAGGCCGCGTCGTCGAGCGCGCGCTCGACCCGCACCTTGACCTTCTTGCCGACGAGGCCCGCGGCTCCGGCGACGCAGACGTCGTAGCCGTCGACCTTGCCGACCGCCGACGTGGGATCGTGGAGCCCGACCTCGACGAGCTGCACCTGGAGCTGGGCGCTCTCCTCGACCGGCGTCTTCGGCGCGAGCTCCTCGAGCTTGCCCTCGGCGAGGACGAGCAGGTGATCGGTGTGGACGTCGTCCTTCGGGACGAGGAAGAACCGGCGCTTCGTCTGGGCCTCGAGCTCGGCGAGGCGCGACGCGGCCGGCCCGACCAGCATCGACGCGACCCTGGCGTTCAGCTCCACGCGATAGGCCTCCTTCCGCGAGCCCGTGGCGAGCGCGCGCAGCCGCCGCTCGACGTCGATCGCGGCCGTTCTCTCGGAGACGACGATCCCGTCGCCGCCGCAGGTCGGGCACTTCTTCGTGAGGATCTCGCGCGGCCCGTCGGTGACGTTCTGGCGGGTCATCTCGACGAGGCCGAGCGGCGAGATCTCGACGACGTAGGTCTTCGTCCGGTCGCGCTCGAGCTCGGTGCGAAGCGCTTCCTCGACCGTCGCCCGGTTCCTCGGGTTCGCCATGTCGATGAAGTCGATGACGATGATCCCGCCGATGTCGCGCAGGCGGAGCTGCCGCACGACCTCCTTCACCGCCTCGAGGTTGTTCTTCGTGATCGTGTCCTCGAGGCGCGCGCCCGAGCTCTTGGAGCGCGAGCCGACGAAGCGGCCGGTGTTCACGTCGATGACCGTGAACGCCTCCGCGTAGTCGAAGACGAGGTAGCCGCCCGAGGGCAGGTCGACGCGGCGGGACAGCGTGGACCGGATCTCCGCCTCGACGCCGGTGCCCTCGAAGAGAGGGGTCTTCTCTCTGTAGCGCACGACCCGCTCGGCCATGTGCGGGGACGTCTTCTTCAGGTAGCCGACGATCCGCTTGTACGTGCGGTCGTCGTCGACGAGCGCGCGCTCGAAATCGCCCGCGAAGATGTCACGGGTGACGCGGAGCGGCAGCTCCGCCTCCTGGTAGACGAGCTCCGGGGCCTTCGCCTTCTTCGCGCGCGCGTCGATCACCCGCCAGAGCCGCTGCAGGAAGACGAGGTCGCGCTCGATGTCCTCTGCAGACGCTCCCTCTGCGGCCGTACGGACGATCAGGCCGCCCTTGCCGACGTCGAGCTTCTTGATGATGTCCTTGAGCCGGGCGCGCTCGTCGTCGTCGACCCGGCGCGAGACGCCGAGGCCCTCGCCGTTCGGGACGAGGACGACGAAGCGGCCGGGGAGCGAGATCTCGGTGGTCAGGCGGGCGCCCTTCGTCTTCATCGGGTCCTTCACCGCCTGGACGAGCACGGTCTGGCCGCGCTGGAGGAGGTCCTGGATCTTCCTGCCGTGACGCTTCCCCTCGAGCTCGGGCACGACGATCTCGTCGACGTACAGGAAGCCGTTCTTCTCCAGGCCGATCTCGACGAACGCGGCCTCCATCCCGGGCAGGACGTTGTCGACGGTGCCGAGGTAGATGTTCCCGGCGATCGACCGGCGCTCGGGCCGCTCGAGATAGACCTCGGCGACGCGGTCGTCCTCGAGGACGGCGACGCGCTGCTCGCCGACGTCGACCGAGACGAGGAGCTCGCGCTTCGCCGCCGGAAGGGGCGGCCGGCGAGCCGGAACGCGGCGCCGCGAGGTCGAGCGCGCCGTGCGCGTCTGCTTGCGGTCCGGGGTCTGCTTGCGCTCCGGGCGCTCCTGCTTCTTCGGCTTCGGCTTCTCGGCGCGCTCGAGCGGCGCCTTCTGCTCGGTCGTCTCTGTTGCGGGCCGCTTGGTGCGGCCCCGGCCGCCGCGATTCCCGCGACGGCGCTTCGGCTTTACCGGGCCGGCGCCTTCCGGCGCGACCGGCTCGGGGCTAGGAGCTTCCTCCGGGGGAGCGGGCGCCTCGACCGGTGCCGGGGCCGCCTCCGCCTCCTCGTGCTTTTGCTTCTTGCGTCGGAACCAGGGCAATCTGTGTCTCCTCTGTATGGGCGCGCAGCGACGTCGCCACCCGAGCGGGGGCGCCCATCGCGCTGCTGATGAATGAAAACTGCGGCATGTGCCTCGTCGTCAAGCCTAGCAACCATGGTGGGCGACACCTCGTGACTCCGTCCGATCGCGGTCCTACCATCGCCGCCATGATCGACCGGGAGGTGGCCGCGATGACGGAGATGACCGAAGCGCACGAGCTCCTGTTGATCGAAGAGGCGGACGCCTGGTTCGAGTACCTCGAGGCCACCAGGGGTCAGTCCGCGCTTCGCTACACGGAGATCGAGCCGTGGGCCTGGGCGCGACTTCGTCAGCGACTCCGCGCGATCAAGACGCGGCGCGCGAAGCTACGGCCTGCTGCTGCTTGAAATAGCGCCGAGCGGCCTCTCCGAGCGCTCGCGTCCCCGCGTACGCGACCGCGCCCTTGAGCACCCAGCCCGCGACCGGGACGACGTCGAGCGCCTCGCGCACGACCGCGCGTAACCCGAAGCCCGCGCCGAGCACGCCGAGGAGCTCCGGCAGCCGCCGGCCGTCGATCTCGACCCCGTAGGCCGAGGCGATCCGCAGGACGAGGCGGGCCTGGTTCAGCGTCAGGAGCGGCAGGTCGGCGCCGGGGACGAAGACGGCCGCCGCGACGATCGCGTTCCGGCGGGCGAACGACTCGACGAGGTGGGCGCAGACGGCGTCCCGGAGCACGGGCAGGCGCGCGGCGAGCGGTGTCGCGGCCTCGCCGAGCCGCCGCGCCAGGGCGTCGGCGAGCTCCTCGACCGGGAAACCTTGGCCGGGGTCGGCGCGGACCACGTCGGTCGCGAGCACGAACGGGATCGGGCCTTCCACGGGGCCGGCGGCGAGGCACAGGACACGCACACGTGCCCGGCGCGCCTTCTTCAGCACCTCTTCGTCCGCGTCGGACGGAGGCCCGACGAGCACGAGGACGAGGGCCGCCGCGCGGTCGAGGGCTTCAGGCCCGACGAGCGCACCACGCTCGCCGTCCCGGCCCAGCTCGCGCTGCAGCGCTGCCACGAGCTCGGGCGCCCCCGCAAGCGCCAGCGCCCGGTCGTCGCTCGCTGCGAGGCGGATCTCCTTCGCGACGTTCAGCAGCGCGAGCGGGCCGAATGCCACTAACGCCGCTCGCGGCCGCGCGCGTAGATCGCGAGGAGCACGCCCATGGCGACGAGGTTCGCGATCATCGACGAGCCGCCGACGCTCACGAACGGGAGCGGGATGCCCGTGATCGGCGCGATCCCCATCGTCATGCCGACGTTCACGAAGACCTGGAAGAGGAAGGCGACGACGATCCCGCCGGCGACGAGCGCCGAGAAGTGGTCGCGCGCGAGCGTGACGATGCGCAGGCCGCGCCAGACGAGGAGCAGGTAGAGGCAGAGCAGGAACGCGGCGCCGAGGAAGCCGCGCTGCTCGGCGAGCGAGGCGAACGCGAAGTCGGTCGCGTGCTCGGGGAGGTAGTCGAGATTCGTTTGCGTGGAGCCCGCGACGCCGCGCCCGTGCACGCCGCCTGCCCCGACGGTGGTGATCGACTGCGTGATGTTGTAGGTCGCGCCGCGCGGGTCGCTCGTGGGGTTCATGAACTGCGTGAGCCGGTGCACCTGGTACGGCTTGAGCACCGGGACCCCGGCGGCCGGCAGGAGCCACAGGACGGCGGTCGCGAAGACGACGACCCCGGCTCCGAGAGCGGCGATGTGCGTCCAGGGCGTCCCCGCGACGAAGAGGATCGCGGCGAGCGCGGCGCCGTAGACGAGCGCCGTCCCGAGGTCGGGCTGGACGAAGACGAGGAAGATCGGGACGAGCGCGAGGCCGACCGCGACGAGCGTCGTCCGCGGCTCGCCGATCCGCCGCGCCCGGTCGGCGAGGAAGCCGGCGAGCGCGAGGACGAAGAGCAGCTTCCCGAACTCGGAGGGCTGGAAGCGGAAGAAGCCCAGGTCGATCCACCGCTTCGAGCCCCGGGTGGCGGCGCCGGCGAGGATGACGAGCGCCATGAGCCCGACCGTCCCGCCGAAGAGCGCGCGCCAGTAGCGCCGGTAGAAGGACGGGTCGACGAGGAGGGCGCCCACGAGCCCGAGCCCGCCGACTGCGGCGTAGACGCCCTGGCGGACCAGGTAGTAGTTCGGGTTGCCCGGGACGTCGTGGCGGGTGATGCCGGCGATCGCCCACAGGCCGTAGGCGACGGCGCCGGCGACCGCGGCGACGAGCGTCCAGTCGAGCCGGCGCGCGAGCGGCTCGGCAGCGCGCGCGGCCCGGCGCGAGCGCGCCCTGGAGTGACGGGTGCCGACGTACTCCACCATCAGTCCGAGTACACCGGTCCCTGGCCGGCCGCCTTCACGCCGAAATACTGCTCGAAGACCCGGAGCGCCGCCGGGTACTCCACCATCAGTCCGAGTACACCGGTCCCTGGCCGGCGGCCTTCACGCCGAAATACTGCTCGAAGACCCGGAGCGCCGCGGGCGCGGCCGCGTCACCGCCGTGGCCGCCGTTCTCGATCAGCGCGCAGACGACGATCGTCGGGTTGTCGGCGGGCCCGTAGCCGCACCACCACGACTGGTCCATCATCCCGCTGAAGCCGGGGAGCTGGACGTGCTTCTCCGCGGTGCCGGTCTTGCCCGCGATCGGGACCGGGAACGTGCCGAAGATCGCGTTCGAGGTGCCGAAGCTCTCGTGCGTCGCCTCGAGCAGGCCGAGCTTCACGGTCGAGAGCGCGGTCGGGTCGAGCTGGATCCGCTGGGGCGGCGCCGGCGCGAAGGGGCGACGGACGATGGGCGGCGACACGCTGCCGCCGGCCTGCTCCACGTCGAGCGCGAGGTGCGGCGTGACGAGCTGGCCGCCGTTCGCGATCAGCGCGTAGAAGCGCGCCATCTGGATCGGCGTCACCGCGAGGTCCTTCTGGCCGATCGCGAGCTGGACGGAGTCGCCCGGCTTCCAGAGCCGGTCGATCTGCCAGCAGCACGCGTCGGTCGTCTTCGTGTACGTCTCGTGCCGCCACCGGATCGTCGGCAGCAAGCCGGAGGCCTCCGGCCCCAGGTCGACGCCGGTCGGGCGCCCGAAGCCGAAGCGGCGCGCCCACTCCTGGAGCGGCTGCTTGCGCTCCGGCGGCAGCTTCCAGAACCGGTAGCCGAGCTGGTAGAAGTAGGTGTCGCAGGAGCGGGCGAGCGCGACCGGCATCGTGAGCGGCGCGGCGATGTAGGGGTCCCAGTTCTTGAAGATCTGCTTCGCGATCGTGATCCGCCCGGTGCACTCGAGCGTGTCGTACGGCGACACGAGGTGCTCCTCCATGGCGGCGAGCGCCGTCACCGGCTTGAAGGTCGAGCCGGGTGGATACGTGCCGGCGAGGGCGCGGTCGACGCCGGGGAAGTTCGCCCGCTCGGCCGCCTTCTGGTTCAGGAGCGGCGCGAGCTGGCGGTGGGGGTGGCGCCCCACGAGGACGCCCGGGTTGTAGGTCGGGTTCGAGGCGAGCGCGAGGATGGAGCCGTCCCGGGGGTCGAGCGCGACGATCGCGCCCCCGTCGGCGGCCCACTTCCCGTTCAGCCGCGCCGTCTGGATCCCGTACGCGAGCGCTTGCTCGGCCGCCCGCTGGAGCCGCGCGTCGAGCGTGAGGCGGATCTCGTAGCCCGGCTGGGGCTCGGTCGGCGGCGACGGCGCGCTCCGCGTGCGCCCGAGCGAGTCGACGCGGAGGTGGACGACCCCGGGCTGGCCGCGGAGGTACTCGTCGTAGCGGCTCTCGATCCCCGACTGGCCGACCTCGTCGCCGGACCGGTAGCCGCGCTTCGACGCGAGCTGCTGCTGCGTCACCTCCCCGACCGAGCCGAGCACCTGCGCCGCGAGCGATCCGTACGGGTAGTGGCGGAGGGACGTCCTCGCCACGTCGACGCCGCGGAAGTCCTGCTTGTGCTCGGAGAGGTACGCGACCTCGGGCTCCCGTGCCGACTCCTTGATCGTCACCGGGGCGAGCGGGTCGCTCGAGTGCTTGCGGATGTCGGCGACGATCTCCGCGAACGGCACGCGCACGAGCTTTGCCAGCCGGTGGAGCTCGCCGTAGCGCCCGTCCTTGGGCAGGTCGGTCGGCCAGACGAGGATCGAGATTCCCGGCACGTTCGTGACGAGCACGCGCCCGTTTCGGTCGACGATCGGACCGCGCGGCGCCTGCACGCGGATCGTCCGCAGCTGGTTGTTCTGCGCCGCGCGGAGGTAGTGCGTGCCGGAGAGCACTTGGAGGGCCCACAGGCGGAGGAGGAGCACGCCGAAGACGGCGAGGACGACGACGCCCAGGATCGCGACCCGCGTCCGGAAGCCGCCGACCAGGCGCGGCGGGTCGGCGACGGCGGGCGGCGCGCTGCGTCCGTTCGCGGTCGAGGACGCGCTAGCCAAGCAGCCGCACCTCGGTCGCGAGCTCGGCGAGCTCCGGCGGCCGCAGGAGGCGCCGGCAGAGCGCGTAGACGGGCGCCGTCAGCGCGAGGTTCAGCAGGATCGACGGGAAGAGCGCGTCGAGGAGGACGAGCCGCGCCGACACCTGGTCGCCGATCATGAAGTGGAGGAGGAGCTCCCCGAACGAGGCGAGGACGGTGACGACTGCGACCGAGACGAAGGGCGCGTGGACGCGGTCGCGGCCGGTCGTCTCGCCGTAGCGCCCGATCCAGTAGCCGGCCACCGTCAGGACGAGCGAGGTCAGCCCGAGCGTCCCGAGGTCGGCCGTGTCGACGACGAGCCCGGCGCAGAACCCGCCGGCGGCGCCGAAGACCGAGCCGCGGAGCAGCGACACGCCGACGAGCGCGAGGAGCAAGAGGTCTGGACCGCCGCCGAAGATCCGCAGCCGGTTCAGGACCGTCACCTGGACCAGAGCGGCGACGAAGAGGATCGCCCCTGCCTTGACGGCGTCGGCGACCATCGCTACGGCAGCTGGGCGCTCCGCACCTTCGGCACGAGCACGATCGCCGACTCGAGCGACGTGAAGTCGACGAACGGCTTCAGCTGGATGTCCTTGTAGAGGCCGACGTCGCTCTGGCCGACGTGCGTGACCGTCCCGATCGGGATGCCGCGCGGGTAGATCGAGGGAAGCCCGCCCGCGAGCGAGCCCTGGGTGAGGACGCGGTCGCCACGGTAGACGACCTGGTCCTTCGTCACCTGGTCGAGGATCAGCGTCCCGCCCGGCGAGGCGCCGTGGCGGACGAGGCCCGACGCGCCGCGCAGGTTCATCGCGCCGACGGCGCTCTGGTCGTCAGTCAGGAGGGTGACGCGCGCGACGTTGGAGAACACCTTCGTGACGTCCCCGACGAGGCCGGCCGGCGTGACGACGGGGTCGTACCGCGCGATCCCCTGGTTCGAGCCGGCGGCGACGACGATCTGCTGCTCGAACTGGCTCGGCGGGCCGGCGATCACGCGCGTGTTCACCGGCCGGTAGTCGGCCGGGAAGCTCGGCCCCTGCTCGTAGTTCAGCATCTGCCTCAGCTGCACGTTGTCGTGCAGCGCGGTCGCGTTCTGGATGTAGAGCTGGCGGTAGCGCTCGAGGTCGGAGCGGAGGTGCGCGTTCTGCGAGCGGGCGACGGCGAGGCCGTGGAAGTAGCCGTAGACGTCGCGGAAGGGTCGCGCGATCCGCTCGACTCCCACCTCGAAGGGGCGGAGGATCGACGCGCCGACTCCCTGCGTCCGGTGGAGCGGCCCGCCGGTCGACTCACGGAAGTAGACAGTGATGAGCGCGAGCGAGAGCAGGACCAGCACTCCCATCACGGCGCGCCGGGTGAGGGCGTTGCGCGTGCGGGACGAGTACGACGCGGACGCGGAGCGCTGGGCCGCAGAGCCCAGGACCGCGAGCCGCGCGCGGGGTGCGCGGGTGCGGGGCACGAGCTGAGGCTAGAGGTTAGCGCCTTCTACCGTCGGTGATTATTTCGACGGGCGCGGGCGCTGCGGTGGATCGCTTCGAACTCCTCGAGGCTGCGCCCGGAGCCGACGGCGACGCAGGTGAGCGGCGACTCGGCGAGGTGCACCGGCATCTGCGTCTCGTGCCGGAGCCGTTCGTCGAGGTTCGTGAGGAGGGAGCCGCCGCCGGCGAGGACGATCCCGCGGTCCATGATGTCGGCCGCGAGCTCGGGCGGGGTCTTGTCGAGCGTCGACTTGATCGCCTCGATGATCTGGCTCACGGGCTCGTCGAGCGCCTGCCGCACCTCTTCCGAGGAGAGGACGACGGTCTTCGGCAGGCCGGTCAGCATGTCGCGGCCCCGAACCTCGGCCTGGAGCTCCTCGCGCATGTCGTAGGCGGAGCCGATCTCGAGCTTGATCTCCTCCGCCGTCTGCTGGCCGACGAGCAGCTTGTACTCGCGCTTCACGTGGTTGACGATCGCGTCGTCCATCTCGTCGCCGCCGACGCGCAGGCTCTGGCTGACGACGATGCCGCCGAGGGAGATGACGGCGACCTCGGTCGTGCCGCCACCGACGTCGACGATCATGTTCCCGGTCGGCTCGGCGACGGGGAGGCCCGCGCCGATCGCGGCGGCCATCGGCTCCTCGATCAGGTAGGCCTGGCGGGCGCCGGCGGAGAGCGTCGCCTCCTCGACGGCGCGCTTCTCGACGCCGGTGACGCCCGACGGGACGCAGACCACGACGCGCGGATGCGCGAAGCGGTGCTGGTGCACCTTCTGGATGAAGTGCCGGAGCATCTGCTCGGTGACGTCGAAGTCGGCGATCACGCCGTCCTTCAGCGGGCGGATGGCGGCGATCGAGCCGGGCGTGCGGCCGAGCATCCGCTTCGCCTCGACGCCGACGGCGTGCACCTCGCCGGAGCGTTGGTCGATCGCGACGACGGAGGGCTCCGAGAGGACGATTCCGCGCCCGCGCACGTAGACGAGCGTGTTCGCTGTGCCGAGGTCGACGGCCATGTCGCGGCCGCCCCAGCCGGTGATCGAGTTCAGGAAGGCCATCAGCGGGGTCGGACGAGTCTAGCTAGGTCGCGGCGAAAAGCCGAGTCGACCGAGCGCGGCGACATGTCCGCGCGGGCCACCCTGGGGTCTGACCCCGCTCCTGTCGCAAAGGGCGGTGGAAAGTGTGACGAATGCGTCGTGCGCGCCCCTCTGGCGGGTGTCCGCAACTACGGTGAGGCGATGCCGCGGCCGCACCGACTTCAGATCCCCGGCGGGCTGTATCACTTGACCTCCCGCGGTAACCGCCGCCAGCGGATCTTCCTCGACGACCACGATCGGCACAGGTTCCTCGACATCGCCGGTTCCGTGGCACGTCGGCGCGGGTGGCTCTGCTCGTCGTACTGCCTGATGCCGAACCACTACCACTTGCTGGTGGAGACACCCGAAGCCGATCTGTCGGCGGGGATGCAGGAGATCAACTCACGCCATGCGATGTGGTTCAACTGGCGCTACGAGCTCGACGGGCATCTGTTCCAGGGGCGGTTCAAGAGCGTCATGGTCGAGAGTGAGACGCACCTGCTCGAGCTCGCGAGATATGTGGTGCTGAACCCTGTCCGCGCGGGCCTTTGCGAGAACCCGGCGCGGTGGATCTGGAGCAGCTACCGACCGACGCTGGGCGTCGATTCGAAGCCTGACCTCCTGACTCCTAACCGGATTCTCGGCCATTTCGGCGCGAGCCCGGAGACCGCGCGGCTTCGCTTCGCGACATTCGTCCAGGACGGTAAGGGAACGCCGCCAAGACAGGGCCCATCCGCCTCGTCCCGTCGAGACATGGCTGGGGTCAGACCCCAGCTGTGGATCGGTTAGCCGAACCCATACGTGCCCGGGAAGCGCTCCGCGAGGAGTTCGACGAGGAGCGCGGCTGGGAGGCCCACCACGTTCAGGAAGTCGCCTTCGATGCGGCGGACAAGGGCGGCGCCGCGGCCCTGGATCGCGTACCCGCCGGCGCGCCCCTCCCACTCGCCGCTCGCGACGTACGATCCCAGGTCGCGCGGCGTCAACGGCCGGAACTCGACCCTCGTCGTCTCGCTCCGCGCCTCCTCCCACCCGACCGTCCGCAGGCAGAGGCCGGAGACGACCTCGTGCGTCCGTCCGCCGAGGAGCTCCAGCATCCGCTCCGCCTCGGCCGCCGTGCCGGGCTTCCCGAGGACGCGGCCGTCACAGACGACCACCGTGTCGACACCGAGCACCGGCCGGTCGCCTGCGCCCTCGACCGACCGAGCCTTCCCGACCGCGTGCTCGAGCGGATCGTCGCCGCGCTCCTCGTACCGCGGCTCGACGACCTCGAACGGAAGTCCGAGCTGCTCCAGGATCGCCCGCCGCTGGGGCGAGGTCGAGGCGAGCACGATCGGCGCTGCGGGCGGCGCACTCACCCGCTCACCGGCTCACCGCTTCCGCGCGACCCAGATCTCCTCGGCCGGCCACCGCCGCGCCCAGTCGGCGCCGACGAAGTCGTAGTACGGATGGTCCGCCGCCTCCGCCGGCGCCTGGAGCTCCACCAGCCGCTCGACGTCGAGCCCCGACGAGCGCAGCAGCGCGATCCAGTCGCCGTGCGCGAGATGGAACTCGACGCCGCCCTCCCACTCGAAGCGCCACATGCCGAACTGCGGCCGCGCGAGCCGCTCCTCCACGCGTCCCTCGTCCGGCGAGCAGAGGATCACGAGCGTCGAGTTCCGCAGGAAGACCAGCCGCCCACCCGGCCGCAGCAGGCGGGCCGCCTCGGGAATCCACGCCCCCGGATCGCACCAGATCGACGCGCCGTACTCCGACAGGACGAGGTCGAACGACGCATCCGCCAGCGGCACAGCCTCGGCGCTCGCCTCTACCAATTCGAACTCCGGCCCGAGCTCCGCCTGCATCCGCCGAGCCGTCTCGAGCTGAGCCGGCGTCACGTCCACGCCGACCACCCGCGCGCCTCGCCGCGCGAGCCACGCCGAGAAGTACGCCGTCCCGCACCCGAGCTCGACCACGTCCAGCCCGGCCACGTCCCCGAGGACGCCCACCTCGGCCTCCGGCACCGAGAACATCCCCCACGTGATCTCCTCCTGCGCCCAGGCCTCGGTCGCCTTCGCGTCGGTGTACTCCGCGTTCGCCTTCGTCCAGACTTCCCGATTCCGGACCGCGTGCTCGGGAAGCTCAGTCAAGGTCTGGGAACCAGAGCGCGAGCTCCCGGGCGGCCGACTCCGGGGAGTCCGACCCGTGCACGAGGTTGTCCGGCATCGAGAGCGCGAGGTCGCCGCGGATCGTCCCGGGCGCCGCGTTCGCCGGATTCGTCGCGCCCATCGTCGCCCGCACCAACCCGATCGCACCGTCGCCCTCCACGACGAGCGCGAGCGTGGGCGACGACGTGATGAACTCGACGAGCTCCTCGAAGAAGGGCTTCTCGCGGTGCTCGGCGTAGTGCCGCTCGGCGAGGTCGCGGTCGACGTGCACGAGGTCGGCGCCGCGCAGGACGAGCCCGCGCCGCTCCAGCCGCCCGAGGATCTCGCCGGCGAGCCCGCGCCGCATCGCGTCCGGCTTGATCAGGACGAGCGTCCGCTCCGTGGCCACGGCCCGCTACTCCGAGGCTCGGCGGCGCTCCCGGCGCGGCGCGGGCAGCGGCGGCAGCTCCAGCGTCGAGGTCGGCTCGATCGGCGTCGCGCAGTACGGGCAGATCTGCCACAGCGCCTCGAGCGGCGCCTTGCAGCTCGAGCACGCCTGCTTGAGCCGCGTCGTGCAGACCGGGCAGACGAGGAAGGACGGGTCGACCTCGGCCCGGCAGACCGGGCAGTGCAGGTCGCGACGCGCGAGCCGCTCCTCCATCGCCTTGATCTCGAGCTCGCGCTCGCGCACGTCCTGGAGGTACTCCGGCGGCCGGAAGAGCATGTAGACGAGCGGCCCGATGAACGGCACGACGGCGCCGAGCAGCGTCGCCATGACGACGAGCCACGGGTCCTCGATCCGCCGCCGCGCGTCCTTGTACACCCAGTAGGCCGTCGCCGCCCAGAAGATGACGACGAAGAGCAGCGCGAGGTTCCGGATCACCTGCCAGGTGCCGGAGCTGAAGAAGTCGTGGAGCCCGCTGGCGAAGACGAGGCCGATGCGCGGCATCGTACGTCAGGAGAGGTCGGCGAGCAGGTACAGCGAGCCGGTCACGAGCAGCGCGCCCTCCGGTCCGGCGAGGTCGCGACCACGCGCACGCGCCGCCGCGGCGTCCTCGACGACCTCGGTCGAGGGGAAGAACCGAGCTGCCCGACGGGCGAGCTCCGCGGCCGGAAGCGCGCGCGCGTTGGACGAGCGCGTGGCGACGAAGGTGTCCCCGAGCACGGAGAGCGCCTCGAGCATGCCGTCGACCTTCTTGTCCTCGAGGATCGAGGCGACGACGACGTAGAGCCGGCTGGGCAGGCGGCCGAGGAGCCAGCCGACCCCGGCGACGTTGTGCGCGCCGTCCCAGATCTCGAGCGGCTCCTCCGAGCGGTGCTCGAGCCGCCCGGGCAGCCCCACCCCGGAGACCGGCTCCACCGGCTCGCCGAGGAACGTCTCGGCCGCGACCAGCGCGAGCGCGGCGTTCGCTCGGCCGGTCACGACGACGATTCCGGCGCCGGCCTCGAGCGCGGCCTCGCGCCACTCCTCGTCGCCGAGGACGACCGACGCGCCGGGCGTCACGACGGCGAGCTTCTCGCGGGCGATCTTCTCGTGCGTGTCACCGAGGACGTCCGTGTGCTCGAGCGCCACGTTCGTCAGGACGACGACCTCGGCGTCGAGCACGTTCGTCGCGTCGAGCCGCCCGCCGAGCCCGGCCTCGACGACCGCCGCGTCCACGCGCGCCGTCGCGAACTCCGCGAGCCCGGCGGCCGTGAGGATCTCGAACTGCGTCGCGCCCAGCCGCTGCGCCGGCTCGCGCACGCGCTCGATCGCCGCCTCGAAGTCGGCGTCCTCGCCGTCGACCTGGATCCGCTCCGACCAGCCCGAGACGTGCGGCGAGGTGTACGCCCCGACGCGGAGGCCCGCCTGCCGCAGCATGGCCGCCGCGGTCCGTGTGACGGTCGACTTGCCGTTCGAGCCGACGACGTGGATCGCCCGGAAGCGCCGCTGCGGCTCGCCGAGCTCGGCGAGGAGCGCCCGCATCCGCTCGAGCCCGAAGCCGTCCGCCGGCCACGGGCTGAGCGACTCGATCCACTCAACCGCCGAGAGCTTCGAGCTCTGCGAGGTACTGGGCACGCTTGGCCTCCTCAGCCTCGACGACATCTCGCGGCGCTTTCTCCGTGAAGCTCCTGTTCGAGAGTTTGCTCTCGGCGCGCGCGAGCTCCTTCCGGACCCGCTCGAGCTCCGCCGCGACGTCTGCCGCCCCGTCCTCGCGCGGGCGGACGACGCTCTCGAAGATCCGCCGCGCGTCGCCAGTGAGCGCCACGCGCACCCCGCTGCGCCGGTAGATCCGCGCCGCGAGCTGCGCGTTCTCGAGCGCGTCCAGGTCGTCCGCATACGCCGGCTCGGGCTCGGGCCACGGCGCGACGATCAGCCGATCGTCGTGGAGCTGCGACCAGATCTCCTCGGTCACGTGCGGCATGACCGGGTGAAGGAGCTTCAGCAGCCGCTCGAGCGCCGCGAGCGCCGTTCCGCGCGCGACCTCGTCGCCGCCGTAGAGCCGGGGCTTGATCGCCTCCGCATACCAGTCGCAGAAGTCGTCGAAGGTGAGCCGGTAGAGGAGCTTCGCCGCGGC
>Ga0209577_10002605_pt1 | contig 17258 bp, 8 predicted proteins | sample GraSoiAngelo_109_FD_185874 | JGI IMG/M metagenome (GOLD analysis project Ga0209577, IMG submission 185874) | Grasslands soil microbial communities from the Angelo Coastal Reserve, California, USA - 14_0903_12_20cm (SPAdes) (version 2) | ecosystem: Environmental > Terrestrial > Soil > Grasslands ...
ATCGATCCGGTCTCCAGATCGCGGATCTCCCCCACCATGATGATGTTCGGGTCCTGGCGCAGAAACGCCTTGAGCGCGGCCGCGAACGTCATCCCCACCTCGTTCCGGACGAGCACCTGATTGATCCCCATGAGGTTGTACTCGACCGGGTCCTCCGCCGTCAGGATGTTCACATCGATCTGGTTGATGCGCGAGAGCGCCGAGTAGAGCGTGGTCGTCTTGCCCGACCCCGTCGGGCCCGTCACGAGGACCATCCCGTAGGGATTCAAGATCGCCCGCATCAGGTCCTGCTCGGCCTTCGGCTCGAACCCGAACTTGGTGAGGTCGAGCGTGAGGTTCCCCTTGTCGAGAATGCGGAGCACGATCTTCTCGCCGAACAGCACCGGGAGGGTCGACACGCGGAAGTCGATCACCTTGGTCCCCATCTTCAGCTTGATGCGCCCGTCCTGCGGCACCCGCCGCTCGGCGATGTTCAACTGCGCCATGATCTTCACGCGCGACGTGAGGGCCGCGCGCATCTTGACCGGGGGTTTCATGACCTCGTGCAGTGCGCCGTCCACACGGTAGCGCACCCGCAGCTCGTGCTCGAACGGCTCGATGTGGATGTCCGAGGCCCCCCGCTTCACGGCGTCGGTGAGCAGGCCGTTGATCAGCTTCACCACCGGCGCATCGTCCGCCAGGTCCTGCGCCTTGACGTCCTCATCGACCGAGTCTTCGACCACCTCGAGGTCTTCGGCCGCCTCGATGTCCTTGAGCAGCGTCTGCAGCTGTGCGTCCGACTGCTGGTAGTACCGTTCGATCGCGTTGCGGAGCGTGTACTCCCCGGCGATCACCGGGAAGACGTCGCACCGCGTGACGAACTTGATGTCCTCGATCGCGGTGACGTTGTTGGGGTCCGCGATGGCGACGGTGAGCGTCCGCCCCTCCCGCTTGAGGGGCAGCACCGTGTGCTTCACGGCGATGTCGGGCGGCATGAGCTTGATGATCTTGGGATCGACCTCGAACCGCGACAGGTCGACTGCCGGCATGCGGTACTGCCGGGCCAGCATCTTGGAGATCTCGGTCTCCTCGATGAAGCCCAGCTTGACCAGGGTGTAGCCCAGGCGCATCCCGGTGTTCTTCTGCTCCAGCAAAGCCTTTTTGAGCTGATCCGGGGTGATCAGCCCATCGCGGAGCAGAAGTTCGCCGAGCTTGTCGCTGGTGGCTGCTGCGGTGGCCGTATGCAACTCGTTGGAATTGAACCAGCTAACATAGGAATCGGCGGGGGGGTGGTCAAGGCGGAGGCGGTATCTGCCCCGAAAACTTCACGTAAGGACGCAACGATTCGACGAGCCGCGGGCCGACGCCGGGCACGCTGTCAAAACGGGCGAGGCTGCCAAACGGGCCGTGTTGGTCTCGCCACGCGACGATGCGCTGCGCCAGCGCCGGGCCCACGCGGGGCAGTCGCGTGATCTCCGTCACGTCGGCGCGATCGAGGTCGATGCGCTCGCCCGGGAGGAGCGGGCGGGCGAGGCGCGCGGCCGTGCGAGCGGTTTCCCGCAAGCGACGGGGCGGCGGCGTGTCGATCGCGGCGAGCTGCACGTCGCCCGGCGCGGCGGCGGACGCGGGAGCGAGCGCGTAGCGCACCCCGGCGCCGGCCAACGCGAGGCCGGCGAGCAGCAGCGCGGCGTGACGGTCGTCCATGCTGCATGCTAACGCCTCGCCCCCGAAGAGACGGTACCCGTTTTACGTGCGGTGCGCCGGAAAATTGCGGTTCACGAGTGCGGAATGTGGAATGCGGAGTGCGGAATGTCAGTGTAAGTGTCGCGGCGCGGCTCGACCCTTCACTTAAATTCCGCATTCCGCAATCCGCATTCCGCATTGGGTTACCGCACCAACGCTACAGCGACATCCCCGACAATCTGCAGCGACGCCGCGCTCACCTTGTCGATCGTGTCCTCGGGCGTGTGCCAGTACGGATAATCGAAGTCCACCACGTCGATCGCGTGGATCCCGGCCTTCTGGAGCGCCACGTGGTCGTCCGTCAAGCTGTGCCGGACGCCGGGTATGAAGGTGCGGCCGTAGCCCAAGTCCGCAGCGGTGCGCCACACGCGATCCACCACTTCGGGCGCGAACGCCTGGGAGTTCGCTTCGTAGTACAGCTGCAGGTCCTTGTCTCCCACCATGTCGAACAGGACGGCGAAGAGCGGGGGGTAACCGGGGGGCTGATGCGCGGCGAAGTAGCGCGACCCGATGAGCACGTCGTCTGAGTCCTTGGAGAAGTCCCCGTAGTCCTCCCCGTCGACGAACAGCAGGTCCACCCCTACCGCCGGCGGCTTCGCTTTGAGCGCATCGGCGACGCCGAGCAGCACGGCGACGCCCGAGGCGCCGTCGTTGGCGCCCGGAACCGGCAGGCGCTGCTGGCCCAGATTCGGGCTCTGGTCGGCATGGGGGCGCGTGTCCCAGTGCGCGAGGAACAGCACGCGCTCGAGAGCCGCGGGGCGGAACCGCGCGAAGAAGTTGCGCAGATGGAGCGTGTCGCCCTGGCGGGTGACGTGGGTGATCGCCTGCACGGCGACGGTGTCGGCGCGGGTACGCAGTTGGGCGAGGATCCAGTCCCCGGTGCGCTCGTGCGCCGGGGTGTTGGGGATGCGCGGCCCGAATTGCATCTGTTGCTGCAGGTACGAGAACGCGTGGCCGCCATCGAACTCGCGCGGCACGCCGCGGGCGCCGCCGCGCGCCTGACAGGCGACGAGCAGGACAAAAGGCAGGCGCCCCCACCACCTCCCCCACCCTGCTTCGCGCCTCATTGGATCTGCCCCACGCTGGTGTGGAGCTCGACGAATGCGGTGATCACGAGCTGCGAGGTCTTGCGGTTGGCCTGCCGCTCGTCGTTCACCAGGTATGCCATTTGGAAGCCCGCACTGAGCGTAGGAGGCAAATCGGTGTCCAGGGAAAGCTGCATCTGCGTCTGGCGGCTGTCCACGTAGGGGACGCAGGCCTCCTGGCCGGCGGCCTGCAGGCACGTCTTGTTGGCGCTGGCGCTGTACCGGCCGGCCGCGCGAATGTCGTGCTTCAAGCGGACGATACTGGCCGGGGGCCGGAACACGAAGGCGAGGCTCGCGCTCTGCTGGGAACGCTCTGTGTGAAACGCGTTACCCGCGCTCACCTGATCGCTGGTCGCGTAGGACGCATCGAACGCGGTCGAGACGCCGTGCCGCCACGTGAGCGCGAGGGCGGGCCGGATCGAGCGCTCGCTGCCCGACGAGGTCGCGGCGGGAGCCTCGGCCCCCAGGAATGACGGCTGGTCGCTCGCGGTCGCGACCTTACGATACCCGAGCTGCGCCGAAAGGCTCGTCAGCACGCGGCCGAGCGCGGTCGTGCCGGGCGACACGCTCCAGCTCAGGTTCGCCGAGGGCCACTCCGTGCTGGCACTGCGGATCGGCACCTGCTGATCGAGACGGAGCGCCCACGTGATGCCGCGGGTGCGTCGGTAGTTCATGTTGACGCGCATGCCCTCGGGGAGCGCCGCGTTGGCGCCGGCGTTGAGACTCGAGTTGTCGGTCGCCGCCAGCGCGAGGCGGCCGCTCTGGCTCCTGAAGCCGTCGAACCGGCCGATGGCGAACTGGTAGCCGAACGATGGGCCACCCGGCACACGGTCGTAGCTCGACAGCAGGGTGCGCCCGTACGACAGGTCCAGATTGGTGAGGCGACCGAGCAGCCTTGCGAGCGCGGCGCTGTCGCCGAACAGCTTGCCGCCGAGTCGCCTGGGGTCCACGCCGACGGCCAGGTCGAGGCGACGCTGGTTGCTGAACGCCGCCGGCAGATGGAACCCGCCAGCCGTGTCTCCGACGTCGCGGACGGGCGTGCGGCCGTTGGGGTCGCGCGTAAAGCTGAACGTCGTCGAGACCGCGGCGCGGGGACGCAGCCACGCGCCCACTTGAGGCGTCGCGGTGACCGCGGTCGTGATGGTGCGTTGCGTCTCCACGCCGACGTCCTGGCCCAGGAATGTGCGCCGCTCTTGCCGCATGAGGCGGGCGATGGTAGTCGAGTCGCCGTAGTCCCGCAGGTCCCGCACAGAGGCCGCATCGACGCGCAGCTGGAGGCCGCGGAGCGGCAGAAAATCGAGACCGCCGCTGTTGCGCCACACCCGGTTGCGGGATAGCGCCGGGGCGAGGCCGGAGTCGGCGACCCGCGCGACCGGGACTGCGTAGGTGAGGCGGGACCCTTCGTCACCCGCGAGGCCGGAGTGGAATCGCACGGCCGCGGGCGCGAGGCGGATCCCGCCGCCACCCCCCCCACCGCCCCCGCCGGGCGGGCCCAGCGCGAGCGCGTAGTCCAGGTTGAACGCGTAACTCGACGACGTGGCGAGCGCGAGATCGCCCTGCGCCGTGCCCCGGGCGTAGGCGCCGGAGACGGCGAGCGGATCCACGAGATAGCGCAGGAACGCGTTGGGCGACCGGCGGGTCCGCCGGACCGTGAGGGCGTAGCTCGCGGCCGTCGCGCGCGGCGTGCGCAACCCGGTGAGCGCATCGGCCCGGAGGTCGGTGCCGGCCAGGTAGAACGGCGCGCTCGACGTGGCGGCGTAGCGCACGCTCAGCGGCGCGATGATGCCCCACCGATCGGGAAAAAACCGTTCCAGCCGCACTGTGCCCGCCACGCTCGCCGCGTTGTCGGCCACGTAGCGCGGATCCTCCCCCAGTTGCCGGAACTGGGCATCGCGGCGGGACACGCTGACGGCGACGTCTGCCACGTTGGCGGCGGTAAGCGTCACGTCGATCGCACCCGCGAAGCCGGCGTCCTGGACGACATCACTCAGGCGGATGTCGTCCACCCACAACTCCGCCTGATCGAGGAACACGCGGCTATTGACGCGCCAGATGCCCGCCGCGATCTCCTGCACGGCGGCGAGGTTGGGTGGCGCCGTGGCGGGATCGCGCACATGCGCGAGGTATGGGCCGTCGCACATCACGTACGCAGAGTCGAACGGCACGAGCGAGGTGTCGGGGCAGCCGGCGTAAATCTGGGCGGTGTCGCCCCGCAGCCACGCCTGCTCGATCTTGGCGCGCAACAGGAGCCAGCGGTCCAGGTCCACGACCATCTCCGGATCCCACGAGATGGTGCGGGCGGGGGCGTGGTACAAGTAGAAGTTGTCTTGGTCCTTGCCCGCCTTGATATAGGCGTGCAGGTCCCCGTCCTCCCAGCCCGGGCCGCGTCCCCGCATCCAGGTGCGCAGCCTGCGGTATTTGAGGAAGTTCTTGTCCCCCTCGGCCGTGAACCGCAGAAACGCTTCGGCGCGCTGGCCGGTCTGGAGGCCGCCCGCGAGCAGGCGGAGTGAGCGTTCGTTGATCTGGGCGGTCGCGAGTTGCAGGTTCGCGTCACGCCGCCCCGCTTCATCGAACACGCCGGGCGGCGGCGTGTAGCCGAGGTCGCGGTTCTCGGTGCTCACGACCGAGGCGATCACCTCGCCCGTCCCCGTACCGCGTTCGCCGGCGACGCCCCGAATCGGCGTGTCGGCGCGCTTGAGCCACGAGGCGCCGACCAGCCGCACGCGGGCGAGCCCGAAGTAGACCTGCGGATCGGGCTGGTTTGGGCCGGCGGTATGGGGGGCGACCACGGTGACCCGCAGGCTCTGGATCTGGCGCAGGTCTGCCCTCCCCACCTGGATCGTGTCCGTGCGAAACGGGATGCGGTACAGTCGCCAGCCCGACGTGCCGTCGGGGAGCCCGTTCGTGAAGGCCGGGAGCATGGCGCCGTCGCGCACGTAGAAGCGCTCGTCACCGATCGGAAACACGAAGCGCACGAAGCCCTCCACCGTCCGCACCCCGGCCACCGAGTCGAGTCGGAAGTCGCCGTCCAGGTCTTCCGTGTCGACGAACCCGTTGTGGCGCCCGCAGCGCGAGCGCAGGTCGCCGAAAAAAAACGTCTGGAGCAGACCGTGCTGCGTGGCGCTGCAGAGCGGCAGGGTGTCCCGCACCGCGCCCGTGGTCGAATCGACGATGCCGTCGGTCACCCGGTCGGCCAGGATGCCTTCGTCGTTGATCACGGCGTTCCACGAGTGGGTGATGGGATCGCGCTCGGTGTCGAGCCGGCCGAGCCCCACATAGCGCCGCCCGTAGTAAGTCGTGTCCCCGGCGGGCCCAGCCCTGAAGGCATCCGGCACCCACGCGAGCGCGTCTTCGAACACCGATCCGAAGTCGAGGACGAGAGCGGCGTGATTGGACTTCGCTACGCGGTGGTTGTCCTCCCACACCCACAGCTCGAGGTACTCGGTGCGCGACAGGTCGATGCCGGTCGCCGACAGCGCCTGCGTGATCGAGCGCCAGCGCGGCCCGTCCTGGTGCGGGCGCACCCAGTTCGGGTTACCGGTGTTCACGTCGGCGAGGCCCAGCACCGTGTCCGGCTTCAGCATGAGCCACAGCGCCTGCTCTGCGGACTGGGCCTGCCCGACGAGCCGGATCGTCGGGTCGATCTGTTGCGGGAGGAACTGAATGGCCCGCCCGTCGGCGCCGAGCGGCAGGTTCTGCCAGGTGAGCGCCGCCGCGTTCGCGGGGGCGAAGCCCGACGGATCGATGCCAAACGGCTCGGCGCCGCGCGCCGTCGTGGGGACGCTGCCCCAGTGCCAGCTGTTTTCGGCAAGCGAGAGGGGTCGCCCCGCCTCCGCCTCGAATTCCTCGACATACGCCTGGCCCGCCTGGTTCGGGCTGGGGCGCGATGTCGCCACTTCCGCCGAAATGTTGAGCAGCGACGGGACCTCGGTGTGGATGCCGGGGAGGGCGTTGAGCGCCCGCGTGACGAACTCGGGCTGGAAGTGCAGCTCCGTACTCACGCCGCCGATGAAGCTCGACGACGGTTCGAAGCCGAGCGGCGGCCGCGTGAACGCGCTCTGCTCCTTCTGGAACAAGCCGGTGAAGTTGACCGTCCCGCGGTGCCCCAGGTCGTAGCGCGCGGCGAGGCCGTAGATCGACGTGGGGGCGACCGCGAATGCGGCGCGCTCCTCGAACTGCGCGCGCACCTGAGCCGTACCCCCCTGGAACAACGAGTCGGGGTTCTTGAAGGTGACCTGGCCGGTGGCGTAGTCGATGCCGTAATCGGCGTCGCGTGTGAGCAGCCGGCTGCCGACGTAGATCTTTTCCGAACCGTCCCGGATCTGGAAGCTGTTGAGCGACAGCTGGCTGCGGTCGCTCGACGCCGCGACGCTGGCGTGCACGCCGAGCGCGAAGACCGAGGGCGGCGACTGCGTCAGGAGCCGGAGGCGGGGCGTGCGGTACAGGGAGTCGTTGCGTTCCCCCGGGGCGAGCCGCGTCGAGTCGGCGAACGGCGTCAGGTGAGGGAACACGGCGAAGTAGTCGCGCAGCGGCGCGCCCTGCTGGGGATCGCGCGTGCGCGGGAACAGCCGGTTGTACTGGTCGAACCGGGTCGGGTCGGACTCCAGCGCCATGCCGAGCTGGGCGAGGTAGGTCTGGGCACCCAGGATGGTACGCTCCCGCTGGTTGACCGTGAGCGCGAGCGCCACGGTGGTGCGGTCGACCTCGCTGCCGCCCACCCGGTAGGCGCTGCGGATTTCGAAGCGGAACGAGGGCGTCGCGGCCGTGACTCCCGGGCGCGGGTCGTACACCAGCCGCAGCGTATCGACCACCGCGGTGTCGCGACTGGCAGCCGCCGGAAACGTGCCGACGCACCGTCCACCCGGGCCGCACCCCGCCGCGCCGACCGGGATGTAGGACACGGCGAGGTAGTCGCTCTGATCGAGACGCGCGGCGAGTGCGAACCACGCGCCGCTCGGATCGACGTAGTAGTCCTTCCCCTCGAGGAGGAGCTCCCATTGGAACGGCCCGGCCCGCTGCACGTCACAGTCCACTGAGCGGCTCGGCCCGGGACCGCACGCCACCGCGCGCACGCCGCCGATGTTCTGGTTGGTGGTCGAGGTCGGGGAGGCCGCCCGCACGCGGTAGACCCGCACGCTGCCCACGCGGAGGGAATCGGGCATGGTCGCCCGGTCGATGCTCAAGACGTCCACGGCGGGGTAGCGGGGGACGAGGGCGGGGTCCACGGCGAAGAAGAACCGGCCGGCCTCGTAGTCCAGGTCCCGGGCGACGCGGTCGATCGGTTGCGTCGTCGTTTCCCCGACCGCGTAGACGCGGTCTCGCACGACGTTGCCCTTCTGCTGCGCGTAGATGCCGCGTAGCTCCAGCGCGCCGAGCTGCGCGATCGCCTGGACGCCGAAGTTGTTCGCCGGGATGGCCGCGCTGATGAAGCGAGACGGCGGCGCCTGGAAGGTGACGTTGCCGGCCTCGACCCGGCGCAGCACCTCGTCCTCGAGGCCCTCGTACCACACCTGGAGATTGTTGTTGGCGTCGAACTCGCGCTGGCTGTCGAAGTCGACGTTGACATGCAGCCGCCGCCCCACGATCCCCGCCGTGCGCACGGCGTATTGCGGCACCGGGCTGATGGTCGGGAACCGCGTCTGGCAGCCGGAGAGCGCCTGCTGCTGCTCGAACGGCGTGCACTTCAGGTTGCGAAAGCGGTCGGCCTTGAGCTCGAACCGCACCCGCAGCTCCATGCCGATGTCGGCGTAGGTGCCGAGGATGCCGCGCAGCCCCGCAGGCGGCACGGCGTGGGCGGGGGCCTCCGGTGCGGCCGCCGCCGACTCGGCGACGGCGACCGGCGTCTGCGGGAGGACCGCGAGGTCGGCCCGCCGCGCCGCGCGCACGCGCCGCGCCCACGCCGCGGCCACGGCGGCCGGGCTGGTGCGGAGGCCCAAGCGCCCGCCCGGGAGGAGCGCACCGAGCCGCGGCGGCGCGAGCGCTGTCCAGGAGAACGTGGCGCGGAACCCGGGCGGGCCGGGAGGACGGGGTGGGCGCACACGCACGGCCGTCGTATCCTGCGCGTACGCCTGGGGTATGACGAGCGAGAGAGCGACGAGACCAACCAGCGTGGGGCGCCGCATCCCTTGTAGAGACTTGGAGTTCCGAATATAATGGCGCGACCGACCGTGCGCACCATCAGCCGCTACCTGCTGCGCCAGCACGTCGCGCCGCTCGGCTTCGCGCTGGCGGCCCTCACCTCGCTGATGCTGCTCAATCAAATCGCCAAGCAGTTCGGCAGTCTCGTCGGCAAGGGCTTGCCGTGGAGCGTCATCCTCGAGGTGTTCGTGCTGTCGGTCCCGTTCATCGTCGCGGTGACGCTGCCGATGGCCGTGCTGGTGGCGGTGCTGCACGTGTTCACGCGGCTGGCCGGTGACAACGAGATCACGGCGCTGCAGGCGAGCGGCGTGAGCGTCGCGCGCGTGATCACCCCGGTGCTGGGGGGCGCGGCAGTGGTCGCGCTGCTCTCGTTCCTGTGGAACGATCAGGTGCTGCCGCGCTCGAATCACCGGCTCCGCACATTGCAGGTGGACATTCAGCGTAAGAAGCCGTCGTTCACGCTGAAGGAACAGGTCATCAACGAGGTCGTGCCCGGGCAGTTTTTCCTGCGCGCTGCGCGTATCGACCCCAATTCCAACAAACTCAAGGATGTGACGATTTACGACCTGGGAGACGCGGAGCGCCGGCGGATCATCGGCGCCGACTCGGGTCGCATGGCATATACCCCCGGCGGACGCGATTTGTACCTCACGCTGGAGGATGGCGACATCCAGGCGGTCAATCGCACCGATCCCACGCAGTTCGACCGCACGTTTTTCCGCACCAACCGGATGCGGGTCGCCGGCATCGGCAACACGCTGGAGCGCACCGAGCACGACAGCTACAAGAGCGACCGCGAGATGTCGATCTGTGAGATGCGCGGCATGGTGGCCCTGGCCCGCCGTGAAGCGGACCGGGCAGGGGCGGACGCCGACGTCGCGGTGCAGAACGACTTGCGCCGGCTCGCCGGCCTCGTCCTGGTGTACCCCGCACCGCCGCCCTACGTGGCCGACACGGCGCCGGTTGGCCTGTACTGCCACGCGCTGCGGCGGGCGGCGGCGTGGCTCGGGCCGAAGGCGGCCGCGGCGCAGACGCCCACGCCCCGTCCTTTCCGGCCACACCCCCAACCGCAGCGCCCCACCGAGCACCCGCCGTTCGGCCCGGCGCGGGTGCCTCCCCCCGCGGCGGTCCAGGCGCAAAGCCGGCCGACCCTGATCACACCCGCGGCGACTGTGGGCGAGGAGCAGCGCCGCCGCTCGGCAGAGCAGCGGGCGGCGATGTACGAGGTCGAGATCCAGAAGAAATACGCGATCGCCGCGGCGTGCATCGTGTTCGCGCTGGTGGGTGCGCCCGCGGCGCTGCGCTACTACCGCGGCGGAGTCGGGCTGGTGATCGGCTTGAGCGTGGCGGTCTTCACCGTGTACTACGTGGGGCTGATCGGCGGCGAGAACCTCGGAGACCGCTTGATCGTGGGGCCGTTCGTCTCGATGTGGCTGCCGAACCTGATCTGCGCCGCGGTCGGCGCGATCGGGGTGTGGCGCATCCGCAAGCCGGGCAACACCCGATGACGACCCTCGACCGCTACGTGCTGCGCGAATGGGCCAAGGTGTTCTTCCTGGCGACGTTCGGTTTTCCGCTGCTCGTCTTCGTGATCGACCTGGCCGACAACCTCGAGAAGTACACGAGCGGAGGGGTTTCGAAGGGCCATCTGGCGCTGTCGTACGTCTGCTACCTCCCCGAGACCGTCACGCTGGTGTTGCCCGTCGCCGTGCTGTTCGCGGTGGTGTTCACGGTGGGGGCGCTGGACCGCCACTCTGAGCTGACGGCGGCGAAGGCGTCCGGGATCTCGTTCCACCGGGTCATCCGGCCGCTGCTCGCCGCGTCCGTCGTGGCGGTGCTGGCCGACGTCGGGCTCACGGAGCTGGCGCCGGTTACGTCGAGCCGCCGCGCCGAGCTGCTCGGACAGAAGCAGATCCGCAGCGACCAGTTCCGCAACAACTTCGTGTACCGGGCGGACGGCGGTTGGGTGTACGCGATCGGGGGGCTCGAGCTGGCGCGGCACGCGATGCGCGACCTGATCATGGAGCGCGAGGGAACGGGGCCCGAGTACCCCACGATCGTGATCGCGGCGCCGCAGGCGAGCTACGACACCGCGCGCCGGGCGCGCGGCTGGACCCTCACCAAGGGGACGGTGCACTACCTGCTCGGCCCGGGCCGCGAGACGGCGTTCACGTTCGACCGGCTCGCCACGCGGGACCTGCGCGAGACGCCGGTGGACCTGCTCGCCGAGCCCAAGGCGCCCGACGAGATGCGGTACGCCGAGCTGGGGCGTTATATCGACGCGCTGGCGCGCTCCGGCTCGGACACGAAGAAGCTGCGCGTGGAGCGCGCCCTGAAGCTCTCCGTCCCGTTCGCCTGCATCATCATCGCCTTGTTCGGCGCGCCCCTCGCGATCTCCACCCCGAAGAGCGGCGCGGCGTGGGGCGTGGCCGTGTGCCTCGCCACCACGTTCGTCGATCTCCTGATGTTCCAGCTCTCCAAGGCGGTGGGCGCCGGCGGCGTGCTGCCGCCCAGCTTCGCGGCGTGGGTGCCGAACCTCGCCGTCGGTGCGGCCGCGGTGTGGCTGCTGAAGAACGCGCGGACGTAGACGGTCCAGCAGGCTACCAGTTGAGCATATAGCGCACGCCCAGCTGCATCCGCCAGACGTCGGCTGTGGTTACGACCTTCTGAAATGACTGGGAAATCAACTGACGGCCGACGTTTGCCAACCGGTACGTCGGCGCGCCAGTGGCGTCGACCCCGGCGAAGTTCAGCGGCCGGTTGGTGACGAAGCCCTGGCCGACGCCCCAGTTGTGGTCGAGCAGGTTGGTGACGTTCAGGATGTCGAGCCGGACCTGGAGCCGGTTCGGCTGGCCCGCGATGCTCCGGCCGACGTCCTGGGAGATGCTCAGGTCGGCCCGGTACACCATCGGCAGAAACACCGCGTTGCGCTGCGCGTACCCCCCGCGGCGGTTCCTCAGATACGGGTCCTGTGAAATGAAGGCATCCCACGCCGCCACCTGTTGCGCGGGAGTGTAGATGGTGGTGTCTTTGCCGACGATCACCCTGTTGGAAACGAAGTTCATCTCGCTCGTGTTGCGCGGGATGTAGATCAGGTCGTTGGTCGTCGCGCCATCGCCATTCATGTCGCCGTTGATGACATAGCTGCCGTTGCCGGCGCTGCGCCCCTCGATGTACAGGCCCACGCTCGTCGGGCCGACCCCCGTAAAGTCGTGGCTGTAGGTGGCCGCCCCGAAGAGCCGGGGGCCCGGCGAAAACTGCGAGTACCCCACCGCCGGGGTGTTGGGATTGACCAAGATCGGGTTGCCGGTCCACGAGCCCGACGCAATGGAACCCGCATCCACGGTGTTCCTGCTCACGCCGTAGGTGTAGCCGACCTTCGCAAACCAGCCGTTGCGGAACGCCCGCTCCAGCGAAAACGCGAGGTTCCAGGAGTACCCGTTCCCCTCGTTCGTGAGCACGATCGCATTGTTGACGGCCGAGTAGATCTTGTTCGAGGTCCAGCGCGGGCGGGAGTCGGGGCCGCTGAACGCGGCCTGCACGGCTGGAAGGTTGGCGTTGATGTACGCGATCCCGTTCACGTCCTTGGAATACAGGAACTCGGCGGTGCCCGTCAGCCCCCACGGCAGCCGCTGGTCGACCCCGATGTTGCCGCGCCACAGCTGCGGGAACTTGAAGTTCGGGTCGGTGAGCGCGAGCGCGAACGTCGTCGCCGGCGCGCCGGTGACATTGGCGGGCTTGTGCGCATCGGGGTTCGGGCTGAACGGGAAGGCGGTCGTGGTGTCCGCCTGGATGAAGCCGGTGAGCACGCCGGTGTTCCCGATCTGGTTCGAGATCCACACGTACGCGGGGCGCCCGGTGAAGATGCCCGTGCCGCCCCGAATCTGGGTCTTCTGCTCACCGTGCAGATCGTAGTTGAAGCCCAGGCGCGGCGAGATCAGCAGATTCACGCCGGGGAGGCTGCCGCTGTTGTAGTGCACCGGCGCGCCGCTCGCATCGCGGAACGTCATGGTGTCGGCCACCGCATTGTCGTACGCGGTATTCTTGAACTTGGGGGCGTCGATCCGCAGCCCGCCGGTCAGCGTCAGGTTGGGGATCGGCCGCCACTCGTCCTGCGCGTAGACGCCCGAGTACAGCACATCCAGCGGCTGGACCGGCTCGGCCTGCCCGGGGATATTCGAGTACCCGACCTGGAACCGGCGCAGCCTCACCGGCGACACGGTGCGGCTGGGATTGACAAGGTAGTCGTTGGCGTCGGTGTAGAAGTCGGCGAGCGAGCTGTACACGTAAATGCTCTGCGCTCCCTGGAAGAACACGTTCGTGGAGTGATACTTCTCCACGCTCACACCGAACGTCAGCGAATGCTTCGGCAGGTAGACGGTGTAGTTGTCCTGGAGCTGGTAACTGTGGTAGCGCAGCTGGTTAGCCGGCGTGAACGGCTCGAACCCGAACGTCGTGTAGTTCGTGCCTCCGTTGAGAATCTCCACCTCGGGAAACCACGGCGGGCTGATGTTCTTCCGACTTTCATCGCTCTCATTGTAACCGACGATCAGGTTGTTGGACATGTTGCGGCCCAGGGACGAGTTCCACTCGCCCACGATGGAGCGGATGTTCTCCAGGATTGCGTAGTTCGAGTTCGCGAAGTTCAGGGCATCGAGGCTGCTGCGTCGGTTCCCGAAGCCCAGTGAGGCGGAGTTGGATAGTAGGATATCGGAGCTCGAGTTCAGCAGGTTGTAACGCAGGCTCAGCTTGTTGCGGTCGTTCAGGTTGTAGTCCAACCGCGCGAGGAAGCGCGTCGATGGAACCTTGAAATCGTAGCCCTGATAGGGACCGGTGATATAGTTGAAGTTGGTCTTCAGGTAGCTGCTCAGCGCATCCAGGTCCGACGCGAGGACGCGCGTGAGGCTGCCACCGACGGGTTGGGTGGGGTCGCTCCTGGCCAGAAACGTGGTGCCCGGCAACGTCTGACCGTCGTCCTCGAAGCTGCCGAAGAAGAACAGTCGGTTCCGAATGATCGGTCCGCCGAGGGCCACGCCGATGTCGTGGTACTTGAACGTGCCCGGATTGAACGTGTTCGGGCCGGCGTCGGTGCCGACGAAGTCGTTGTTGCGCGTGTTGTAATACAGCGTGCCCGTGACGTCGTTGGTGCCGCTCTTCGTGACCATGTTGATGCCGGCGCCTACGAAATTGCCCTGACGCACATCGTACGGCGCGACGTTCACCTGGAGCTGCTGTAGCGCGTCCAGCGAAACGGGCGCCACGCCGGTGCGGTCGCCGGGCTGCCCCGCCAGCCCGAACGAGTTGTTGAAGTACGAGCCGTCGATCGTCATGTTGTTCAGCCGGTTGTCCTGGCCGGCGAACGAGAACCCGAAGGACATCGGACTGTACTGCGGCGTGAGCCGGAGGAGGTCCTCGATCCGACGGCTGATGGTCGGCAGGTGGGCGATCTGCGCGGTGGAGATGGTCGTCGCGGCCCCCGTGCGCTCGGCGCTGAACACGGGGTTGCTCGTGGCCGTCACGGTGACGGGCTCCAACTCCAGCGTCGCGCGCGTCAACGCGAACCGCAGATCGGCGGTCCCCCCCAGCGTCAGCTGAATCTGGTCCTGCACCTCCTGTCGATAGCCGACCAGCGCGACACGCACGCGATACGGCCCGCCCACGCGCATGCCGGGGATGGTAAACCTGCCGTCCGCCCGCGTAACCGCGGCGTATGCCGTTCCCGACGGCCCGTGTAGCGCGACGACGCGCGCCCCTTCCAGCGGGGCGCCAGAGGAGTCAGTCACGACGCCGGCGATAGCCGCGGTCGTGACCCCCTGGGCGTCGAGTGCCGCCGGGCCCGCGACCGTCACCGTCGCGAAGAGCACACAAGTTCTCAACAACCGGACGAATGTCTTCATCACGCGTCTCCAGAGGGATTCGATTGCAACGGGGTGGTCAGGGCGCGGTAAATGTGTCCCGCCCCCCAAACATCGTCAAGCAATGTCGAGCAACGTTGCTGTCACCGCCGGGCGAACCGCCGCCACAGGACGTAGGCGGGAATCCCGAGCAGGATCACGCCCACGTCGAGCCAGAAGAGCACGGGCTCCGAAACGAGATAGTTGCCCAGGATGAACAGGGCGCCCAGCAAGAACAACGCAGGGACGACCGGATAGCCCCAGGTGCGATAGCGCCCCGCCACGGCGGGCACCCGGCGCCGCAGCACGAACACCGCCGCCACCGCGAGCGCGTAGAACGGCCAGATCCCGATGATGAACTGATCGGCGAGCTCGGTGAACTTTCGCACCAGCACGAACAGCGCTCCGAGACACCCGGCGAGCACGATCGCGCCGGTCGGCGCCCCCGTGCGCGGATCGACCCGCGCGATCGCCTTGGGAAACACGCCGTCCTCCGCCATCGCGAAGAAGATGCGCGGGGCGGTCATCATCGAGCCGTTGAGCGTGCCGAACGTGCTCACCGCCACCGCCGCCGAGACGGCGACCAGGCCGGCCGGGCCCATGAGCATGCGGGCCACGTCGGCCGCCACCAGCTCCGCCCCCTTCATTTGTTGGACCGGGATCAAGTGCAGGTAGACGAGGTTGGCCGCGAGGTACAGCGCCACGACCGAGCCCGTGCCGATGAACATGGCGCGGGGGAGATTGCGCTCCGGGTTTTTCACCTCCCCACCGACGAACGCGAGATCGCCCCAGCCGTCGTAGGCCCAGAGGATCGCCACCATCGCGAGCAGGAAGGGCGACAGCCCCACGGAGGCTCGTTGGGCCAGCATGGTACCGGGCCCGAGGCCGTGGCCACCTCCGAGAGCGAATCCCAGCAGGACGAGTGCGGTCAGCGCGCCCACCTTGAGCGCCGTGCTCACGTTTTGCAGGATCGCGGCGCGATGGATGCCCACGTAGTTCACCACGGCCACCACGCCGACAAACACAGCGGCCAGGAGCTGCTCGGCGCGCACCGTTTGCCCCGCCAGGGTCAGCGCCGGCGCCGCGGGGTCGAGTCCCAGGACCCGCAGGGTGTATGCCGACGACGTGATGGAGATCGCCCCGTAGGCGCCGGGGCGGATGATCAACAGCTCCCCCCACCCGAACAGGAACGCGGGGAGCGGGCCGAACGCCTCGCGAATGAACACATAGATGCCGCCCGAGCGCGGGAACATCGCGGCGAGCTCGGCATAGGTGAGCGCGCCGCACAGCGTCACCGCGCCCCCCAGCACCCAGCTCAGCAGGAACAGTGGCACGTCGTCCACGCGCTGGGCGATCGTGGCGGGGGTGCGGAAGATGCCGCTGCCGATCGTCGAGCCGATGACGACCGCCACGGCGCTCCAGAGACCGAGTCGGCGCGGCAGGCGGTCGCCCCAGTGATCGAGCGGCGAAGGGGTGGACATGGGTGCGACAATATACGCGGTCAGCGCATATTTCCCGCGCCATGACCCGTTCATTCGCGCGGCTCGCCTGGAGCGCCGCCGCCGCTACCTATCTGCTCATCGTGCTCGGCGCCATCGTCCGGATCACCAGCTCCGGGATGGGGTGCGGCGACCACTGGCCGCTATGTCACGGACGGCTGTTCCCGCCGCTCGACGAGCTCGGCACGTTGATCGAATGGACACACCGGCTCGTAGCCGCTCTGGTTTCCGTGCTGGTGGCCGGGCTGGCGGGATACGCTTGGTCGCTGAGACAGCGAGCAGGGAGCACAGAGCAGTTCAATCCCGGGCGCGGTGCCTACGTCGCGCTCGGCCTGCTCATCGTGCAAATCCTACTCGGCGCGGTGACGGTGAAGCTGAGCTTGCCGCCGTGGACGGTCGTCCTCCATCTCGGCACCGCGATGCTGTTGCTCGCGACGCTGCTCGTCGCGGCGCTCGGACCCCGGCCCGCCCCGCCGTCACGGGCGGGGCTCCGCGCCGCCGCGCTTGGATTCCTGACGGTGTTGCTGGGCGCGCTCACCGCGAACACGGGGGCGTCGTCGGCGTGTTTCGGGTTCCCGCTGTGCAACGGGCAACTGGTTCCCGACGGCACCTACCTCCAGTACATCCATTGGACGCACCGGCTGCTCGCCTACGCGCTGTTCGGGTACACGCTGTGGTGGGCGAGCCGCACGCGGCGGCGGGCCGCGTGGAGCGTCCTGGGCCTCGTCATTCTTCAGATCGCCGTCGCGGCCGCGATGGTGCTGCTTGCACTGCCCGCGCCGCTGCAGGCGCTACACGTCGCCATCGGTGCGGCGGTCTGGGCGGGGTTGGTGGTGGCAGCGGTGTGAGGAGGTCGGGCCTGCGCGGCCTACGGAACCAGCACCTTCACAGAATCGCTCAGCCCCAATCCGGTGATGCGG
>Ga0209577_10002607_pt1 | contig 17243 bp, 18 predicted proteins | sample GraSoiAngelo_109_FD_185874 | JGI IMG/M metagenome (GOLD analysis project Ga0209577, IMG submission 185874) | Grasslands soil microbial communities from the Angelo Coastal Reserve, California, USA - 14_0903_12_20cm (SPAdes) (version 2) | ecosystem: Environmental > Terrestrial > Soil > Grasslands...
AAGGCTACAACGCCGCCCACGGCCGCTTCACGTCGCACATGGCGGACCTTCTCGCCGCGAACCCGAAGATCGCGAACGATCTCGTCGGCGGGATGGACGTCCAACTCGACGTGTCGACGAAAGGACAGACGTATCTCGAGGTCGTGACGAGCGACGTCATGAGGATCGTGCGCGTTCACAACGGCGCGACGATTGCTGCCCAGACCTGCCTCGTCTTGAAGAGCAGCTCCGGCGTGCACTGTCCGTAACCCTTACGCGTCGACCATTGCGTCGATCGCGTCTGCGACCTCGCTCGCGCGGAATGGAATCCCGCGGACGAGGTTGAACCCGGTTGCGTCGACGAGGAATTCGGCGCGGACCAGCTTCACGAGCTGACCGAGATTGATCTCCGGCACGAGGATCTTCTCGTAGCCGCGCAGGACCTCGCCGGTATTGCGCGGAAACGGATTGAGATAGCGCAGGTGTGCGTGCGCGACCTTCTTGCCGGTCGCGCGCACGCGGCGAACGCCTGCGGCGACCGAGCCGTACGTCCCGCCCCATGAAACGACGAGCGTCTCCGCCGCGTCGGGATCGTCGACCTCGAGCTCCGGGATGTCCTGCGCGATGCCGGCGACCTTCTGCGCGCGCAGTCGCACCATCCGGTCGTGGTTGTCCGGGTCGTAGCTCACGTTGCCGGTGACGTCCTGCTTCTCGAGGCCGCCGATGCGATGCTCGAGACCGGCCGTTCCGGGGATCGCCCAGGGTCGTGCGAGGGTCTCCTCGTCGCGCGCGTACGGTTGGAACTCGCCGTTCGCCTTTGCGAAGTTCGGATCGATCGGCGGAATGGCGTCGACGTCCGGTAGGAGCCAGGGCTCTGAGCCGTTCGCAAGATATGCGTCGGAAAGCAGGAAGACGGGCGTACGGAACTTCACGGCAATGCGCGCCGCCTCGAGCGCGGCGTCGAAGCAGTCTGACGGCGTCGCCGCCGCGATCACCGGCACCGGCGATTCCGAGTTGCGTCCGAACATCACGTTCAGGAGATCCGCCTGCTCGGGCTTCGTCGGCATTCCCGTCGACGGACCGGCTCGCTGGATGTCGACGATCACGAGCGGCAGCTCGAGCGTGATGCCGAGACCGATCGTCTCCTGCTTCAGGACGATTCCGGGCCCGGACGATGTCGAGACGCCGAGCGAGCCGCCGAACGAGGCGCCCAATGCGGCGCCGACGGCCGCGATCTCGTCCTCCGCCTGGAACGTGCGGACGCCGAAGTTCTTGTAGCGCGCGAGCTCCTCCAGGACGCCGGACGCCGGCGTGATCGGATAGGCGCCGAGGAAAAGCGCCAAGCGCGACTTCACGGACGCGGCGATCAGCCCGTACGCGAGCGCCTGGTTGCCAGTGATGTTCCTGTACGTACCCGGCCGCAGCGCCGCGGGCTTCACTTCGTACTGCACCGCGAACGACTCCGTCGTCTCGCCGAATGCATAGCCGGTGTTGAACGCCTTGACGTTGGCCTCTGCGATCTCCGGCCGCTTCGCGAACTTCGCGCGCAGAAACTCGATCGTGTTCTCGGTCGGGCGGCCATAGAGCCACGACATCAATCCGAGCGCAAACATGTTCTTCGCGCGTTCTGCCTCGCGCTTCGTGATCCCCTCGATTTCCTTCAGCGCCTCGATCGTCATCGAGGTGAGCGGGATCGCGTGCACCTCGTGCGAGTCGAGCGAGCCGTCCTCGAGCGGATTCGCCGCGTAGCCCGCTTTCTGCAGATTGCGCTCGGTGAACGCGTCGGCATCGACGACGAGGATCCCGCTCGGGGGCAGGTCTTTGAGGTTCGTCTTGAGCGCCGCCGGATTCATCGCCACGAGCACGTTCGGTGCGTCGCCCGGCGTGAGGATGTCGTGGTCGGCGAAGTGGAGCTGGAAGCCGGAGACGCCAGGCAGCGAGCCCGCGGGCGCACGGATCTCGGCAGGGAAATCCGGGAAGGTGGCGAGGTCGTTGCCGAGGAGCGCCGTCTCCGAGGTCATCCGCCCGCCCGTGAGCTGCATCCCGTCACCGGAGTCGCCGGCGAACCGGATGACGACCGATTCGAGCTGCTCGACGGGCTTCGAGGCCACGCCCTAGTTGTAGCGCGAACTCAGCAAACGCGGTCAGGCAAGCGCGGCTCCAACGCCCGATGATGGCCGCATGGCAATCTCGACCGGCACGGATCGGCTTCGCGCGCTGATCGACCTCCTCGTCCAGAGCATCGACGACCGGGCTCGGGGCGAGGAGCTGGCACGGCGTGCGTACCTGAGCAGATTCCACTTCGACCGCCTCGTCGGGGCTGCGCTCGGCGAAACGCCCGCTGCGCTTCGGCGGCGGTTGCTGCTCGAGCGAGCGGCCTACCAGCTGCTACGCGGCGCGTCGGTGACGGAGGCTGCCGTCGAGGCGGGCTACTCATCGCCTGAGGCGTTCGCGCGTTCCTTCCGCCGCGCGTTCGCGACCTTGCCCAGCGCATTCGCCGGCGATTTCCGACTTTCCGCGCCGAACGGCGTTCACTTCCACCCGCCGGGAGGGCTGCTCGTTCCCGGCGACGACCCGAGGAGGCAAACGATGGATCTAACAGACCGGATGGTCGAACACGACAATTGGCTCACCGCGCAGTTGATCGAGGCGGCGGGCGGGGTCGGCGACGAGGTCCTGGACGCGCCCGTCGAGCTCACGCCGCCGACCTCGGCATTCGCTGAAGCGGCACCGAGCATCCGAGCGATGCTCGACCGGCTCGTGTTCACGAAGGAGATGTGGTCGGCCGCCATCGCCGGCCACGAGTTTCACCGCAACGAGGACAGGTCTCTCTGCGGTTTGAAGCGCCGGCTCGACGAAGCCGGCGAAGAGTTCGCGGGCCTCGTGCGCGACATCCGAAACCGCGGTGCGTGGGACACGGCGTTCGTCGATGCCACCTGCGACCCGCCCGAGAGCTTCACGTTCGGCGGTGCGGTTGCGCACGCCCTGTCGTGGGACGCCTATCGCCGCTTCGTCGCCGCGGCGGCGCTTCGCGAACGCGGTGCAACCGACGTCTCCGCGGATCCGCTGGCCTGGGAACGCGCGCGCACCTAGCTCGGGAACAGAACCATCCTTATTCTTTCGGACGCGTGGTTCTCCGCGTCCTGGCGATCTTGCTGGCCGTCGCGCTCGCCGCAGGCTGCGGCGGGGCCGGCCGACTTTCGGCCGGGCAATTTCGCGTGAAGGCAAACCGGATCTGCTCCGCGCAGAAGCGGAAGACGAACGCCTTCAACGCACTGAACAAGCAAACGCTCCGCCGCGCAATCGACGCAGTTCAGACGGAGATCGCGCAGCTCGAGCGGCTTCGGCCTCCTGCTTCGGATGTGGAGCGATACAGGGCCCTGCTCGCCAGCTACAGGCGCACGCTCGAACTCATTCGGAGGGATGGCCCCCAGCTCGTCGTGCTCGCGCGTGAGGTCGAGCGTGCGATACCCAAGCGGATCGGTGCGTTCGACAAACCACCGCCGCATCGCTATCTCGTGCTGTCGCGTCGGCTCCGTGAAGTCACTCGGCCAATGAACGCAGCGATCAGGCCTGCGAACGTGCAGGCGCGTGCCCTCGGCTTGCGTGAGTGCGTGGTTGGCTGACGCCGTTCAGGGTTTGGCTCTCCGGGTCAAACCCTTCCTTGCGCGTCGATCTCGGGCCAGCGCTCGGCGATCATCTCCGCTGTCGGCTGCTGACCGAAGTCGACGGCTTCGCCTCGGGCCCAGCGACGCACACCGAAGGATCCGCCGGCCGCCGAGAGCACAACGCCGCCCACCGTGCACTCCTCCGAGGCGAGGAAAACGACGGCCGCTGCGACCTGCTCCGGCTCGAGCTCGCCCGGCTCGTAGGGCTGCGTGTACACGCGGGTCGCCGCGACGGGCGAGATCGCATTCGCGAGGATGCCGTGCGGGCGGCCTTCGGCTGCGAAGACAACCATCAATCCGAACTGGGCCATCTTCCCCGCGGCATACGCGGCGAGCCCGGCACGCGTGTCCTGCGCGGACATGGCAATGCCCGAGGTCGTGAACACGATGCGCCCGTAGCCCCGCTCCTTCATGACCGGGAAGACGGCCCGCGAGACGTGAAACGGCGCGTCGATGCCGACGCGTCGAAGCGTCTCCCAACTGCGATCTGCCGCCTCGATCTCCTCGTAGATGACGAGGCCTGCGTTGTTGATCAGCACGTCGAGCCGGCCGAGCTTCGCGACTGCGCCTTCAACGAGCCCCGCGCACGCTTCCTCAGATTCGAGATTCTCGTACGACGCGATTGCGTTGCCGCCGTCGGCGCGGATCTCCTCCACGACCGCGTCCGCGACGGAGTGATCATCCACCTTCGCCGCCACGTCCCACGCCTGCGTCGTGAACGACCACGGTCGCGCCACGTCGCGCGAACTCATGCGCGTATGCCGCTCCGAGCCCACGCCCGGCACCGGTCACGAGCGCAACGCGCCCGTCGAAGCGAATCACTGAGCTTCGGCGAGGAGCGCGCGCAGGTCGAGCGGCCGAGTGAACATCGCAACGCCGTCATTCGCGCGCGGCCATTCCTCGCGCGGCCGGTCACGGTACAGCTCGATCCCGTTCCCGTCGGGATCACGGAGATAGATCGCCTCACTGACGCCGTGATCGCTCGCGCCTTCGACCGAGATTCCGGCATCGACGACGCGACGAAGTGCATCGGCAAGCGTCTTGCGGTCCGGATAGCGGATTGCGACGTGGTAGAGGCCGGTCGTTCCCGCCGGCGGCGGCGAGCCACCCCTCGACTCCCACGTGTTCAGGCCGATGTGATGGTGGTAGCCACCCGCGGAGATGAACGCGGCCTGGTCGCCCATGCGCTGCATCTCGTCGAAGCCCAGTACGTCACGGTAGAACGCGAGAGCGCGGTCGAGGTCGGCGACCTTCAGGTGAACGTGCCCGATGTCCACTCGCGGATCGATCGCCATCGCGCGCCAACGCTACCGGTGCGACGCAGATGCCCGCGAGCGACCAGAGCACGTACCCCATCCACGGATCTCCGATCACGTCGGTCTGGATCGCCAGCACCGCCGCCGCTGCAAACGCCGCCGCCACTCCGGCGGCGGCCCACCAACGCGTAGTGCGAGCGCTGCGAATGAGCCCGACGAGGAGCGCGACGATCCAGGCGGTCCACAGGATCGAACCGAGGATGCCCATCTCGGCGCCCATCTCGGTGTAGTTCGACTCGCCGGCTTTGATTGGCGTTCCGGTGCGCGAGGCGGTCTGTCCCGCATTGCCGAGCCCGTAGCCCTGGGGGTGGTGGACGAGCGTTCGTGCGCCGTCGATGAGGCTCCGCCAGTGCTCGTGGAGCGACGGCTCGCTCGCGCTTGTCGGATTGAAGCTTGCGCCGGGATGCTGCTTGGAAGTGCGGTGCTGCTGCACGATGTCCGCGCTCGTGAAGCGTCCGGTTGGCGCGATCGACGGGAAGACGTGCACCCAGGCGATGCTGACTCCGATCGTAAGCGCCGCTGCGGCGACCGGCCACCAGCGACGCAGCACGAACGCGAGCACGACGAGACCCGCTGCCAGGGCAAGGAGTGACGAGCGCGAGAACGTGAACAGCAATCCGGCCGCGCTCACGACGCACGCGACGGCAATCCACCGTGCACGGCGCAATACCACCGCGAGCAACAATGCGACCGTCAGCATGTACGCCGTCGCGAGGGGCGAGAGAAACGACGAGACCAGCCGGCGCAGGAAGGGCTTGTCCGAACCGACGTTGTAGATGAAGTTCTCCGGCAGACCGCCAGTGCCGTGGTAGTCGTAACCGAGCTGCTTGTGGAAGTACGGCACGACCGCCGAGCGACGCCACCACGAGATCGGGATCGCGTAGTCGTCGATCAGCCCCCATGTAGCGACGATCGCTGCTGCGCCGATCAGCGTCCACGCGACCGGGACTAGCTGCTCGCGTCGAACGACCACGGAGCGACCGAGAAAGTAGGCGGCGACGGGAATCAGATCGTGCTTGAGGGCGAGTCCCGCGGCATGCCTGCTCGCCGCTCCGCCGAGCGCATGCTGAGGGATCACGAAATAGAGGGCGACGAGCAGGCCGTACGCGAGCGCGAGCCAGTCGACGACCTGCGGACGGAACGGCAGCGCGCGGGCGCGCACGGCCTCGAGGGCGATTCGAGCGAGCGCGACCGCGAGGAGGATCTCCTTCCACGCTTGGATCGCAGTCAGCGTCGACCCGTGGACGCCGGCGCCGTAGAGCGCCGCGCCGACAGCGTTGTGCACCGCGATGCCGACGATCCAGGCGTAGAGCGCCACGATCGGCGCTCTCCAAACGGCGACCGCGCCCGCGAGGAGGAGCGGGACGTAGATCGCGAGCGCGATCGCCGTCGTCATTCGTCGAGCGTATAGCGGGTCGGCTGCGCATCAGCCAACCCGGCCAGCTCCCAAAGACTCAGTTGCCCCAAGGCGCCATGGGTCCCCCTCCCTTCAGAATCCGCAGAACGAGGGTCTATGTTGTCACGAGGAAGCGCCGATTGACTAGAGGGAACCTGCCACCGGCCCGAAAGGCCTATTGACTTATGTCCGAGCTATCCCCAGAATTCCGCGGGCCAGTGGGGCCGCCCCAAGACTTCCGGGCCGAATCGATCGGCGAACGTCTCAAGCGCTTGCGTCTGGAGCGTGGCCTCTCGCAACGGGACCTCTCGTCTCCGGGCGTCTCGTACGCCTACATCTCTCGGATCGAGGCAGGCGCACGTAGCCCATCGGTCAAGGCGCTGCGCATGCTTGCCCGAAAGCTCGGCGTTTCCGTGGAGTACCTCGAGACAGGTCGCGATCTCGGCGAGTCCGAGGAACGCGAGCTGCGACTCGCCGACGCGGAGCTCGAACTGCGAATCGGCGAAGGCGCGCGGGTGGCGGAAAAACTCGCAGCGATCCTGGACGAGGCGGTCCATGCAGGCGATCTGTTTGCCGCGCAACGAGCGCGGGTGGCCATGGCGATGGCGGCCGAACGGCGCGGTGACCACCTTGAAGTCGTCGAGCGGCTCGAGCACGTCGTCCACGACGCGACCGCACCGTCGCCGATCACGCGCTCAGAGGTGTACACGATGCTTGGCCGTGCGTACGCAGCACTTGGCGCATCCGATCGAGCGGTACGCCTCTTCCAGTCCTGCTTGGACGATGTCACGCGCGATGCGCCCACGGACATCACGGCACAGGTCCGGTATGCGACCTTTCTCAGCTACGCGCTGACCGACTCGGGTGAATACGAGCGCGCCGGTGAGATCGTCGCGAACGCGCTCGCACGTGCAGGAGACAGCGCCGACACGTTTACGCGTGTGCGGTTGTACTGGTCACTCGCGCGACTCCAAGTGCTCGAAGGTCGATCGGGAGAAGCGCTCGAAAACATCCGGCACGCAATCGCGCTCCTCGAGGTGACAGAGGACACGCTGATGCTCGCGCGCGCGTACCTCCTCGCCGCCGGAGCGGCGCTGCGGAAGAGCGACCCCGACGAGGCCGGCGGCTACCTCGAGCGCGCCGAGATGTTGCTCGGTAACGCACCGGAACGGGTCGACGTCGGAATGCTTCGCACCGGCCAATCGCGCCTCGCTCGCCTCGAAGGCCGCGGCGGCGAAGCCGTCGAGCGGGCTCGCGACGCCCTTGCGCTCCTGGAGGATTACCACGGTGGAGAGCAAGGGGCGGCCGTTCACGCACTTGCCGATGCCCTGGCGCTTCAGTCGGACGAAACGGGCGCGAACGACTCGTATCGCCGTGCCGTCGACCTCCTGATCGTGCACGGCCGTCGTCGCGACGCGGCGCAAGCAGCGCTCGACTGGGCCGCATTCCTCCGGGAACGGGGTCGCGAAGACGAGGCAGAGCGACTGACCGAACGCGCCGCTAAGCTCGGGCTCGAATCGGAGACCAAGATCACGCCACGGGATTGACGCTCGAGCGAATAGTCCGGCCGGCCGGGCCGTACTCGCTCGCACTTTGCATTCGACACGCGAACGACGCGACCCGCCACGTGCGCGACGGGAGCCTCACCACGACTCTGCGAATCGGCGACCGGGTCGAACTGGCGACCGCGTGGCAGCTCGTCGACGGACGCGTGGTCTTGCGCGCGCAAAGCGAACAAGGGCTCGAGCGCCTGCGCTTCGTACTCGCGATCGACGACGACCACACGGAGTTCCTGCGCCGCTTCACGCGTGATCCGATGATCGGAGCCGCGATCCGCGAGCTTCGGGGAATGCGTCAGCTCAGGCTGCCGACGGTTGCGCAGACCCTGTTGCGCGCATTCTGCGGACAGTTGATCGACACCCGGCGCGCGCGCCAGCTCGAGTACCGCATCGTTCGCGCGACGTGCGAACGCGTCGACGGGACGACGCTCAATGCGCCCCCGACATCCGCGATCCTCGGCGCTCTCGCACCGACCCGTCTCCGTGCGCTCGGACTTCACACGAAGCGTGCGGCCTCACTCGTGCGCATCTGCCGGTCGGTGGAGCTCGAACGCCTCCACGACTTCTCGACCGATGCAGTCGCCGCCCGGCTCGGACGCGAGCGCGGCGTCGGCCCATGGACCGTCGGCGTCGTCTGCCTCGAGGGGCTCGGACGTCACGAGCGAGGCCTCGTGGGTGATCTCTCGCTCGTGAAGCTGATGTCCGACCTGCGCGGGCGCTGGGTCGAGACGTACGAGACGGCGGAGCTACTCGAGCCTTACGGGGAATGGGCTGGACTCGCCAGCATCTTCCTGACGCTTGGCTACGCCCGCGGGCTGGTTCCGCTGCCACGCCCATCGTTCGCAAAGCGACCGCGGGCGTACTTCGGCACCGCGCCCGCGACGTGATCGAACTCGTCGTCGGCGACATCACCGAGCAGGAAGTCGACGCGATCGTCAACGCGGCGAATGCGACCTTGCTCGGCGGCGGGGGCGTCGACGGCGCGATTCACCGCGCCGGCGGTCCGGCGATCCTCGCCGAGTGCCGGGAGCTCGGCGGGTGCCGCCCCGGCGACGTGAAAGCGACCACCGCCGGAGCGCTACGCGCGAAACATGTGCTGCACGCCGTCGGCCCGGTTTGGCGCGGCGGGCACGCGAACGAAGCGGAGCTCCTCGCCTCGTGTCATCACCGTGCGATCGAGCTCGCCGCGGAGTTGAGGGATCGCACGGTGGCGTTCCCGGCGATCTCGACCGGCGCCTACGGGTATCCACTCGAACAGGCAGCACCGGTCGCAATCGAGGCCACACAGACGGCGATGCACGAGCATCCCGAGGTGGAAGTCGCGCGCTTCGTCTTCCGTGACGAGTCGGCACTCGCGCCGTACCGGGAGGCGCTCGGAGGCACCTAGACTGCGAGCATGGCCGCGCGCAAGGTCGCCATCCTCGGCGGAGGGAAGATCGGCGAGTCCTTGCTCGCAGGATTGATCACGTCCGGCTGGCGCGAGCCGCGTCACCTCGTGATCACGGGGCGGCGCGAGGAACGCGTGGCCGAGTTGCAAGAGCGCTACGGCGTACGCGGCACGCTGTCGAACGCCGAAGCGGTGTCGGGAGCCGCGCTCGTCGTGATCGCCGTCAAGCCGCAGGATTTCGACGGGCTGCTCGGCGAGATCGGCGGCTTGCTTTCGCCGGAGCAAACCGTGCTCTCGGTCGCCGCGGCCATCCCGACGGCGCAGATCGAGGCGCGGATCACGGCGGGCGTTCCCGTCGTGCGCGCGATGCCGAACGCCCCGGCGCTCGTCCACGAGGGAATGGCCGGCGTGTGCGCAGGTGCACACGCGGGCGACGAGCAGCTCGCACTCGCAGAGGAAGTTCTCTCCCACCTCGGCGCGGTCGCCCGCGTACCCGAGCGCTACATGGATGCTGTGACAGCGGTCTCGGGATCGGGTCCCGCGTACTTCGCGCTACTTGCGGAGGCGATGATCGAAGCGGGAATCCTGCTCGGCCTCGGACGCGAGACGTCGACGCAACTCGTCGTTCAGACGATGCTCGGTACCGCGCACCTGTTGCGTGACGAGGGCATCCATCCCGTCGAGCTGCGCGAAGCGGTGACCTCGCCGGGCGGAACGACGATTCAGGCAATTCGGGAGCTCGAGCAGGCCGGCGTGCGCGCGGCGTTCCTGAATGCGATCCAGGCCGCGATGGAGCGTTCCCGCGAGCTCGCTGCGGGAGAACTGTGAAAGGTCGCGACATCGAGCTCGTCGTCGTCGAGGACGAGAACGAGGTCGCGGCGGTGGTCGCAAAGCGTCTCGCGCGCGTTGTCGATGAAGGTGGAAATGTCGTCCTCACGGGCGGCAAGACGCCGCAGCGTGCATACGAGCAAGCGGCGAAGGAAGCGCCCGACTGGAGCAGCGTTTCGCTTTGGTGGGGCGACGAGCGTTGCGTGCCTCCAGAGGACGACAACTCGAACTACGGCGCGGCGAAGAAGTCGCTGCTAGACAACCTCGAGCGCTGGCCGCGCGAAGTGCACCGGATCAAAGGCGAGCTCGGAAAGGAGCGCGCCGCCGCCGACTACGCGGGCGAACTCGACGACACGCAATTCGACCTGCTCCTCCTCGGGATCGGACCCGACGGTCACGTTGCGTCGCTGTTCCCGAACGCGCCGACCTTGCGGCAGCGCAAACGCGTCCTTCCTTCCGAGGCCGGGTTCGAGCCGTTCGTCGATCGCGTGACGCTCTCGCTGCCGACGCTTCGCAGCGCGTCGGAGATCCTCTTCATCGTCGCCGGCGAGGCGAAAGCGGACGCGGCGCGGCGCGCTTTCGTGGAGGATCCCAGCCCGGCGACACCCTCGAGTCTCGTACGAGCCGCAGCCGGACGAACGATTGCAATCCTCGATCGCGCGGCGGCTGCGGGGATCCGGAGTTGACAGGGGCCTCCCTATATGTAGAAGTGGTGGCGGGGCAGGCTCGTGCAGGAGACACTCGTCCTCGACAAACCGGAGCAGCTCAAGGCGCTCGGACATCCACTGCGCGTCCGCGTGCTGGAGATGCTCGGTCAAGAAGGCGAGTGGCAGCTCACCAATCGTGAGCTTGCACAGCGGCTCGGCGTCGATCCGGGACATCTGCACTTCCACGTGCGGATGTTGCTGAAGGCGGGTCTGATCGAGCTGGCCGACAACGGCAAGCGCGGCCGCGAGAAGCCGTACCGCGCAGTTGCACGCGTCTTCCGCGTCGCACCGGAGCTACTCGCATCCGCGGGCGCCCAGGACGTGCAGGCGGCGATGATCGACCAAGTACAGCGCGCACATACCGTCTACTCGCCGCAAGGAACGTTTCGCAGCGCACAGCTCGAGCTGCGACTGCCCATGGATCGAGCCGTCGAGCTCATGACGACGTTCTTGACCGCAGCGCGTGACGTCGAGGAAGAGCAGGCGGACAAAATTGTGTTGACGATGTTCGCGCATCCCCCCGCGTCGCAGGATTGATGCTGCACGGCAGCTGTCTGTGCGGCGGCGTCCGTTTCGAGGTCGACGAACCGTTCGAACGCGTCGTCGAGTGTCACTGCGCCAGTTGCAAGAAGCTCTCCGGCGGAGGGAGCACGACGAACGGCCGAGCGAAGCGCGAATCGATCCGGATCGTCGCGGGCGAAGATCTGCTTCGCACCTACCAACCGGAGGAGGGAAGCGCGAAGACGTTCTGCTCCGTGTGCGGCGCGAATCTCTTCGGCGCCGGGTGGCCGGAGCGGCCGTACGCGAGCGTGCGGCTCCCGACGATCGACGATCCGTTCGACCAGAAGCCGACGGCGCACATCTTCGCGCGGTCGGTCGCTGCCTGGGAGACCCTTCCCGACGACGGCGCGGAGCGATTCCACACAATTTCAGGCGGTTAGGGAAGTAGGTCCGACTCCAACTCGGTCGCGATGCCGCGGCGGGCCGCGAGTGCCTGCAGCACGAGGACGGTGTCCGCGACGGGAACATCCTCGAGATGTGCGTCACGCGTCTCGAACGATCGGAGAACGTCATCGATCGCTTCGACATAACCGACCGGATCGTCGGCGGCGATGAACGCGAGCGCGTCGGCGACCTCCCTCGGAAATCCGTCGTGCGTCCGTAGGTGGTCCGCGTGGACGCGTGCGTCCAGCCAGCGCGAGAGGACGAGCAGGGCGAGCGTCGCCGCGTATCTGCCGATCGGCGAATCCGCGCTCTCCGCACCTTCGTCGAGCGCCCAGCGAGCATCCTGCTCGGCACGTCCCCAGTCGTCCGCCAGGATTCGAGCTTTGATCGCCCCGATCGGGCGTCCCCAGCTGCCCGGCGGAGCGGCCCCGTAGCTTTCGCGCCAACGGTCCGCCGCGTGCGAAAACCAGTCGGCCGCCGCGTCCTCGCCAAGCATCAGGTGCGACAAGCCGACGGCGTTCGCCGTGTTGCCCATCCGCGTGAGCTGGCGCTGCCGTTCATCGGGGTCTTCGGGCAGTCGCGCCTCGCCGTCCCGATACCGTGTCTCTGCTCGCGTTGCCAGTTCGCGCCAATCGGGCACGATGAGAGCTTATGAGTCCGAATGCAGCCACGTTCCACGATCTCTTGTTCGAGACCGCCCCGGGCCTCGTGTTCTCACCGCGACCGGCGACCGAGCGCGTGGTGAGCTCCGCGTTGCATCTGATCCCGCTTGACGAGCCTGCGCGCATCGCCGACGTCGGCACCGGCAGCGGCGCGATTGCGGTCAGCCTCGCGGTGAAGCGGCCGACCGCGGAATTCTGGGCGACCGATACGAATCCCGCCGCTGTCGAGCTCGCGCAAAAGAATGCGAAACGCCACGGCGTCGCCGATCGCGTGCACGTACTGAAAGGGAACTTGCTCGATCCGGTGCCAGTGTCTGTGCATGTCGTCGTCGCCAACCTTCCATACCTCCCGGATTCACTGCACGATCCGCGTTACGACGACGAGCCGGAGGACGCGATCTACGCGCCGGGGGACGGGCTCGAGCCGTACCGCCGATTGCTGAACGCCTGCCGTGAGGGAAGGCTCGTCACGCCCGGCGGGCGCGTGATCATCCAGTTCCACCGCGAACCGCTTACGGCGAATTGCTGGGAGCTCGAGAAGCTTCGCGCACGCTTGGAGAAGTGGCGCGAGCTCAGCGCGGCGTGAGCTTCGTGTAACGCCCGCCGGCGAGCCATTCTGTGACGTACAGGTTTCCGGCGGAGTCCGGAGCGACCGCGTGCGGACTGTTGAAGCGTTCCGCTTCGGGTTGCGGGCGGACGAGCGCGCCGTCTGCGTCGCGTGCGTTGGGCCAATCGTCGCGACTCGGCGCGTCCACGTTCTCGTACAGCTGAGCGACGAGGCGATCGTCACCATCGAGGACCGTTACTCGCGCGCGCATGAAGTCCGTCACGACCAGGTAGTCCTTCCACGTGGCGAGCACTGTCGGTGCCGTGAAGACGCCTTCGCCGGTGACGCGCTTGAACGTCCCGTCGAGATCGAAGACCTGAGTGCGCCCTTGCCGCGGTCTGCGACGTAGAGCTCGGGCTCGCCGCGTCGCCGGTCACGAACACGTGCGGAGTGTCGAAACGACCGGCGTCGTCGGGCGTCGACCGCGGTCGGTTTGTAGTGGACCGAACAGGGACTGTCCCTACCTGTGACGACTGTGTGCCGATTCGTCCACACCCGTCTCGCATAGGCTGGTGCGGATATGGCCACCGACGACTGGCGCCTCCGCATCGAGCTTCCGGACGAAGAGGGAGCCCGCGGTCTGCTCGAGCGCCTCGGGCTCGCACGGAGCGACGCCGACGACCTGGCCGCCGAACTGAGGAACGAGCGCCTCGCGGTCTCCCAGGACGGCGACACGGTCTTCGTCTACGCGGCCTCGGGAATGCTTGCCGAGCAGGCGAGCCGCATCGTCGAGCGTGAGCTGCAGGACGCTGGCGTCACGCCGACGCGTCTCGTGACCGAGCACTGGCTCTCAGAGGAAGAACGGTGGGACGACGACGCGCCCCAGGGCACGTGGGAGCAGGAAGAGATCGATCGCGGCTACGCGCCATGGGAGGTCCGGGTCGAGTGCGCGACGCTTCACGAGGCACACGACCTCGCGGAGCAGCTGCGCGCAGAGGGCTACGGGGTTTCCCGCACGTTCACGTACGTCATCGCGGGCACGGCGTCACGCGACCAGGCGGTCGCGCTCGCCCGGCGCGTCCACGGGAAGGTCGAACCGGGCGGGGAGCTCGTCTACGAAGTCCAGCCGCAGAACCCCTTTGCGGTGTTCGGCGGGCTCGGGACGTGATTCAGATCGCCGTCGCCCAAGCCGCGGCGTCGGACGGCGGGCTCGGCACCTGAGTCGTCTATAATGCGCCAAGCGGCCCGCTAGGGGATTCGCGGGCCAGCCCTTTTCCGAAGGTTGCAGCGCTTCCCGCGCTGCGTGCATGCAGGAAACGACCGAGATTCCGACGATCGCGTCGGAGGCCACGGACGGCCTGGCGGCCGCCGCCCTCCGAGCGGAAGCCTGGGCCGGCGAGCCCTTCCTCCGAGAAGGCGAAGACCCGGCTCGAGTCCTCGCGTCCGGAACTTCTCGCCGCCGAGCGCTCGACGAGGCGCTGAGCGAGATCGAGACCGGACGCCGGACGCCGTCACCGAGATGGAAGGTCCACTTCGCGCTGATGCTCGGGCTGGAGCGCGTGCTCGCCGAGCAGCCGCCGCACCTCGCCTCGGGCACGGAGCTCCGGCGCCATCAGGTCGACGCGCTCGCGGGCATGCTCACCGAGCTCATCGCCTCGCACGAGCAGCATGCGAACGGCAACGGCTCGAACGGCGCTCAACCCGAAGAGGGTGTCGTCGAGGAGGAAGACGACGACGAGCCCGCCGAAGATTCCGGTGAGGACGCGCTCGAGGAAGAGACGGAGGGCTGGACGGGCCCCGATCCCGGCGCGGTCCGCCGTTACCGCTTCCGCCATCCGACTGCGTCGGGCAAGACGATCGCCGCGGCCGGATTCGTCGAAGCGGCACGCACGATGGGCGTCTTGATCCTCACGCACCGTCGCCTGCTCGTCTCCCAGTTCCAGCGCGATCTCACGACCGAGGGATATGCCGACCGCTTCTCGCCGGCGATCGAGCGCGGCAAGGAGCCCTTGAGTGGCAATCCGCTGACGATCCAGACCTACGCGTGGTTCGCGCGGCACCAGGATTCGCTCTCACGAGAGGCGTACCAACTCGTTATCTGCGACGAGGCGCACACAGCGCTCGGAGAGAAGACGTCGCGCGCGATCCGCTCGTTCCCGGAGCCCATCTACATCGGCATGACGGCGACCGAGCAGTTGATCGCCAAACAGGTTTCCGACGTCTTCCCCGCGTCGGTCGACGACCTCCCGTTGCAGGACGCCGCGCGTCGCGGCCTGATCGCGCCGCTTCGCGACCTACGCGTCCCGCCCGTCGCCGCGATCAACCAGGTGCCAATCGTCGGCGGCGACTTCGATCAGGAGATCCTGGCCAAGACACTCGACCATCAAGCGTTGAACCAAGCTGCCGCGTCGCTCTACCGCGACCGCTTCGACGACACGCCGGGGATCGTCTATGCCGCCGGCGTCGATCATGCGTACAACCTCGCCAAGGAGTTCCGGGCCGCGAGCCTGAAGGCAGAGGCCGTTTCCGGACGCACCCCGCCCGTGAAGCTCGCCGAGACGCTCGCCGCGTACGAGCGCGGGGAGATCAATGTGCTGATCAACGCGATGCTGCTCGCAGAAGGGTGGAACTCCCCGCGCGCGACGGTGTGCATGCATCTCGCGCCGACTGCGTCGCGGCGCGTCTATCAGCAGCGGATCGGACGAATCATGCGCATGCATCCGCGCAAAGAGGCGGGCATCGTCGTCGACTTCGTGCCGAAGGCCGCGACGCACAACGAGCGCGTCATCTCGCTGCATTCCTTGCTGGACGCGGATTTCTACCGCGAGGGCGCGCGGGTCACTCCGGCACCGCGCCGCCGCATGCAACGCCGCGCGCGCCGGAAGCTCACGCCGGCACCCTGGCTCGTGCCCGTCACGCCGGACGCACGCCGCCGCTTGGCCGTCATCACGCGCGAGTGGCAGCGCGTCGATCCGAAATATCTCGACGAGGAGGAGCAGCGGTACTGGGCGACGATCGCCGGCCGGCAGATCCGCTTCGACGAGCGCGTCGCGTTCGTGGAGAAGCTCACCGCGCGCGGCGCTTCGAAGTCCTGTCTCGAGCAATTCCTCGCGACCTGCGCAGCGGAGAATCCCAACCGGCGGTTGCGGATGATCGCGCTGTCGGATCGAGTCTCGATGGCTGTCGAGCGCGCCGACTTCGACGATCTCGTCACGCTCGTGACGCAGGCGCCGACCTGGGAAAAGGACCGGATGAGCGGGATCCGCGTCTTGCTGCGAGCGCTCGCCGAAGGCAAGGTCGATGCGCCCGAGCAGATCCTCGCGCGCTGGACCTGGCGGCTGGCGCGCGCGTCACGCAAGGTGCAGGACCGCCGTGCGAGCAGCGAGTTCCCGGAAGCGAAGCGTCTGCTCGGCGCGCTCGCAAATTCACGCGGTCACCGGCACGAGGAGAACGCCGCGAAGCTCGTCAACGCCGCGCTCGAGCTCCCGGTGCAGGTGGGCGCCGCACTTCTCGCCTCCGCGGAGGGATATACCCCGCGCGCGACGCAGCTCATCGAAGCCGCGCGCGAGCGACTCGGATCGCTCCAGGACGTCGCGCAGGCACTGGCCGAGAACCTCCCGCCGCCGAAGCTGACCTCCGGTCGCTCGCGCCGGCGCAAGCGACGGCGAAAGAAGAAGCAGGCGCCTCAGCAGCCCGCAGCCGAGGTCGAGACGAAAGAGGAAAAAGGGCCGGACGCCGCCGCGGTGTAACGAAACCGGGCTCCCGGCCCACTGAGTAGGACGAGCTGATGGTTCTCCTGATCCCTGTCGCATTCCTCGTGGGATTCATCACGTCGTGCACGCCCTGCGTGCTGCCGGTCCTACCCGTGATCCTCGCCGGCGGTGGAACGGCGGAAACGCGCCGCAAGCCCTACGCGATCATCGCCGGGCTGATCACGACGTTCGTCCTGTTCACGCTCGCCGGTACCTGGATCTGGACTCGACTCCACGTCTCCGCGAAGTACCAGCTCGATATCGGAGCCGGCGTTCTCCTCGTCGTCGCGCTTACACTGATCGTGCCGGCAGTCGGACGGTGGATTGAACGTCCGCTCGCAGTTTTCACACGTCGCCGAACCGGCGATCTCGGCGGAGGCTTTCTGCTCGGCGCGAGCCTCGGCCTCGTCTTCGTTCCCTGCGCGGGTCCGCTCCTGTCGGCGGTGATCGTACTCGCAGGGACGCACCGCGTTAGTGCTGTCAGCGTGCTCATCCTG
>Ga0209577_10002611_pt1 | contig 17225 bp, 18 predicted proteins | sample GraSoiAngelo_109_FD_185874 | JGI IMG/M metagenome (GOLD analysis project Ga0209577, IMG submission 185874) | Grasslands soil microbial communities from the Angelo Coastal Reserve, California, USA - 14_0903_12_20cm (SPAdes) (version 2) | ecosystem: Environmental > Terrestrial > Soil > Grasslands...
TGGAGTCCGGAATCAGTCCGCGCTTGAGTTCGATGAGCGACGGTTGACGGGCCTGGAACTTCTCCACAAGGTATTGGGCCGCGACTTCGGGGGTGAGGGTCTCTCCGCAGGTGAAGATGTCCACCGCAGCATACCCGTGTTCGGGCCAGGTATGGACCGCGACGTGGGATTCGGCGATGACGACGACGCCGCTGATACCGAAGGGACTGAATTGGTGGAAGTGGGTGCCGACGATGGTGGCCTTCGCGATCTTGGCTGCGGCGACCAAGATCTCTTCCACTCTCTTTACATCATTAAGAAGTTTGGGGTTGCAACCGTTCAATTCAAGCACCAAGTGACGACCTAGTGCGTGCAATTCATTTGCCCCCTTTCGCTGTGGGTTGTAGAGAGAGTGGCCAATTTATCGTCTATCGCACCTCCCCCTTCGGGACACTACCGGGAAAGACCATGACACCCGAAAATTGTGTGTGAATATAGCTGAACTCTTCCAATTGTCAATAAATTTTTTTAGGGGGCCTCCTTTCCCTCTCTCCCGGCTCCCGCCTCCACCCTAAAAATTCGTTCTCCGTGCTCACCCAACCCGCAAATCATCCCTCTCCCCTGGCGTGAAGCGTACACTCACACTTTCAGCCACAGACGCGGACCTCCGGACAGTAAAAAACTTGAGACGGAACTGAATTAGCCGAGGTCAGAGTGTGAGGATCGGCTCGCTATAGAGGGATTCAGGGGGGCGAGCCGAATATAAATCCTGCGGCGGACAGGCGGACGGGACACCTCCAAACACAGGCTAGCTCACTTTTATTTGCTTTAGTAAAATGTGATAGCAAGAAAGCTCATTTCAATTTTTACTAGTTCAAGCAAACAGCAAATTCGATCTTGTAGTGAAAGATTGTTTTGCTGTAACTTTTTAAACAACCTATGATATTCGTCTTTAAGCGCTGTTAGGCTGACATACCGTTTCCACCTAAACGATTTCTTGGGCATCCCCTCAAGGATTCTCGAAAGCATTTGGACATGATAAAAAGACTCGTACCCAGATCTGATTGTATCGTTAATATACATCACCTCGTGCTGAGTCGGGCTTATCACCTTAGGTAGTCTTTGCAAGAAATGATAAAAATCCACTGCAATCCTAATTGTGACTCTCAGGTCTTCCTTCAAAGATTTGTCATCGAACAAGTCTCCACCATCTCGAATGAACAAAGACTCAATACGGAGGACATGTAAATGTTTTGCAATCGGCATAGGGATTAAGGGGACACTCCGGTTATATTCAACCATTTTCGGCTTGTCGTGTCTAATCTGTTCAAGATGCCACGCCTTCCTCGCGGACAGATCCACGGGTACGTGTATCACGTCATTAATCGTGGCAATGACCGCGCGACCGTCTTCCATCAGGAAGAAGATTACTCCGGCTTCCTCGATTTGCTAGCAGCGGCGAAAACTCGTCATCCGGTGGCACCCGTGCCTTGACTGCCTTCCTGGTCAGCGGATAAGATGACGCACATTCGTCACAACTGCTTTGCTGTCACGTGCAGAGAGGTTTCTTCCTGCATCCATGATCCAAGTCGAGCATCTGACCAAGCTCTACGGTCCCAAAACTGCCATCGCCGACGTCAGCTTCTCCGTGGAAAAAGGGGAAGTGCTGGCCTTTCTGGGTCCCAACGGGGCCGGCAAGACCACCACGATGCGGATCCTGACGGCCTCCCTGCCTGCCACGTCCGGCTCCGTGAAGATCGCCGGCTACGACTGCTTCGACCAGCCGAAGGAGGTCAAGCGCCTGATCGGCTATCTGCCGGAAGTCCCGCCGCTCTACACCGAGATGACGGTCACCGAGTACCTGACCTTCGTCGGGCGGATCAAGGGCATCGAGCCGGAGCGCCTGCCGGTGGCCCTCGACCAGGTCTTGGAGCGGATGTCCCTTGGCGAGGTGCGGGGCCGGCTGATCGCCAACCTCTCCCGCGGCTTCCGACAGCGGGTCGGGCTGGCCCAGGCACTCATCCACGACCCGCCGATCCTCATCCTGGACGAGCCGACGGTCGGGCTTGACCCCAAACAGATCATCGAGATCCGGCAGCTCATCCGCGACCTGGCGGGCGCCCGTACGATCATCCTGAGCACCCACATCCTGCCCGAAGCCACGGCAGTCGCCAAGCGCGTGGTCATCATCAATGACGGCCGAATCGTAGCCGAAGACACCCAGGATCAGTTGTCGGCCCGTCTCCGCCGTTCCGAGAAGGTGAGCCTCACACTGAAACGTTCCATGCCCGACGTGCAGGACCGCCTTCTGGCCCTCCCCGGCGTGCTCTCGGTGCACCAGGTAGGCCTAACGTTCCTGGTCGAGACGGAACTCGGGCGCGATCTGCGCGAAGATCTTGGCCGTGTGGCTGTCCAGAACGATTGGGGCCTCCTCGAGCTCAAGCTGGTGGCCATGACGCTGGAGGACGTGTTCCTGCGCCTGACAACGGAAGAAGACACCCCCACCCATCCCTCCCCCCTCGAGGGGGAGGGTCAGGGTGGGGGGGAGGCTTCGCCATGAGCCCCGTCGGCGCCATCGTCAGCAAGGAACTCCGCTCGTATTTCGTCTCGCCGGTCGCCTACGTGGTTGCGTTTGTCTTTCTCATTCTGACCGGCCTGCTCTCGTTTCTGGCCGTCGCGACCGCCAGCAACCGCAGCATGCAGATGCTGCGCGTGCAGGGGAACCTGCCGGAGCTGAACCTCAACGAATTCGTCTTCCGGCCCGTGTTCTACAACATGGCCGTCATCCTGCTCCTGGTCGTGCCGATCCTGACCATGCGCCTGTTCGCCGAGGAGAAGAAGCTCAAGACGATGGAGCTGCTGGTGACTTCGCCGGTCACGATCACCGACATCGTCGTGGGGAAGTTCGTGGCGGCCCTGGCGGTCCTCGCCGGCATGCTGGCGCTGAGCGCGGTCGCCCCGGTCGCCCTGGCCCCCTTCGCCGAGTTCCGCTGGCCCCCCATCCTGACCGCGTACCTGGGCGTCCTCCTCATGGGCGGGCTGTTCCTGAGCGCGGGCCTGCTGGGGTCGAGCCTGACGGAGAACCAGATCATCGCCGTGATTCTGAGTTTCGGGGCCCTGCTCCTGTTCTGGCTCTTCGGCTGGGCCGGGCAGGTGTTCGCCGGCACCGCTCTCGGCAAGGTCCTGTCCTACCTCTCCCCGCTCGATCACTTCGATCAGCTCGTCAAGGGTCTGGTGGAAACGAAGGACCTGGTCTATTTCGTCGCCGGGATCGTCTTCACCCTGTTCCTGACGCACCGGGTGATCGAATCGCAGCGGTGGCGGTGATGAGCAATCGGCTGACGTTCCTGCTGGGAGTCCTGGGGGGCGTCCTGGCCGGCGCCGGGGTGGTCATCTATGTGCTCGCTCCGGAGCGCACCGCGCTCATCGCCACGGTGGAAGGCCTGGCAGCCGCCTGCTTGACCGTCTTCCTCGTCACGCACTTCGAGCTGCTCCGGGAGTTCTCGACGCACCGGGCGACGCGCCTGGGTCTCAACAGCGTCCTGATGATCGTCCTGATGGGGCTCATCCTCGGGATCCTCAACTTCCTTGGCGCACGCCACAGCGTCCGCTGGGATTTCTCGGAGACGAAACGCTTCACCCTCGCTCCGCAGACGGCCCGCCTGCTCCGGGAGTTGCCCCGGGCGGTCAAGGTGACCGTCTTTACCAGCGATCAGAGCCCGGTGCGCCTGGCCTACCGCGACCTCATCGACAGCTATCAGGCCCACACCGCGAAGCTCATGGTGGAATTCGTGGACCCGGAAAAAAAGCCCGGCGTCGCCCGCCAATACGGCATCACCCGGCCGGATACGGCTGTCCTGGAGAGCGGCAAACAGGAGACACGGATCACGTCCGCCTCCGAGCAGGAGCTGACGAACGCCCTCCTCCGCGTGACCAAGGACGAGAAAAAGACCGTCTATTTCCTGACCGGGCACGCAGAGCATGTGCTGGAGGACGGCAGCAAGGAAGGCTATTCCTTCTTGAAAGAGGCCCTGGAGCGGCAAGGGTACACCGTCCGGTCGCTCTCGCTGTACGAGTCCAAAACGATCCCCAAGAACGCGTCGGTGCTTGTGCTGGGAGGGCCCCAGAAGCCGGTGTCCCCGGAGGAACAACTTCTCTTGGTTGACTACGTCCGGACCGGCGGCCGGCTCCTCGTGCTGTTGGACCCGGGCTCTCGCGCCAGCCTGGACAGCACCCTGGCGGCGTGGGGCCTGCAGGCGGACAATCGGACCGTCCTGGACACCCAAACCATCCTCGGCGGCGATCTGACGATGCCGGTGGTGAACACCTACGGCTCTCACGAGATCACCCAGGACCTGGGCCAGGTCTTCACCATGTTTCCCCTCGCCCGCCCGGTCACCTTCCTCGACAGCAAGGGCAACGAGTGGGTGTTCCACCCCCTGGCCAAGTCCAGTCCCCGCAGTTGGGCCCGTAGTGGAGAAGATCGAATGACCACGGTCCGGGATTTCAATCCCCAGAAGGACACGCAGGGACCGCTGATCCTAGCCGCCTTGGTCGTCGCCCGGGCCACTCCTTCGGAGAACGCCCGACAACCGGCGGTCCTGCTCGTCGGCGACTCGGACTTTGCCAGCAACGCATTCCTGGACTTCTCCGGCAACACCGACTTCATCCTCCACGCCGTGGCCTGGCTGGCTGAAGAGAAGGACCTGGTCACGATCGCGCCGAAGGACACGCGGCTCGGCACGCTGCTGCTCACAGCGGCCCAATCCAACGCGCTGTTCGCGTTGCAAGTCCTGGGGCTCCCGGGCTTCTTTTTGCTCTCCGGGTTCGCCATCTGGCGCCGCCGCCGCAGACTATAACCCTCTCGCATGTCCCGCGCAGTCCTGGCTCTACTGATCGCGGCCCTTGGCTTGGGTCTCTACCTGTGGCTGGTGGAGATGCCCGCGGAGCAGAAACGGGTGGAGGCCGAAACGACCGCCAAGAAGCTGGTGGACTTCAAGGAAGACGACGTGCAGGGGTTCACGATCATCTCGTCGCGGGGCGAGATGGAGGTCGCCCGGGAGGACGGGCGCTGGACGATCCGCAAGCCCAAGCCCATGGAGGCCGACCCTACGGCGGTGGGCGAGTTCCTGCGCACGCTCATGCTCGCCCAAGTGTCCCGCGTCGTGGATGAGACCGGGTCCGACCTGAAGGCCTACGGCCTCGAGACGCCGAGTCTGACCGTGGCCCTGCGCTTGGCCTCGGGCATTCAGACCGTCCGCGTGGGCGACGCCGGCCCCCTGTCCGCCACCCTCTACGCCAAGCGCGACGACTCTCCCAAGGTCCTCCTGACCACGCTGGCAGGGCGTGATCTGTTGATGAAGAGCATCCAGGAATTTCGCCGTAAGCGCGTCCTCCCGTTCGACCGTCTTCAAGTGACCCGGCTGAAGATCGCCGGCCCTCGGGAAACTGTCGTGCTCTACCGAGAAGGCCAGGGCGACAAGGCCGTGTGGAAGATCATGGCGCCGGTCGAGACGGCGGCAGACCAGCCGGAAGTGAGCAGCCTCCTGTTCGCCCTCGAGGACCTGAAGGCGCAGGACTTCATCGACGATCCAAAGGAGCATGCCGCCAAGCGCGCCGCCCTGGGCAAGCCCCTGGCAGCCATCACGCTGCACGAGGGCGAGACCGACCGCACGGTGTCCCTGTTCCTTGACCCCCGCGACAACATCGCGGCTTACGCGGAGAACACGGCGCAGGAACCCCTGTACCAGATCGCCCGAGCGGCGGCCAAGGACCTGGCCAAGGGATTGTTCGATTTGCGCGCCAAGCAGCTCATCACGGCCGAGCCGGACCAGGTCAAGACGCTCGTGATCAAAACCGGCGGCCAGGAATACACGCTGAGCCGAGAGGGGGGCGCCTGGATTGTTGACGGTGATCCCAACGCCAAAGCGGACGCCGCCCGCATCAACATGTTTGTGACCCGTGTGGTGCGGCTGCAGGCGGAGAAAATCGTGACGGAAAAACCGACCGATCTGAAACGATACGGGCTGGCGACTCCGGCGGCGGAGCTGATCGCCGCGGGCGAACAAGGCAAGCTGTTAGGCCGGATTGCCTTCGGGCGGGAAGAACAGGGGCTGACCTATGCGCTCGGGTCAGCCATGACGGGCATCTTCGAGGTGCGCCCTGACATCCTCAAGGAGATTCCCAAGAAAGACGACCTGCTGGCGGGCAAGGGCCAACCACAAAAATAAAGAGATCAAAGCTGGAGCGGTTTGATCGGAGACAGAACCGCGGCCGGGTTCTTTTCCCAGATCGCCGGGTCGGCGTCCACGTAGAGCTCGACCTCGTTGCCGTCGGGATCGGCCAGATAGAGGCTCTGGCTCACGGTGTGGTCGCTCATGCCGGTGATGGGTACCCCCGCCTTTTCCAACTCGGCCTTGGCCTTGCGGAGATCCTCCATTGAGTCACCGATTTTGATCCCGATATGGTAGAGCCCGAGGCGGCGACCGGCGGGAGCACGGGGTGCCTCGCCGACCTCGATCAACAGCAGTTCATGGTGGGTACGGCCTGAGGTCAGCGCCGCTGCTTTTCCCCCGAACGTCCGCCCGACCTCCTGAAACCCCAAGAGGTCACGGTAGAAGGTCAGGGACCGCTCTAGATCCCTCACGTAAAAGACGACGTGCCCCAGGTAGTGCGCTTTCATACGCTGAGTTCCTTTTCAGTCACCATCAACCGGTGAAGATTGGCGACGTCTTGCCCCATCGCCCTGAGAACACGAACTCCGTTAAGGGCTTCCGCACTCTGGGAGCCAATTCACGCTGCCTGAGCCCTTCGGGCAAACTCTGTGGGTCGCCGGGATAGCCCAACGCAATCCCCGCCACCGGCTCATACTGTTCCGGGACGCCATACAGCGCTCTGACCTTCTCAGGAAAGATGCCCGCCATCTGATGCACCACCAATCCGAGCGCCGTCGCTTGAACAATGAGATTGGCGACTGCCTGGCCTACATCGTGAAAGGCATGGCGGTTCGGCTTGCCGTCGTCTTCGAAGGTTAGTCTCGCCACCGAAACCATCAGCACCGGCGCATGTTGCGCCCACTGGATATTACCTTCCACGAGGCAGCTCAACAGACGCGCATATTCGGCCTCATCCTCCTTGGTCGCCACGATGAAGCTCCAGGGCTGCTCGTTGTAGGAAGACGGCGCCCAGCGGGCGGCTTCGAGTAAACTCCGCAGGGTGTCTGGCTCGACCGGCCGGGACGAGAACGCCCGCGGGCTCCACCGACGCCTTAAGAGTTCGTGAATCGGATATTGTGTGACCGCCGGCTTCTCCATCACCCATCCCCTTTAATTTTCGATGATGTTCCTCCTAGCGACTCATCCCCTCGAGGGGGATTCTTCCGGCACGATGTTCAGCACCCGTTTTTCAGAACGCCGGACGATCGTCATCGGGGCCTGCACACCGACTTGTTCCTCGACCAGGAGCCGGTGCAGGTCATCGATGCCGGCCGTCGGATGCTCTCCATAGGCCACGATGATGTCTCCTTCCCGCAGACTCGCGTGCTCCGCCGGGCTGTTCGGCTCGACCGCCGCGACCTGGATGCCGCTCTCGACCGGCAAGTTGTGCGCCAGCACGAGACGGCGCGGGAGCGGCACGTTCTGCCCGCTCACGCCGATGAAGCCGCGCCGGATCTTGCCGTCCTTGATGAGGCGGCCCGCGACGAACTTGGCGGTGTTGATGCCAATGGCGAAGCAGATCCCCTGCGCCGGCAGGATCACAGCGGTGTTGACGCCGATGACGTCTCCACGCGAATTCACCAAGGGACCACCGGAATTGCCGGGGTTGAGCGCGGCGTCCGTCTGGATGACGCTGTCGATCAGACGCCCTGATGTCGAGCGAAGCGACCGGCCGAGCGCGCTGACCACGCCCGCCGTCACCGTGCACTGAAAGCCGTAGGGGTTACCGACCGCGATCGCCAACTGCCCCACACGGATGGCGTTCGAGTCCCCAAGCGGGGCGGCAGCGACACTCTGGGCGTCGATCCGGACGACTGCGAGGTCGGTGTCCGGATCGTCACCCACGAGATCGGCGATGACTCGCCGGCCATCCAAGAGAACGACGTCTATGCGGCTGGCCCCATGCACCACGTGGCTGTTCGTCAGAATGAACCCGTCCGGCGTGAAGATGAAGCCGGAGCCGCTGCCCCGCGCCTCCTGGGGGAACCGCGGATCAGCCATACGGCGGCTCCTCAACCGATGCAGCACATCGATATAGACGACCGCCGGGCTGACCTTCTCTGCCGCGCTGATGACCGCCTGCGAGTAAGCGTCCAGCAGCTTATCGTCCGCTCGTGCCGCCGCCGGCAGGCCACCTCCCTTAGCCGTCTCGAAGTCGTCATTGATTGTCCGCTGAAATTTCGTGTTCATGTTCGTCTTACCTCAGCTTCCTTGCGATTACTCCGTCCACTGACCACTTGCCGGCGCCAGCGAGCAGCAGCGCAAGACTCATCCCGATCACCAGTAGATGATACTCAAAGCCCTCGCCCGCCTGCTTGCCAGCCCAGTTCATGAAAAACCCGTTCGGCCAGTGGACCAGCGCGATCGCGCCCAGCATGATGAGCACGTAGCTGGCCGCCGTGATGCGGGTCAGAAAGCCCAGGATCAGCCCCAGGCTCCCGAGTGACTCACCAATGATCACCAGGAAGGCAATCACGGCCGGCAGATGCATCTTGTCCGTGAAGAACCCCATCGTCCCGGCAAACCCGAAGCCCCCGAACCAGCCCAAGAGCTTTTGAGCGCCATGAGGGAATATCACGATTCCCAGCATCACCCGCAGGATCAAACTGGACCAGGCCTCATCGGTCGCAAATAGAGCTTTCATGGCATCCCCCCTTCGATTGATCTTTCTAACCATCCAACTCATTCCTGTCCACTCCCGCTTCTGCCAAAATATCTGCCGGTCCGCACAAAATCAATGAGATAATCGGCGGAACTCACCGCGAGAAGACGTTCGATGGCAGGGCTCATCCCTCAACCCAGGCCTGCCCCATGGCTTATCCTCCCTTCCCTGCTCCTGCTGTGGAGCTGCGCGGCCCCTGTCCAGGGACTCTGGCCGCCCTCAGAGGGTGCGTCCACCCACACGGTCGTCGTTTCGCTTGATACGTGGCACGCCATGATCGCCATCACGCTGGACGACCGAGTGACGGCATTGGATCGAAAGTCGGTGTTCGAAGAATGGGGTTATGCGGAGCGGGCGTGGTACCTGGAGGGCCGCCAGGGCATCACCGGCGCTCTGCGGGCCCTCTTCCGGCCCAATCCGGGCGTGGTGGAAATAGGTCTCCATGAGCAGGTCTGGGCCGCGCGGACTCCCCAACCGCCGGCCGAGACGTTCGTCTTCCGCCTCAGCGAGGCTGGCTACCTACGATTGCGCCGCCACCTGCTCTCGACCATCGGGGCTGCCCATCCCGTGCTGGTCGTCGACCGGGTCAAGTTTTACCCGTCGAAGCGCCCCTACCACCTGTTCCACCAGTGCCACCAGTACGCAGCCGCGGCCCTCCGGGCAGCCGGCCTGCCACTCTCAACCTGGTGGGCCTTCAGCCGGACGAGCTTCGCAATGCAGCTCCGACGGGCCGCCCGCATGGCCGACGACGCGGCTGCCAGCCGCGCGCCAGCCGGCAAGTGACGGCGAACATGTTGTAACGATAAAGGAAGTGTTATACTTCTCGTGTACGGGGACAGATTTAAAATCTGTCCCCCTAGATATGAGCACAGTCCCCCAGACATCCGTCGTGCAGACCAAGTACTGGCACCGCCTCGGCGACGAGCGTGTCCAGTGTGACGTGTGTCCCCGCTTCTGCAAACTGCAGGAGGGGCAGCGCGGGATGTGTTTCGTGCGTGCCTGCGAAAACGGCCAGGTCGTCCTGACGACCTACGGCCGCTCGAGCGGCTTCTGTGTGGATCCGATCGAGAAGAAGCCCCTGAACCATTACCTGCCCGGGACGCCGATCCTGTCCTTCGGGACGGCGGGGTGCAATCTCTCCTGCAAGTTCTGCCAGAACTGGGACATCAGCAAGTCCCGCGAGGTGGACACCCTCGCCGACGCCGCCTCGCCCGAGACGATCGCCCGGGCGGCCCAGCAACTGGGCTGCCGGAGCGTCGCGTTCACCTACAACGACCCGGTGATCTTCATGGAGTACGCGATCGACGTCGCCCAGGCCTGCCACGACCTCGGGATCAAGGCCGTCGCCGTGACGGCAGGCTACATGTGCGACGAGCCGCGCCGCGAACTCTACAAGTACATGGACGCGGCCAACGTGGACCTCAAGGCCTTCACCGAGCAGTTCTACAAGCAGATCACCATCGGGCACCTGCAGCCGGTGCTGGACACTCTGACGTATCTCAAGCACGAGACGAACGTCTGGTTCGAGATCACCACCCTGCTCATTCCCGGCGAGAACGACTCAGAAAAAGAAATCGAGGAACTGACCCAGTGGGTCATGATGCACCTCGGCCCCGACGTGCCGATCCACTTCACCGCGTTCCACCCAGATTTCAAAATGCTGGACAAGTCGCCCACGCCGCCGTCCACTCTGACCATGGCCCGCCGCATCGCAGTGAAGAACGGGATCCGGTATGCCTACACCGGCAACGTCCATGACGAAGAAGGCGGCAGCACCTACTGCCATCAATGCGGGAGCAAACTGATCGGCCGGGACTGGTACGTGATGACTGCGTGGAACCTGACGGACGACGGCCGGTGCCGGGTCTGTGGCACGGCGTGCGCCGGTGTGTTTGACGGACTGCCGGGGCGTTGGGGTGCGAAGCGGCTGCCCGTCCGCCTCAAGGACTTTAGGTAGAGAGATACTTCATCAACAGGTCCGCCGCTTCCGTCGCCCCGGTTGGCGCAAAGGGGGCAGATTTGAAATCTGTCCCCTTAACAGCTCCGGCCGCGCGGAGGGCGTCTTCCCATCGGCCGCTCGTGAAGTCGCCCGCCGACAACTCCGCCGCGCGCCCGTGGCGGTGGAGATAGTCCACCAGGACCGCCTCATCCGCAAAATTGTAGCGCCGCACGTACACGACCGGCTTCCGATAGGCAACCGCTTTGACGACCGTGGAATAGCCGGGTTTGGTCACGATGAGATCGGCGGAGGCCAGCAGTGAGCCGAAGGCCATCGGGATCGAAGCCGACGAGCGGATACGTTCGGTTTCGTCCGGCACTGGTCCGCTCACAACAAACCGATAGCCGTTCATCCGGACCAACCGGTCGAATGGGAGCCCATCGAGCGCAATCCCGCCGAATGCCACCAGGACCACCCGCTCGTGCGCTTCGGCTCCGACTAAGGTGCGTAACAGGGATGGGTCCTGAGTGGTAAGCTCGGCCACTGGTCCCACGTCAACGATGGTGCGAAAGGCCTCCATCGGGATGCCTGGGGCAATTCGGATCATCAAGTCGGCCAGGCTGTATGACTCCTGCATTCGCCGGATCACGTCCATCTGCTCGCGTCGGCCCGGCTCCTGTAATAGCTTCAAGATGCCGTCCCAGGAGAGATTGCACAGTCCCACGGCCGGCACCTCTGCGCGGGCGGCCGCTTCGATCGCGAGATAGGGGATATCCGCGAGGATGAGGGCCGGCTTGCAGGACCGGATCGCACGGACCTCCGCAGCCACTTTGTCCTCCCACTGCTCGTGAAAGCGCCGATGCTCCGCCCAGGTTGCGGGGATGTCGATCCGTAGCGGCCCATGCTGGACGCAGCCGACGTCCTGCTCGGCCTCGCTCACCTCCCAGGCGATCTGCAAATCGGCTTCGAACAAGCGAGCCGGTACGCTCGTTCGCAAGATGGCCGTGAGCCCTGAGACCCGGCGTCCGAGTTCGTTCAGAACGGGAACCACCTGGGCGGCATGGCCAAACCCATGGCTGGAGATGGCACACCAGATCCTTTTCATATTAATACCCACGTCGCCTTTACCAGAGGATTGGCTCCGTTTGTAGGGGACAGATTTTAAATCTGTCCCCTACAAGTCCACATTGACCACCAGCACCCTGCATGGTACCGTCAGAAGGGGACAGATTTGAAATCTGTCCCCACTGCAACGTAACGGCCCCGTAGCTCAGTTGGATAGAGCAGCGGTTTCCTAAACCGCGTGTCGTCGGTTCAATTCCGGCCGGGGCCACCAAAAATCAATGGGTTAGAGCACTGGGGAGGGAGAAACCGCCAGCCACACACGTTCAACAGCAGGCGGGTCACGTATGGGCGGGATCGTGACTCTTCTCGGTTAACTGCAGTTCTAGATCGGCTACTCTGTCCTGCAATCGTTTGATATCTCTTCGAAACTCACTCTGTTCTTCTAGGAGCCGCTCTTTTTGGGTCCGCTCCCATTGTAAGGCGAACTTCAACTCATTTACCTGCGCTCTCAGGGCTTCCAGTTCGTGCTCGCCAGGCATCGACGTCTCTTCGGGTATTGGAAGGGATAAAGAAAGCCCCTCATAAACGTGTTATCGGCGAGAGTCAAGCAATTTTTTCAGTGCTTTGGCATTAATTGCGGGAAAAAATCATGCCAGGCGCAGATGTCGCCCGTATCGACCAGTGCTCCAGTAATCTCGGCGCAGGTATGAGCTCGCAATTACTAACAATATCGTAGCGATCGAACACCGATCGCGACCTGTGGCCTGAAATCTCCATTGCAACCGGTCTGGAATCCCCACCCTGACCATGTTTTCGGATTGCCGTCCGGCAGAGGTCATGAAGAAAGTTACTGCATCCCGCCCTTTGGGGCACCCCGATAGCTGCCCTGGTATCAGTCGTGATACAGTTGACCCCTGACGCTGCCTGAACGGCCAGTCGGGACACATGGCAACATCGGGGGTGGAAAAACCGTAACCATGGCGACGATTCTTGTCATCGACGACGAACGATTGCTCTGCGACCTGCTCCAAAACTTGTTGCGTGCACACGGCCACGAAGTGTTCACCGCCTACAACGGGCGTGAAGGCGTCGCTTCGTTTCGCCAGCGCCGTCCCCGCTTCACATTGCTGGACCTCAACCTGCCGGACATCAACGGGTTCGAAGTCCTCAAGGAGATCCGTGAGATCGACCCGCAGAGCGCTGTGATAATCCTGACGGGGTGTGCGACGGATCAGCTGGAGCAGCAGGCGCGCGACCTGGGCATCACCGACTTTCTCATCAAGGACCTCTCCTTCGATGTCCTGATCGGGGCCGTGGAGCGGGCGATGCAAGAACCGGCCACGCCCGCGGACTCACCGGCAGCCTCGGTGGGCGTGCCGCTGACGCTGCGGGAGAAGCACTCCATCCTGATCGTTGATGATGAGTCGCAGATGCGCGAAATGCTCACGCAGTACCTGTCAAAGCAGGGCTATCACGTCCTCTCCGCGCAAGACGGACCTGCCGCGGTACTGCTGGCGGAGCGGGAGCGGCCGCATCTCATCGTGCTGGACATCAACATGCCGGGCATGAACGGCGTTGAAGTGTTGCGCAAACTTCGCGCGAAGAACTACGATGGCGGGGTCATGGTGCTGACCGGCGTCCAGGACGAGAAGTTGTTGAATGAAGCCCTCAGCTTAGGGTCCATCGACATCGTGGGCAAACCTGCCGATCTGGAGCGCATCCGGCTGGCGATCGAAGTGAGCCTGATCCTTTCGAAACGCTAGACCCGCGGAGTTTTCAGGGAGGGCTGTACAGCCTCTGGCCGGCATGTGCCCAGAAGCTATACCCTATCTCTATGTAGTGAGCAACAGTGAGACCGGCGAAAACGACCAGCCTCGCGCTCATCGGGACGACCATCCTGCTGGCTGTCGGCATCTTCGTCCTCGATTTCTTCTATCCGTTGGGTGTGGCAGTCGGCGCCCTGTACACACCGCTCGTCCTCATCACGTTGTGGTCGTCCTCCCGCCGCTTCACCCTGATCGTGACCGTCGGCGCCACAGTCCTCACGGTTGTGGGCCTCTTCTATCCCCTCTACGGGGCGGCCGACTGGCTCGCGGTGACGAACCGGGTGCTGAGCCTGATCACGATCTGGGTTGCGGCGATACTGGTGCTCCTGTACAAGCGTGCGGAGGAGGAACGAGAACGCCTCATCCGGGAATTGCAGGACGCCTTGGAGAACATCAAGACCTTGCGCGGCCTGCTACCCATCTGTTCGTCGTGCAAGAAGATCCGCGATGACCACGGGTACTGGAATCAACTGGAAACCTACATCGTCGCCCACACGGACGCGGAGTTCACCCACGGGCTCTGTCCGGAGTGCATCCGAAAGCTGTACCCGGACTACTCTGAAAAAAAGTGAGCGGATAGGAGCGACCGGTGAGCGACTGCAATGACGAGGCCGTCGTCAGCGCGGTCAGCGTGGGGCATCTTCATCTGGCTTGACGCTGCGGAGGAACGCTTCGAGTTCCTTGATGATCACCTCGCGTTCGGCCGGCGTGAACTTCTCCCAATCGCGGCGCAGCGGCTCCAGCATGCGCCGCACCGCGTCATAGAGACTGTAGGCTTTCCCACCCTCTAGTGGCATACACTCGTCCTCGTGGCCCTGTCTCTCTCATGTATCGGAAACCAGTCCCGCCGTCAAGGCGTGGATACACAGGACGGGCTTGAAAAGAGTCCGCCACCTCCGTAGGATGGCCCCTCGTGTTGCCGAACCCAGACATCGATCCCGTCCTGATCCGGCTCGGTCCGATCGCCCTCCGATGGTACGGACTGATGTACGTCTTGGGTCTGACTGCCGCCTTCTTCATGATCAAGGCGCGCGCCGCCGCCCGCAACGTCGCGCTCTCCATCGAAGACCTGCACGACCTCATCCTGTACGCCGCTCTTGGCGTGATCCTCGGCGGCCGTCTCGGCTACGTCTTCTTCTATAACCTGCCCTACTACCTCGAACATCCGGCGAAGCTCCTGGCGGTCTGGGAAGGGGGGATGTCCTTCCACGGAGGATTGCTTGGCGTCATCGTCGCCGTTGGCGCCTTCTGCTGGCGCAAAGGGTATGCGTTCTACAGCATCGCCGACCTGGCCGCCCCGACTGTCCCGATCGGGCTGGGACTGGGGCGCATCGGCAACTTCATCAACGGCGAGCTGTATGGGCGCGTCACCGACGTGCCCTGGTGCATGGTCTTCGACCGCACCGGCGGCGGCCCGCTCTGCCGGCACCCCTCCCAACTCTACGAAGCCTTGCTCGAAGGCCTCCTGCTCTTCGGGGTGCTGTGGGCGCTGGGACGACGTCCACGCCCGCCGGGGACGCTGTGCTGGGCGTTTATCGCGGGCTACGGGGCCTGCCGCAGTTTCGTGGAGCTCTTCCGCGAGCCGGACGCGCACCTGGGGTTGCTGGCCGGGGTGCTCTCCATGGGGCAACTGCTCAGCTTGCCCATGCTCGTGGGGGGTCTGACCATGCTCTGGTCCGTGCTGAGAAAACAGTCCGTTCAATCGTCAAGGAGGAATAAATGAGCGTTTCGCAATTGTCGGTCGGCACTTTGGTCCTCATCCTTTCATGTGCACTCTTGTTGGAACTACGCCTCGCCGATGCGGACGTTCCCCCGGCCGGCTACGGCCAGCCCAGCGGCGAGTTCGACATCACCCTGTCGCGCGTCCCTGTTAGTGACCGGGCCGCCGCCAAGGCCTTAAAACCACCCTTCCAGCCGACGCCGGAGATCTTGGCCGAGGGCAAGGCCATCTTTCTGGGCAAGGGGACGTGCTTTCAATGCCACGGCCCGGAAGGTAAGGGCGACGGCGGTGCCGCCAAGATCCTGCCCATCCAGCCGCGCAACTTCACCAATCCCAAGTTCACCAAGGTACGGACCCCCGGCGAGATGATGTGGGTTCTGAAGAACGGCAGCCTCGGCCAAACGGGGCAGATCCCGGGGACCGGGATGCTCCCCGTCGTCGATCGGTTCATCGACGAGGAAGAAGCCTGGAAAGTGATCCTGTACGAGCGGAGCCTCGGTGAAGCCACGCAGCAGCACCCCTCGCCTTGACTAGGTTCAAGGAGGGGGTGTAGCTTCGATCCCTATGAGTGACAGCCCGCGTGTGGCGCTGGTCAACATGCCCTTCAGCTCGAGCAAGTACCCCTCGATTCAACTGGGGACCCTCGCCGCCCTGCTCAAAGCCCAGGGGATCGGCGTCAAGACCTACCACCTGTACCTGCACTTCGCGTACCAGATCGGACCGCCCCTCTACGAAGTGCTGTGCGAGAAGCGGGGGCTGCTCGGCGAATGGCTGTTCTCGCACATGCTCTTCCGCGACAGCCCCCAGAATAGCGAGTACACCCGCACGTTCAAGCCCATCTTCGAGGCGGTGGCCCGGGAGACCGGGTATTCCCAGTCGTACCTCGAAGAGCTAAAGTTGCAAGGAGCCCCGCAGTACCTGACGCGGATGCTGACGGAGATCGACTGGGGCCGATACACGATCGTCGGCTTTACCTCCACGTTCGATCAGAACATCGCCAGCCTGACGATGGCGAAACTCATCAAGGACCTCTACCCATCCATCACGATCGTGTTCGGGGGGGCCAACTACGACGGCGAGATGGGGCTGGAGCACCTGCGCGCCTGGCCCTGGATCGACTATGTCGTGGTGGGCGAAGGGGAAGTGCCGTTCCCGGCGCTGGTGAGACAGCTCCTGGACGGCAAGGAGCAGAAAGAGCCGCCGGCCGGCGTGGCCTATCGCAAGGACAACGCAGTCCGGTTCAAGCCGAGCCCGCACCTCTTCACCGAATTCCAGAAGACCGGCCCGCCCGACTACGACGATTACTTCAAGTTGCTGGATCAGGTGGACCCGCAACGCTCTCAGAGCCTCAACCGCATCCTCCTGTACGAGGGCTCTCGCGGGTGCTGGTGGGGCGAGAAACACCACTGCACGTTCTGCGGGCTGAACGCGCAGGCCATGGAGTTCCGCGCCAAGCCCCCCGCGCAGGTCTTCGAAGAATTCAAGGTCCTCTCCAGCCGCTACAACACCACGCGGTTCCGATTCGTGGACAACATCATCGACATGAAGTACATCGACGAGCTGTTCGCGAAGTTTGCGGAGGAGCGGCTTGATTTGGAAGTGTTTATCGAGACCAAGAGCAACCTCAGCAAGCGGCAGATCCAGACCCTCGCCCACGGCGGGGTCAAGTCCATGCAGCCGGGCATCGAGAGCCTGAGCCAGAACCAGCTCACCGAGATGAAAAAGGGCGTGAGCCCCCTGCAGAACCTCCAAACCTTAAAGTGGAGCCTCTACTACGACATCCACCTCGCCTGGAACATCCTGCTGGGCTTCCCTGAAG
>Ga0209577_10002612_pt1 | contig 17219 bp, 14 predicted proteins | sample GraSoiAngelo_109_FD_185874 | JGI IMG/M metagenome (GOLD analysis project Ga0209577, IMG submission 185874) | Grasslands soil microbial communities from the Angelo Coastal Reserve, California, USA - 14_0903_12_20cm (SPAdes) (version 2) | ecosystem: Environmental > Terrestrial > Soil > Grasslands...
GCCCGCGCATCCCGCGGTCCTGCTCGAGGCCACCGAGGGAAGGGGTGTCCTGCGAAGCGTCGACGGCGGATCTACCTGGGCCTCCGTCATCACCTCCGGTGACGCCGCCTGGGTGGTGCGCTTCGATCCCCAGCAGGCGGGGCTGGCCTACGCCGGAACGCAGACCGAGGGTCTGTGGCGCAGCGCCGACGAGGGCAAGACCTGGAGCCGGGTCTTGTCCGCGCCCGACCCGGACTTGCGGGCGATCGACATGGCGCCCGGGCTGGTCCTCGTCGGCACGGCTCACGGCGCCTTCTCATCCACCGATGGAGGCGTGACCTGGCAGTCGCTGGGCTTGCAGAACCTGGACGTCTCCGCGGTGGCGATCGTCGCGAGCGGCACCACCAACACCCTGTTTGCGGGCGCCGACAACGGGACCTCGGGAGGCTACCTGCTCACCGCCTCGGGCACGACCGGGAGCTGGGCGATCGTCCACGGTGGCTTTCCCGGCGACGCGACCGTGGCCGCGCTGGCCGCTGGGCCGGCGCCCGCCGGGAGCACGGGCCACTCCATCTTCGCCGGGACCTCGCAGGGGCTCTATCGCAGCGACGACACGGGAGCCACCTGGTCGCAGGTCGCCGGTCTACCCCAGTCCGACGTCAACCTGGTGGCGGTCAACCCGGCCAGCGGGGACCAGGTCTACGCCGCCAGCGACGGGGATCAGGGCCAGGGCGGCGTCTTCCGATCCCTGGATCACGGCGCCACCTGGAGCCCGCTGGCGACCGCGGGCTTGCCCAAGCGACCGCGGGTGACTGCGCTCGCGCTGCAGGCCGGGAGCGCGATGCAGGTGCTGGCGGCCACCTGGAATCCGACCTCCAGCGAGGCCGGCCTCTACCGCGTCGCCGATCCTTCCGCCGCGGTCGCCGGCTCGCCCGCGGCGCTGCCCAGCTCAACCGCGCGGGCCACGTCCCGGCCCACCGCCCAGCCGCGCGCGAGCAGCCCGGCCGAGCGCAGCGGAAGCGGGCTCGAGCTCGGGTCCGCCTGGCGCAACGTGGGCATCGGCGCGGTGCTGATCGCCCTCCTCTGCGCCATCTTCGTCTTTCGCCGCTGGCGGATGCGGCGCGAGGACCTGCAGACCTACCGTCGCTGAGATCGGGCAGCCAGGCGGTGACGCGCCGATCGCGCGGCGGAGCGGTCGCTTAACAACCATTTCACGCTTTGCGGCTGACGGTTAACGGCTCGCTCCCCTAAGCTCACGCCGATGGCCCACCGGTTCACGCCAGAGGAGGTCGATGACACCTGCTCGCCACGCGACCCCGAAGGATCGTGAGCGCCGTCTCCGCCGAAGCCAACCTCCTCGCCCTGGGCATCGAGCTCCCCGAGCCGCCTCGCGCGCTCGCCTCCTACGTCCCGCTGCAGCGGGTCGGTGAGCTGCTCTATACCTCCGGGGTGATCCCCGTCTTCAACGGCGAGGTTCGCTTCAAGGGGGTCGTGGGGGCGGACGTGAGCGTCAAGGATGGCGGCCGCGCCGCCGAGCTCTGCGCCCTCAACATCATCAGCCTGATCCGCTCCTACACCGGCTCGCTGGACGAGGTCGAGCAGTTCATCCAGCTGAGCGGGTTCGTGCGCTCCGCGCAGGGATTCGACGAGCAGCCCAGGGTGATGAACGGCGCCTCGGACCTGATCTTCAAGATCTTCGGCGAGCGGGGCCGCCACACGCGCCAGGCGCTGGGGACGAACGAGCTCCCCCTCGGCGTGGCGGTCGAGATCAGCGCCATCGTCCGCCTCAAGACGTAGCCGGCCGGCGAAGGCGGTGCGCCGCCCACCACCGGGCCAGCGCCTCGTCGCCGAGATAGGCCGCGGCCACGAAGACCACGCCTCCGATGATGTCGACCACGTAGTGCTCTCCCAGGTAGACGATGCTCAGCCAGACGCAGCCGGTGTAGGCAAACAGCGGTAAGGCCCGCCAGCGAAAGAGGCGGAAGGCGTAGAGCGCGGCCAGGAGCGGATAGGCGGCGTGCATGGAGGGCATCGCCGCGTACTGGTTGGCATAGAAGAAGTGATAGACGGTGGCGGGAGTCCCCAGGCCGGGTATGTCTGTGTAGCTCGGTAGGGTGGAACTGATGATCTTGGCCACGCCCGAGACCGCGATCCAGGGCGGCGCCACCGGCACCAGCAGATAGAAGAAGAAGGCCGCGAAGGACATAGCCAGCAGGGTTCGGGAGTAGCGGAGGAAGGTGGGGCGTGCCGTGATCCACAGCAGGTAGCCCACCGCCAGCGGGAAGGCGAAGTGCAGGAAGTAGAACATGGTGGCCGCCACGTCGTACCAGGAGACCTGTCCCGGGTGGTAGAAGGCATGCTGCAGGGCCAGCGAGGGCACCTGTCCCCCGAAGAGGGCGCGCTCCAGCCCGGTGACGTCGTGGTGGGGAAGGCCGGCCTTCCCTCCCAGGCCGCGGAGATATTCATAGGAGAGGAAGAGGACGAGGAACGGTATCCAGTCGGCGAGGAAGAGGCGGGCCCGCCCCAGCACCAGCGCCGCGATGAGCATGAGGAGCACCAGCCGCTCCGGCGACACGGAAAGGTGCAGGACGAAGACCATGAAGAGGGTGACCGCCGCCAGATAACCGCCGGCCAGCGCCGGGATGGTCCAGAAGCCGCGGCGTGAGGGCCGGACCGGCTGGCGCGCCGGCCCAGGTTGCTGCACCGGCCCAGATTAGCCGGGCGCTGCCTGAGAGTGGGCTGAGAAGGACGGCGCGGGCCGGGATTCGTAAGAGGCCGCCGTTATATTGGGGCCGAGATGGACAACGCCGCCGTTCAGGCGGCCGGCGGCCGGCCGCGGGTGCTGGTAGTGGACGACGAGCGGAGCATCGTCGACTTCATCCGGCTCGGCCTGCAGTACGAAGGCTTCCAGGTCTCGACCGCCGCCGACGGGCAGGCGGCGTTGCGCCAGATCAGCGAGTTCAAGCCCCACGTGGTGGTGCTGGACGTGATGATGCCCAAGCTCGACGGCTTGGCCGTGGCGGAGGCGGTGCGGGGCAATAAGGACACCGGCGTGATCATCCTCTCGGCCAGGGACGAGGTCCAGGACCGGATCAAGGGGCTGGACGTGGGAGCGGACGACTACCTGGTCAAGCCCTTCGATTTCGGCGAGCTGCTGGCCCGCATCCGCGCCGTCATGCGCCGCCGCAATCCCGCCGCCGGTCCCACCCTCCAGGTTCAGGACTTGATCCTGGACGAGGCCTCACGAGAGGTCTCGCGCGGCGGCCGGGCGGTCGTTCTGTCGGGACGCGAGTTCGACCTCCTCCGCCTGCTCATGATGCATCCCAACCAGGTGCTGCCCAGAGAGCGCATCCTCGACCAGGTCTGGGGCTACAACTTCTTCGGCGACGCCAACAACGTTGAGGTCTACGTCCGCTACCTGCGGCAGAAGCTGCGCGACGAGCGGCACCAGCTGATCCAGACGGTTCGGGGGGTTGGCTACCGGATCAAGGCGTGAAGCGCTGGCTGTCGCCGCTCACTCGATTCCCCTCGCTCCGCTGGCGGCTCACCTTCCTCTATCTGGGACTCCTCTCGGTCCTCCTCGTGCTGCTCGGCGGCGGTCAGTACCTGGCGGCGCGCGAGCTGCTCTTTCGCAGCAACGCCGACGTGCTGGCCAACGATTACCGGGCGGTCGCCACGAGCTTCCTCAAGACCCGCCTGGCCGCGCTCAACCGGCTGACCCCGCCCACCCCTGCCGCCCGCCTGCAGCAGACCCTTACCGCCTTCGCCCAGGAGCTCCGTTCGCGCCAGATCTCGGCCGGCGTCTTCGACCTGAACGGCAGGTACCTCACCTTCCAGCCGGCCACGCTGGCGCCCGACACTCCGGCGATCGTGCTCCCGCCCAGCGACTACGTGGCTGCCGTGGAGCAGGGACCTCGGCGCTATTACCTGACCAGCGCCGGGGATCCGCCCGCCACCTATCTGACCTCGCTCGTCGTGATCCGCAACGGGACCCGCCCGATCGCGATCGCCCAGCTCAGCATCCCGACCGCGGACATCGACCGCACACTCGCCTTCGATCGCGAGATCGCCCTCGCCGGCTCCCTGCTGGTGCTGCTGCTGGCTGCCTTGCTGAGCCCGCTCGTCGTGGGCCACGCCCTGCGCCCGCTGGAACAGATGTCGGCGACCGCAGGGGCCCTCGCCGCGGGCGACTACAAACAGCGCGTGACCGTGCCTCGAACCCGGGACGAGATCGGCAACCTGGCTTTCGCCTTCAACCAGATGGCGGCCGGCATCGACCAGGCGTTCGAGGTCCGGCGGCGGTCGGAGGAGCGGATGCGCCAGTTCGTGGCCGACGCCTCACACGAGCTGCGCACGCCGCTGACCGCGATCGCCGGCTACCTCGACGTGCTGGCACGGCGCGACGAGATCGACCCGCTGACTCTTCACGACGCCCTGGAGGCGATGAAGCGGGAGAGTGCCCGCATGACCAGGCTGGTCAACGACCTCCTGACCCTGACCCGCTTCGAGTCGGGCCGGGGCCCCAGCCTGCGGCCGGTCCCGCTCGATGCCTGGCTCAACGAGACGCTGGACGAGCTCGACCTCCAGTCCCAGGGCTCGCCCGAACGCCGCAGCCTGCAGCGCGGGATCGTGGTCCACGCCGATCCCGACGCCCTCAAGCAGGTAGTGATCAACCTGGCCCAGAACGCCCTCAAGTACGCGCCCGGCGCGGAGCAGGACTGGAGCTGCTTCAGCGAGAACGGCCGGGCCGCCATCCGCCTCCACGACGCCGGCCCCGGAATCGCCGCCCAGGACCTGCCTCACGTCTTCGAGCGCTTCTACCGGGGGGAGAAGGCTCGCGACCGATCTGCGGGCGGCTCGGGGCTGGGGCTGGCGATCGCCCGCTCCATCTTGGAGGCGCACCAGGGTTCGATCCAGGCGGAGAGCTCACCGGGCCGCGGCGCGACCTTCACCGCCTGGCTTCCCCTGGCGGCGTGAGCGGGGTTTAGGCCTTCCAGACCTTGCGCATGATCACCTTGGCCAGCTTGTCCGGTTCGTGGTGGCTGGAGATGCGCGGGTTGACCACGTCGGCCAGCAGCACGTGGATGCTGCGGCCGTGAGCCGTCTCCTGGTCGAAGAGCACCCGCCCGATGCCGGCCTCCTGGGCCGAGGGCGGGAGGGCGTAGTTGTGGTTGCTGTTGACCAGCACGAAGTCGAAGATGTTCGAGCCCAGGTGCCCCTCGATCGCCTTCAGATGGTCGCTGACTCGAAAGGCGTCCGTTTCCCCCGGCTGGGTGGCGACGTTGCAGACGTAGACCTTGATCGCCGGTGAAGCCTTCAGCGCCTCGGCCATGCCGTCCACGATCAGGTTGGGAAGGATGCTGGTATAGAGCGAGCCTGGTCCGATGATGATCATCTCGGCGTTGAGGATCGCCTCCTCCGCCTCCGGGTTGATCGTCGGTTCGGGCTCCAGGAAGACCCGCTTGATGGTGGCGGTGACGCCGTTGCCGTTGGGATGAGGGATGTTCGACTCCCCGACCCGCGTCTCCCCGCTGTCCATCTCCGCCATCAGGGTGACGTCGCGAAGCGTGGAGGGCACGATCTGGCCGCGCACGGCGAGGACCCGCCCCGACTCGCGGATGGCGTGCTCGAAGTCCCCGGTGATCTCGGCCATGGCCATGATGAATAGGTTGCCGAAGGAGTGCCCATTCAGGCTGCCCTCCTTGAATCGGTGCTGGAAGAGCGTGCTCATCAGCGGCTCGACGTCGGCCAGGGCGGTGATGCACTGGCGGAAGTCCCCGGGGGGAAGGATGCGGTACTCGGCGCGCAGCCGCCCGGAGGATCCGCCGTCGTCGGCCACGGTGACGATCGCGGTCAGGTTCTGCGTATATTTCTTCAGCCCCCGCAGCAGGGTCGACAGGCCGGTCCCGCCGCCGACCGCCACGATGCGTGGCCCCTTCTGCAGGAAGCGGAAGTTGTAGATGATCTCGGCCAGAGTCCGATCGTTCCCCAGCATGAAGGGTCCCAGCACGGACTGCGTCAGCTTGTAGAGCGCGAACGCCATCAGGCTGATCCCCATGGCGCCGAAGAGCACGGCCCGGATCGGCCGTCCCAGGAACTGCAGGGTCAGCGGTCCGACCCACTTGGGGAAGGTGATGGTGTAGTAGGCGTTGCGCAGCAGGTAGCCGACCCCCAGGCTGATCAGCACCATCCCCACCATCAGCAGGAGCAGCCAGCGCTTGACGTGGAGGCCGGGTGTGAACCAGCGCGCCAGCCGCGGGTTCATTCTCATCGAGCCACCGGGCCTCAGCTTAACAGGCTTTCCGTATTCGGGCAGGCCCCAAAAATGGGCCGGAAGGCCCATTGCCTGTAGTTCTCCGGCACCCCCGGACGGGCATATAATCAAGGGGCGGAGTTCATGGCGATCAAGGCAGAGCACGTAGCCACGTCCCGGGCCGCCGAGGCCCGCCGCCGGGAGCAGGCCCAGTACTGGGTCTACCTGGACGGAGAGATCAAGCGCTATGGCGATGCCCGGCTCGGGATCATGACCCACGCCCTCCATTACGGAACCGGGGTCTTCGAAGGGCTGCGCGGCTACTGGAACCCTGAGCACGAGCAGCTGTTCATCCTCAAGCTGCGCGAGCACTACGTCCGCATGCAGCAGTCGGTGAAGGTGATAAAGCTCAAGATTCCGATTTCCCTGGACGAGCTCTGCCAGGTGACAATCGAGCTCGTCCGGCGCAACGGTTTCCGGCAGGACGTCTACATCCGGCCGCTCGCCTTCAAGAGCTCCGAAGAGATAGGAGTCCGGCTTCATAACCTGAAGGACTCCTTCGCCATCTACCTCACCCCCTACGGCGACTATGTCGACGTGGAACGCGGCATCCGCTGCATGGTCTCCAGCTGGCGGCGGATCGACGACACGGCGGCGCCACCCCGGGCCAAGATCACCGGGATCTACGTCAACTCGGCGCTGGCCAAGACGGAGGCGCTGGAGAACGGCTTCGACGAAGCCATCATGCTGACCAACGATGGGCATGTGTGCGAGGGGAGCGCTGAAAACCTTTTCATCGTCCGGGACGGCCGCGTCTTCACCCCTCCGGGCACGGACAACATCCTCGAAGGCATCACCCGCCTGCTCCTGATCGAGCTGATGCGCAAGGAGCTGGGGTTGGACGTGGTGGAACGCTCCATCGATCGCTCCGAGCTGTACGTCGCCGACGAGGTCTTCCTCTGCGGCACGGGCGCCCAGGTTTCTCCGGTGGTCGACGTCGACCGCCGGGTCATCGGAAGCGGGCGCCCCGGCCCGACTGTGGCCGGGCTGCAGAAGATCTACTTCGACATCGTGCGCGGGCGCAACGAGCGCTACCGCGACTGGCTGACTCCGGTCTACTGACTTACCGGGCGCATTTGCGGCTCGCGGACGGCCCGCGCGCGGCCTGGGCATAATGCGCCGGTGCGGGTGGTGGTGGCGCCCAACGCCTTCAAGGGAAGCCTGACCGCGGTCCAGGCAGCTCAGGCCATGGCCCGGGGCGTGCTCCGGGCCCGGCCACAGGCCCGGGTCGAGCTGGTCCCGATCGCCGACGGAGGCGATGGAACGGTCGACGCCCTGGTGGCGGCCGCGGGCGGCCGGCGGGCGAGCCTGCGCGTCCGCGGCCCTCTGGGCGACCCCGTGGAGGCGGACTACGGGCTGATCGACTCGGGCTCGACGGCGGTCATCGAGATGGCCAGGGCGGCGGGCCTGGCCCTCACGCCGGCCTCGCGCCGGGATCCGAGGGTGACCACGACCTACGGCGTCGGCGAGCTGATGCAGCACGCCTGGGAAGCAGGATCGCGACGCTTCGTGGTCGGGATCGGGGGCAGCGCCACCAATGACGGCGGCGCCGGGATGGCGCAGGCGCTCGGCTACCACCTGCTCGACGATCGGGGTCTCGAGCTATCCCCCGGAGGCGCCGCGCTCGAGCGCCTGGCCCGGATCCACGTCGGAGGCGTCCACGCGGACTGGAAGAAGGCCCAGGTCGACGTCGCTTGCGACGTCACCAACCCGCTCACCGGGCCGGAAGGGGCGAGCGCCGTCTACGGACCTCAGAAGGGCGCCACCGCGGAGATGGTGGCCCAGCTGGATCGGGCCCTGCACCGGCTGGCCGAGGTGATCGCCCGCGACCTGCGGCTCGAGGTCGAACAGGTGCCCGGAGCGGGCGCGGCCGGCGGGCTGGGGGCGGGACTGGTCGCCTTCGCCGGAGGCCGCCTGCGCCGGGGCGCCGAGATGGTCATGGAGGTGCTCCGGCTCGACGACCGCCTGCGTGGCGCCGACCTGGTCCTGACCGGTGAGGGCCGGCTCGACCGTCAGACCGCGCGCTTCGGCAAGGGGCCGGCGGAGGTGGCGCGGCGGGCCAGGGCAGCCGGGATTCCCGTAATGGCGATCGCGGGAGCGGTGGCGGACGAGGACGACCTCCATCGCCTCTTCGACCGCATCACATCGCTGAGCGGCGAGACGGTCTCCGTGGAGGCGGCGATCGCCGGAGCCACGGATCTCCTGGCCGACGCCGCCGCGCGCCTGCTCCGGGACTGATCCGTGCCCGAGGGTTAGTGCCGGCGGTAGCCGGCCTGGACTCTCCCTTCCATGAAGGAGATCCGTGGGTGGCGGCCGGCCTTGGAGGTGATCCTCCGGGTCACCACCGCCGGCGCCAGCGCCACCACCACGTCGCTCCGTTGCAGGTGGGGCGGGTTGGGATAGCGATCGTTGCAGGCGGCGCAGACCTCGAGGTGCTGGGCGACCATCTTGCGCTGCTCCCGACGCAGGGTGCCGGGAGGGAAGTTGTCGAGCAGGTAGGCGATGGTCGGGCAGCGGGTCTCCTCGCTCTGCGCCTTGCCCTCCATGAAGAGGAACTCCTCCTTGAAGCGGCGGCGGGCTCGGTGGAGGAGGGTTTCGACAGCGCTTTCCGAGACCTTCATCTTGCGCGCGATGTTCGCGTAGCTGAGACCCTGCAGCTCGCGCAGGGTCAGCACCAGCCGGTATTTCTCGGGCAGGCGGCGCGCCACCGACCAGACGGCGTCTCGGAGCTCGCTGATCTCGAGTGCCACCTCCGGGCTCTTGCGGGCGTCGGCGTCGGGGACCTGGAGCACCGAGTCCTCACTTTCCTCGTCGTCGATCTCCTGTGCCTCAGGGAATTTCTTTCGCCGGCGCAGCTCGTCGTAGCAGAGGTTGGTCGCGATGCGATGGATCCAGGCCGAGAAGTTGAAGCTGTCGTTGATCCGATGGATCGTGCGCAGGATCTGAAAGAACGTTTCCTGGGTCAGGTCCTCCGCCAGCTGACGATCGCGCAGCAGCCTGAAGGTCAGCCCGTAGATCGCCTTGTGGTAGCGGCGGAAAAGGGTGTCGAAGGCGGCCACGTCGCCGGCGAGGTAATTGCCAATGAGGTCCAGGTCGGAGGGCCCGCGCGCGATCCGCGTCACTAGCCTGATCTTTCTCCGCACCCGGCCATTTTTTGGTTCCGCTGAACCCCTTTCCTGCCGAGTCGCGGGCGTAGTATAGCACGGGGTTCTTGCACGTCCGGCACTGCTTGTGGCGAAGATTTTTCGGTTTGTCACAGCTCCGCGATTTTCGCGAAAGGACCGTGTCAGAGCGGCGTTATACTACCGGCGGATCAACCGGGCAGAGGTGCGCATGGCGCGATCGCAGTCGACCGAACCGCACACCGTCATCATCAGATTTCTCGACGGTGAGATCATCGAAGGTCGGGTGCCGCGCCTCACATTCGATGAGCCCAACCTCGTGTTGCAGGTCTCGGATGGGAGCAGCAACAATGAGCAGGCCGTGATCCCCCTGCCGGCGATCAAGCGAGTCACCCTGGAAACGGCGACGCCGAGCGCGGCGGAGACCGGCCGGGAGATGCGCAAGGTCGCCATCCGGTTCCAGGACGGCGAGGTGCTCAAGGGCTACCTCGATGGCGAGCTGCGCCACGCGGTCCACGGGATGACCCTGCGGCTGATGACCGCCGAGCGCGATCGAATCGAGACCCTGGCCCTGCCGTACACGGCGCTCAAGGCCCTCTTCTACCTCAAGACCTGGGACTCGCGGCCGCCCGAGTTCGACGGCGAGGCGGACACCTATCTGACCCGCCGGCTCTCGTCGCCGCTGGTCGACCTGATGTCGGACATCGGGGAGCTCGAGAAGCTGCGCAAGCGGGGCGCCATCAGCGAGAGCGAGTTCCAGCGCAAGCGGAGGAAGATCCTCGACAAGATCTAGCCGCGTGGAACCGGGACCCTGGCTGACGAGCCTGTTGGCGGCGGTCGCCTTGATCGGAGGCTGCAGCCATCCGCCGGTCATTTCCAAGGCGGTCCTGCCCAGCCCGTTCCAGGCGGCGATCCGGTATCAAGCGGAGCCGGCCCAGCATGAGGGGGGCTCGCTGGTGGTGGGCGATTGGGAGTCCCCGACCAACTTCGCACCCTACTTCAACGCCGAGCAGCCGGCCGCCCAGGTCGACAGCCTGCTCTTTGCCGGGCTCGTCCGCCAGACGGCCGATCTTCAGTTCCTGCCCGACCTGGCGGCCCGCGTTCCGACGCCGGACAACGGCGACGTCCGCTGGGACCGCAAGAGCGGGAGCATGACGGTCACCTACCGGCTGCGTCCGGGCCTCCTGTGGTCCGACGGCACCCCCTTGACCGCGAGCGACGTGGCCTTCACCTGGCGCACCATCGTGGATCCCAAGGTTCAGGGCGTCGTCTCCCTGGAGGGCTACCAGGACATCTCGCGGGTCGACGTGGTCGACAACCGGACGGTCGTGCTCCGCTTCGACCGGCTCTATCCCCAGTACCTCCAGCTTTTCCCCGCCGTCCTCCCCGAGCACCGCCTGCGCGACGTGGCGGCGGACCGGATGGCGGACGACGGATTCTGGTCCCGGCCGGACGTCGTCTCCGGTCCCTACCAGGTCTCCGACCTGGTCCCCGACGAGCACATCACACTGATCCGCAACGAGCGCTGGTCGGCGGGTCGCGGGGGGCTGCGTCCGCACCTCGACCGGGTGACTCTGAAGATCTACCCTGAGCTGGGCCAGCTCCTGGAGGCGGCCCAGGCGGGCAAGGTCGACCTGGCGGTCGAGATCCCCGACGGCGCCCTGGCCGGCCTCAAGTCGACGGGTAAGCTCGAGCTTCGCTCTCGCGCCAGCCTGGCCTACGAGCAGGTCACCTTCAATCAGGCCGATCCCGACCCGCTGACGGGCCAGGCCCCGCTCTGGAAGGGCGATCCGGCTCTGCTCCAGGCCCTGCGCCTGGCGGTGGATCGCCAGGCGCTGGTCCAGAACCTGCTGGGAGGCAAGGCCGCGGTCGCGGATTCGCCCATCCCGAGCGCGCTGACCGGCTACCACCAGGCGGTCGCGCCCTCCGTCTACGACCCGGCAAGGGCGGCGGCCCTGCTGGAGCAGGACGGGTGGCGCGCCGGCGCGGACGGCGTTCGGGCCAAGGGCGGGCGGCGCCTCAGCTTCAGCCTGAGCACCGCCGTGGGCGACCCGCTGCGCCTGAGCCTGCAGGACAGCCTGGTCGCGGCCTGGAAGAAGGTCGGCGCCGACGTGACCGTCCGGGACGGTCACTCCAGCGAGCTCTTCAGTGGCTTCGACCAGGGTGGATGGCTCGAACGCGGCGACTTCGAGGCCGGGCTGTGGACCTGGAGCATCGGCCCCGACCCGGACGGTGTCTACCCGATCGACCACTCCTCGCAGATCCCCAGCGCCGGCAACCAGGGCCGCGGGGCGAACTTCGGGCGCTTTCAGAGCGCCGCCATCGACCACAGCCTGGACCAGGGCCGCGCCACTCTGAAGGACGGCGACCGGGTCCGTGCCTACCAGGCCTTCGAGCAGGCCTACGCCGAGCTGGGCGCGGAGCTGCCGCTCTACGAGCGGATGCTGACCGCGCTGGCCAGCCCCAGACTGCACAACCTGCAGCTGAATCCCGCGCCCGACAGCTCCTTCTGGAACGCCGCCGATTGGTGGCTCGACTGACCCGGTCGAGCGCGATCGGTCGTTAGACTAGCGGAGCACATGAAGGATCTCGCCGAGACCGCTCTCAACGCGGCGCAGGTCAAGGGCGCCGCCTACGCCGACGTCCGTCTGAGCCATCGGGTGCAGCAGAACCTGGTGGTCAAGAACGGTGAGCTGGCCGCTTCGACCGACGACGCCACCCAGGGATTCGGAGTCCGCGTCGTGGTCGATGGGGCGTGGGGCTTCGCCAGCAGCGCCCGGCTCAACCAATCGGAGGTCGCCGACGTCGTCGACCGCGCCGTCCGGATCGCTCGAGCCAGCGGCCGGGTGCTTACCGAGCGCGTCGAGCTGGGCTCGCCGGTCTCCTCGCGCGGAAGCTACCGCACGCCCATGGAGCGCGACCCCTTCACCGTGCCCCTGAGCGAGAAGGTGGATCTGCTCCTTCGTGCCGATCGCGCCATGGGCGCGGTCAGGGGCGTGACCGTTCGTGAAGGGCAGATGGAATTCGTCCGGGAGCGCAAGCTGTTCGCCTCGACCGAGGGGGCGCTGACTGAGCAGGAGCTGGTAGAGAGCGGAGCTGCGATCGATGCCACGGCGACTACCGCCGACGACGTCCAGAACCGCTCCTACCCGAATTCCTTCGGCCGCCAGCAGGCGCAGGCAGGCTATGAGTTCATCGATTCCCTGGAGCTCGACCGCCATGCCGGGCGGATCGCCGAGGAAGCGGTTGCGCTGCTCAGCGCGCCGCAATGTCCGAGCGGCGTCACCACCGTCATCCTGGACGCGAGCCAGGTCGGGCTCCAGATCCACGAGTCCTGCGGCCACCCCACCGAGCTGGACCGGGTCTTCGGCACGGAGGCCGCCTACGCCGGTACCAGCTTCATGACCACGGACAAGCTGAACCGCCTGCGCTACGGGTCGCCCCAGGTCTCGATCACGGCAGACGCGCTCAGTCCCGGCGGGCTGGGCACCTTCGGCTGGGACGACGAGGGCGTGCCCGCCCAGCGCACCTTCCTGGTCAAAGAAGGGCTCTTCACCGGCTACCTGACGTCAAGGGAGACCGCCCGCCGGATCGGCCAGGAGAGCAACGGCACCATGCGTGCCGATGGATGGAACCGGATCCCGCTGATCCGGATGACCAATGTCAACCTGGAGCCGGGATCGACCCCGCTGGAGCAGATGATCGCCGAGGTCGAGGACGGCGTCTACATGGAGACCAATCGCAGCTGGTCGATCGACGACAGGCGTCTCAATTTCCAGTTCGGCACCCAGCTCGCCTACGAGATCAAGGACGGCAAGCGGGGCCGCATGTTGAAGAACGCCACCTACGCCGGCATCACGCCCGAGTTCTGGAACTCCTGTGACGCCGTCGGCCCCCGCTCCGAGTGGCGGCTCTGGGGACTCGTCAACTGCGGCAAGGGCCAGCCGGCCCAGCTGGCCCACGTGGCGCACGGCGCGGCGCCCGCCCGTTTTCGCAACGTGCGGGTGGGCATTCTCAAATGAAGGAGCTGGAGGCCGCCCGCCTGATCGAGACCTCCCGCCTCAAGAACGTCTGCGACGCGCTCCTCGATCGGTCCCCCGCGACTGAAACCGAGGTCATGGTCACCGAGACCGACAGTTCCCTGACCCGCTTCGCCAACAACGGCATCCACCAGAACGTCAGCGAGCGCAACCTCGGGCTGCGGCTGCGCGTCGTGCGCGAGGGGCGGACCGGGGTGGCATCCTCCAACCAGCTCGACGATGCCGCCGTCGCGGACGTGCTCGAGCGGGCGCTGACCATCGCCTCCCTGCAGCCGCCCTCCGAGCCGGTCCCCATGCCCGCTCCGGCGCCCGTCCCGCCGGTGAACGCCTGGTCGGAGGCGACGGCCGCCGCTTCGCCCGAGGAGCGAGCCGACTTCGTCGAGGCCATCTGCCGTGAGTCAGCTCGCAACCGGCTCAAGGCCTTCGGCGCCGTGAGCACCACGGCGGCCCAGTTCGCGATCGCCAATTCCCACGGGCTCTTCAGCCACCACCGCTCGACCCAGGCGACGGCCTCGTCGGTGGTGATGGGCGAGAGCGGCTCGGGCTATGCCGATCGAGCGGCGGTCGACCTGCGCGACCTGGACAAGGAGGGGCTGGCCGCCGAGGTGATCGACAAGGCCCGCCGTAACCAGGCGGCGACGCCCGTCGATCCGGGCACCTACGAGGTGGTGCTCGAGGAGTACGCCGTGGCCGAGATGCTGGAGTTCATGAACTACACCGGCTTCACGGCCCTGGCGCTGCAGGAGGAGCGGAGCTTCATGCGGCTGGGGGAGAAGATCGCGGCCGATTCGATCAGCATCTGGGACGACGGGCTGGACCCCAGCGGGCTGCCGGCACCGTTCGACTTCGAGGGCACGCCCAAGCAGCGGGTCGACCTGATCGTCAAGGGAGTGGCGACCGACGTGGTCTACGACCAGGCGACGGCCCGCCGCGCGGGCCGGCGGTCGACCGGCCACGGGCTCCCCGCCCCGAATCCCGACGGGCCCCTTCCCCTCAACACCTTCATGGCGTCGGGAGACGTGCCCAGGTCCTCTTTAGCGGCGGGGATCAAGCGGGGGATCTGGGTAACCCGCTTCTGGTACGTGCGGATCGTCCATCCCAAGGCCTCCATCATCACCGGCATGACCCGTGACGGCACCTTCCTGATCGAGGACGGCCGGATCACGCGGCCGGTCAAGGACCTGCGCTTCACCCAGAGCATGCTCGAGGCGCTCAGCGGAACCGAGGCGGTGGGGTCCGGCTCCAAGCTGCAGGCGTCCGGCGAGTTGTTCGGCTGCTCCCGAGTCCCCGCCCTCAGGCTGCGGGCTTTCACCTTCAGCAGTTGAAGAACGGGGGCCGCTACCCGGTCATCGGCCTGCCCACCGTGCCCATTCCAGCAGAGGCCAGGCCGGCGCGATTCGGCGTCAACCAGGCCTACGTGCGGGCCATCGAGGCAGCGGGCGCGGCGCCGGTCTTGATCCCGCTGCTCCATGACGCCGACAGGCTGGAATCGATCTACCGCCGCCTGGACGGGATGGTCCTGCCCGGCGGCGACGACGTCGCGCCCGATCGCTACGGCGAGCGGCCGATCGGCGACCTCAACGTGGTGGAGCCCGAGCGGGACCGGGTGGAGCTGGAGCTGGCGCGCTGGGCCGTCCGCGACGACCTGCCGACCCTGGGCATCTGCCGCGGGCTCCAGGTGCTGAACGTGGCCCTGGGCGGCACCCTCTACCAGGACCTGATCTATCAGAAGGCGACACAGGTGGAGCATTCGCACCGCCACGGCCAGGGCCGGAGCGGGCTGATCCACCACGTGCGCCTCGACCCGGATTCTCGATTGGCGCAGCTGATCGACGAGACCGACGTCGAGGTGAACAGCCTTCACCACCAGGCGGTCAAGGAGGTGGCGCCGACTCTCAGGATCACTGGAAAGTCCGAGGACGGCGTGATCGAGGCCCTGGAGGCGCCCGACCACCGCTTCCTGATCAGCGTCCAGTGGCATCCGGAGGAGATCTCGGACCTGGATTGGGTCCAGCGCCTTTTCTCCGGCTTCGTCAAAGCCGCCTCGGGCAGTTAATGGCTCTTAGAAGGAGCGAGACGCCGCGTCAGCGGTGGCGAGCCAGGGCGCGCGGCGAGCAGGCCAGTGCAAGGCAACTCGGCCGCATTGGAATTTGCGGCCGGCCGCGCGCGGGCCGTCCGCGAGCCGCAATTCGCCCGGTAAGTCTCTGAGCTCGAAGCCGATTACTTGCACGGAAAGCCGATGGGCTCGGCGTAGGCCTTCGCCGCCTGCTCGGCGGTGATGTAGCCGACGTGGGCCATCTGCGCCAGGACGGCGAACTGCCGCCCGCGGGCCGCGCACGGGTTGCGATAGGGGTCCAGCCAGGAGGGCGCCTGCGGCAGGCCGGCCAGCATCGAGGCGCGGGCCAGGTCCAGCTGCGCCGGAGCCATGTGGAAGTACACCCGGGCGGCGCGTCCAACGCCCCAGGCCTGGTGCCCGTAGTAGACCGAGTTCAGGTAGTCCGCCAGGACGGTGTGCTTGTCGTACTTCGCCTCCAGCTTGAGGGCCAGGAGCAGGTCTTGCGGCTTGCGCCAGTTGTCGTCGTCGCCCTGCAGGTAGAGGTTCTTGACCAGCTGCTGGCTCAGGGTGCTCGCGCCCTCCAAAGCCCGGCGGTGGTAGAGGTCGGCGAGCAGGGCGCGGACCAGGCCCTGGGTGTCGATGCCGCGGTGCTGGTAGAAACGCTCGTCTTCGATCGAGATCAGGGCCTCGCTCAGCTGGTCCGGGACGGCGTCTATGGGGACGTAGGTCCCGCCATGGGCGCTCAGGACGGCGTCGACCCGCGGCCGCAGGTCGTCGACCGGCGGCGTCAGCGCCAGCCCGGCGACGGTGACCACTCCCAGCAGCGCGGGAAGGCCGAGTAGCGCCAGGAGCAGGAGCTGGAGCAGCCCCAGGGCTTGGCGGGGGCGCCAACCGGGCCCGACGACCCGCAGCCGCGGCCGGCGGAACGAAGGCCGCCGTGAGGCCTCCCGCATGGGATCAATTCTAGGTTCCCAGCGGTACAATGGAGGCGTGGACGAGGCGCCAACCGGCTCCGACCGGCGCGGCACCTGGAAGGTCAAGGCGGGGCTCGCCGAGATGCTCAAGGGGGGCGTGATCATGGACGTGGTCACCCCCGAACAGGCCAGGATCGCGGAGGATGCGGGCGCGGTCGCGGTCATGGCCCTGGAGCGGGTTCCGGCCGACATCCGCAAGGAAGGCGGGGTGGCCAGGATGAGTGACCCCGGGGTGATCACCGCCATCGTCGAGGCGGTCACCATCCCCGTCATGGCCAAGTGCCGGATCGGGCATTTCGTCGAGGCCCAGATCCTGGAGTCGCTGGGAATCGACTACATCGACGAGAGTGAGGTGCTGACCCCGGCCGACGAGGAGCACCACATCAACAAGCATCCCTTCAAGGTGCCCTTCGTCTGCGGCTGCAGGGACCTGGGCGAGGCGCTCCGGCGTATCGCCGAGGGGGCGGCCATGATCCGCACCAAGGGCGAGGCCGGCACGGGCAACGTGGTGGAGGCGGTCCGGCACGTGCGGGCCGTCACCTCGGCCATCCGGCGTCTCCACGGCATGGGACCCGAGGAGCTGGTCATGGAGGCCAAGCGGATCGGCGCGCCGGTCGATCTGCTCGAAGAGTGCGCCCGGCTGGGCCGTCTTCCCGTGGTCAACTTCGCCGCCGGCGGGCTCGCGACCCCGGCCGACGCGGCCCTGATGATGCAGCTCGGCTGCGACGGCGTCTT
>Ga0209577_10002613_pt1 | contig 17218 bp, 16 predicted proteins | sample GraSoiAngelo_109_FD_185874 | JGI IMG/M metagenome (GOLD analysis project Ga0209577, IMG submission 185874) | Grasslands soil microbial communities from the Angelo Coastal Reserve, California, USA - 14_0903_12_20cm (SPAdes) (version 2) | ecosystem: Environmental > Terrestrial > Soil > Grasslands...
CTCGCGTTCGAGATCCATATCGTCGAGTATCTGGGCCGACATATCGCGCCCCGTTACGGCGCCGGTTAATTCGAGCAGCCGATCGGCCAGCGTCGATTTACCGTGATCGATATGCGCGATGATGGAGAAGTTGCGGATGCGGTTGGGCGTCATGCGTCCTGTTCAATAAGTCGTTGTTGAATCCGACAGAGTTGATTATAGTAAGTCCTGGTTGGTTCTCACTAATGAGGTTCTGACGCGCAGAATGTGAAGCAATGAGCAAAGACTACGTAGAGCAGCGAGACGATGGCTATTGGATCGCCGGCAAGCGCATATCGCTGGCGTCCGTGGTGTACGAGTTTCAGCACGGAGCTGCGCCCGAATCGATCCTGCGGTCGTTCCCGCTCCTGACGTTGGAAGAGGTCTATGGCGCGATCACTTTTTATCTATCCAATCGCGAAGAGATTGACGCCTACCTTCGCAAACGCGAAGCTGAGTTTGATGAACAGCGACGGCACGAGCGCGAAACGGATCCTGACTTCTACAAAAAGTTCGATGAAGCCAAGGCGCTGAGTTAGAAAGCAATCTATCACGGCTCCACGATGAAGATTCGCTTTCAAGCTGACGCCGATCTAAACGAAGATATTGTGTCCGGCGTTGTTAGAAGAGTCCCGGAGATTGATTTCCAAACTGCCACTAAAGCGGGATTGAGTGGGCAACACGACGAACAGGTACTGGAAGTCGCTGCAAGCGAGGGTCGCATTCTAGTTTCACATGATTGGGAAACAATGCCGTATCACTTTGCGGAATTTGTAGCGACTCGATCCAGCCCAGGCGTTTTAATTATTCCTCAGCAACTGGGTATTGGCGTGGCGATCGAAGAGTTGGTTATGATCTGGTTTGTATCGGAAGCAACGGAGTACATTAACTCGATTCGCAGAATTCCTCTGTAAACTGAACAGCCTTCATTCCGCATTATCGATCTGCGCGCGTTGAAGCTTCCCGCTGTAATCGACGTAGACCGATTTCCATTCAGAAAAAATGTCGAGGACTTGCGTGCCGGCTTCGCGGTGGCCGTTGCCGGTGGCCTTGGTGCCGCCGAAGGGCAGGTGGACTTCAGCGCCGATGGTTGAGGCGTTGACGTAGAAGATTCCCGTGTAGGTTTCGTTCATGGCGTGGAAGGCGCGGTTTACGTCCTGGGTGTAAATCGCTGCGGAGAGACCGTATTGGACGCTGTTGGCAATCTCGATGGCTTCATCCAGAGAGTTGGTGGGGATCACTGAAGTTACCGGGCCGAAGATCTCTTCCTGCGCAATGCGCATGTTTGGCGTGACGTCGGTGAAGACGGTTGGCTCGAGGAAATATCCATGCGCGTACTCGCCTTTGGTCAGATGATGACCGCCGCAGGCGAGCGTGGCGCCGTCTTCATTCTGGCCGATATCGATGTAGCTCATGATCTTTTCGACGGCGTCTTTGTTGATGACCGGGCCCACGTCGACTTTTGGATCGGCGCCGTCGCCAATACGCAATGCTTCGGCCCGTTCAACCAATTTCTTTGTGAACTGCTTGTACACTTTCTCGTGCACGATCAGCCGCGACGAAGCCGTACAGCGCTGGCCGGAAGTCCCGAACGCTCCCCAGATCGCGCCTTCGACCGCGTTGTCGATGTCGGCGTCGTCCATGATGATGATCGCGTTCTTGCCACCCATCTCGAGCGAGCAGATCGCGTTGCGCTCCGCGCATGCGGAAGCAACCATTTGGCCCGTTTCAGTCGAGCCGGTGATGGAAATCAATCGCAAGGATGGATGGCCGGTCATGCGCGAGCCAACGACTGAGCCTCGACCCATCACGAGATTCACGACTCCCGCCGGAATGCCGGCCTCTTCACACGCTTTGACCAGATTGTAGGTTGAAAGCGGCGTGTCCTCGGCAGGTTTGATGACGACGGTGTTGCCGCACACCAGAGCGGGCATTAATTTCCATGAGGGTATGGCCATCGGAAAATTCCACGGCGTGATCAAGCCGCACAGACCGACGGGTTGGCGCACGCACATCGCGAACTTGTTCGGCATCTCGGCGGGCGTCGTGAATCCGTGCAAGCGACGGCCTTCGCCCGCCGCGTAGTAGGTGCAATCAATCGCTTCCTGAACGTCTCCGCCGGCTTCTTTCAGGACCTTGCCCATTTCGCGAGTCATGTCCGCGGTGTACTTTTGCTTGTCGCGAATCAGGATCTCGCCAACTCGGAACAGAATCTCGGCGCGGCGCGGTGCGGGCGTATGCCGCCAATGATCGAAAGCTTTGGCCGCAGCCGCAACTGCCTCGTCAACATCCTCTTCAGTCGAACGCGGAAATCGGCCAACCACATCGCGCGTGTCCGCAGGATTCCTGTTCTCAAGCCACTCGTCGCTTCGGCTCGGCGCCCAGCGGCCGTTGATGAAATTATGATATGTCTTCGTGCGTTTTGCGGCTTGCGTCGAACGCGATCTTTTTTCGATAGCTCTTTTTGCTTGAACCATAATGGCTAGGGTGTGTCCAGGATTTGGATATAGGGCGTTCCAGTTTAGGGTGTAGTAATTGCTTCGCGTGAGACGAATTCCAAATTCAGCGATCAAGAAGCTACACCCAATACCCTACACCCTAACTCGCTACTGATAGGTAAACTGAACAATGCGTTGAACGAGGCCGAGACGTCGATCGTATCGCGAAAGATTAAGCACTATCGCGTCACCCGGTTTCAGTGAATCGACTACGCGCTGAAAGTCAGCCAGCGTGGTCACGGGAACACGATTGATGCGCGTAACAACCTCGCCTGAATTGATTTCGTTTGGCCGCACATCGGCAGCCAGGCCGTTTGGGTCCACGCTCTTGATATAGAGCCCTTTCACACCGTTCAGATGCATGTCGGTGATTAGCTGGGGTGTAAGCTCTCCCAGAGTCAACCCAATTTTCGAGGTGCCGGCTTTCGGCGTGTCAGTCTTCTCTTTCGGTGCGATGCCATCGTTGTCTTCCAAAAAGTCTGACCGGTCACCGAGGACTACATTAACCGTGCGGTGATCGAGTTTGCCGTCGACATCACGCAGGAAAGTAATCGTCACAGATTGACCAACGCCCGCGCCGGCAACTTTGGCAATTAAGTCCTGCGAATTCTGAACGGCCTGGCCGTTGAACTCTACGATCACATCGTTTATTTGCAACCCGGCTTTGGCCGCAGGCGTCGATCGCGCATTTCGATCCGGCGGCATATCGGCCACGATGGCGCCTTTCGCCTCGGGCAAGCCGTAGATCCGTGCAAATTCAGCACGAACTGACTCAAGCGAGACTCCCAAATAGCCACGCCTTACTTTTCCATTCGTGAGGATCTGATGTGACACGAATTTCGCTTCATTGGACGGCAGAGCAAAACCGATCCCGTTATAATCTCCGGTTAAGGTAGCAATCTGTGAATTCACGCCAATCACTTCGCCGTGCATGTTCACCAGGGGTCCGCCGCTGTTGCCGCGATTGATTGCGGCGTCGGTCTGCAGGAAGCGCTGAAAGGTTTGGAAGGCTGCCGAGTCGCGCTCTTTCTTGGAGATGATCCCCGCCGTTACGGTTTGATCTAATCCAAATGGCGAGCCGATGGCCAACACCCAGTCGCCCACCTGCACGGAATTTGAATCTCCAAACTTCATTACCGGTAAATCATGATCGGCATCGATCTTAATCAGCGCCAGATCCGTTTCCGTATCGATGCCGACCACTTTGCCGCGGAAACGTTCGCCGCTCGGCAAGCCGATAGTGATTCGGGACGCTCCTTCGATTACATGATTGTTCGTTAAGATAAAGCCCTTCGGATCGATAATGAATCCACTGCCTACTCCGCGTGTCGGCCGCGGAAGTTGGCGGCGATACAAATCATCAAGCGGATTCTTCGGTGTGCGATCGCTCTTGTCGTCGTTATCGCCCTCGGCAACCTCGCTCGAGGCCTGCAGAGTGTCGATGTTCACGACCGCGGGCTCAACGCGGCGAGCCACTTCGACGAACGATGCTGATAGCGCCTCGGGCGCGCGGGCCGCCGCTTGCAGTTCTTCCTGCGCCACCGCGGGACGGCCCGCGAGGATTGCGCCGATCCCTATGCCTGTCAGCAGGCAGACAGCTCCTAGTGCCGCGATCCACATTCGCAGTTTCCGCAGCATTGCCGTTTCGACCTCAGAAGTTTGCTTGAAAGATTCGAACATGATTCACCGCCTTAAAAAAGTCTGTCGATTAGTTCAGCCGACAGATTGCTCGAGCAGGGTCATTAAGCGAGTATAGCGAAAGGCCGAAAGAAAGACTAGAAACGCGGAACGGATTAGTGTGCCAATTGAAAACGGGTATCTGTCATTTGGCACCACAACCGCAACGCGGTTGCACCCTCCAGCCCAAGGTTGCCGCCGCGGCTACCTTGGGACGACGGTGATTACGATCGTTCCAACCCTGACAGGGTTGTGCCCGCTCGTAAAATCGAGCATGAAACGAACCACCCTCACCGGCGCAACCACGTTGCGGTTGACTAATTCAATGTCATTCCCTTTCCCAAGGTAGCCGCAACGGCAACCTTGGGCTGGAGGATGCAACCGCGTTGCGGTTGTGCGGCAAATTCTCATTCAGTTGGCGCCCGGACATCACGTCATGGCCGCAGCAGAACTTTTACCACGCCGGGAGTGGCGGCGCGCTCCATCGCCCGCACACCATTTGCCAGCGCCAACTCTTCGCTGATGAGACTTTCAACGTCGATTGCATTGCTACGGAGCAACTCAAGCGCTGGCGCGAAGCGGCCACAGCGCGAGCCGACCACGCTAATCTCGTCGACCACGATGCGCGCCGCGTTCATCTCTGCCGCGCCGTGGAAAGTCGATTTCAATACGAGCACGCCGCGTGGGCGCAGCAGGTCCAGCGCGAGTTGAAAACCGGAAGGGGATCCGGAGGCTTCGACGACTAGATCAAACTTCAGCGTTCGCGATTTAGCCTGCTCGACCGTGATAGTTTCAATGCCGCGACGAGCCGCGATTCGAAGTTTGTTCTGGTGCTTCCCGATTAAGGTGACTCCCGCGCCCGTGGTCGCCAAGACCTGCGCGCAAAGCAATCCAAGCTTGCCGTCGCCAATCACCCCCACGCCTGTGTCTTCGCTTACCTCGGCACGTTCGAGAATGCCGCAAGCCGCCGCCAGCGGTTCCGTAAACACGGCGCGCTCATCGGGAATTTCATCCGGCACAGGCAATAAGTTAACCGTTGGAAGTTTCAAAAACTCTGCGTGAGCACCATCGCGCCCGACAATCCCGAGTACCGTTCGTTGGGGACAGTGACGCGGATCCCCACGGCTGCAAAGATCGCAAATGCCGCAACCGGCGTTGATCTCGCCCACGACTCGCTGACCAGGCACTAGCCCGACCGTTAGGGAGGGCTTGTTAGCATTGGGAGTGCTTGCTGACGGGCGCGCTGCTGACGCGCTTTCGATCACGCCGACAAACTCATGGCCAATTGTTCCTTGAAAACCGGCATATCCGCGCGCAATCTCCAAATCGGTATTGCAGATTCCCGAAAGCGTCACGCGCACGACGGTTTCGCCATCGCCGATCGGCTTTGCCATATCAGCGATCTTCAATTCGCCATTCTCGTAACGCAGGGCCTTCATAAAACTAGAGGTCGGAGATCGGGTCGGAGATCGGAGGTCAGAGGTCGGTCAGACGGACGAATAATGTTTACCTCTGACCTCCGATCTCTGACCTCCGATCTCTGTCCTTTAAAACTTCTTCGTTTTCTCGTAAGCATTTTCGGCCGTGAATTCTACAGTTTGTCCCTGGCTGCTAACGTTGATCGGCAATCGCCACTCGAGACTTTCACCATTCGGCATGTCCGCCGTGGCGCGGACCCACCAATTCCCTGGGGTTAACTTCACGTTGGCGCGTTTATTTCCGTCGAATCGCGCGCGCTTTGGTTCGAGGCCCTTCAGCCGCCGGCCCAGGAAATCGTCAAACCGCTTTTGCGCCAACGGACTGGCGAAATAATCGCGCTGTAAGGCTGCAAAATCTAAAGGGTACACTTCGACGCCGCTATCGAGCGGCGCAGGCACAACACCCAAAGTGATGGTCACCTCGATTCCGGGCTCCGCGTCTTTATCAGCGCGCGTGTTGCTCGGGGAGTCGTCAGGCAATCGGCGATAAATGTTCCAGCCGGACAGAAACAGCCCGCCGACCAGCCCGATGGCCAGAATGACTTGGATCATTTTGATCATCATTAACGAAGACTCTTGCGGCTTATCTCTTGAACCGCCTTACATACGCGACCAACTCATCGATCTGCGTCTCGGAGAGTTTCTTTTTGAAAGCCGGCATTTTGTTGCGGCCATTGCTGATCGAATTGAAAAGACGCTCGTCGGTCACTTCATTCTGCCACTCGCCGCTCGTGAAGTCGCGCGCATGAGAAAGCTTGCCTTTGAAAGTCTTACCGCGACCATCCTTGCCGTGACACGTAGCGCACTTCGCCTCAAAAGTCGTCTTGGCATCGCCGGGAACTACAGCTGCGCTGTTGACCCTGGCTTGCGTTAGCGACGCATCTGAAAAAACAAGTATACCTACCGTAGCCACAACCAACAGCAGCAAGAGCGCAAATTGTATTTGCTTCTTCATTCAGTCTCGCTCTCCTTCGTGAAAGGTTAATGCGATCTTCTATGACCAATCAGCAGTTAGTATCAGAACCGCGAGCGGGTAGCGACCGGATCATATTCCATTTCTCATTTTCCATTTACCATTGGCCATTTGGAGGATTCATTTCTCATCGCTCCAACAATGAGCAAATGAAAAATGCTAAATGGAAAATGACAAATGATCCGGTCGCTACCGCTCGCGGTTCTGACACGCGATGCTACGCCCTACCTTATAACTCCATTTCACCTTCTTTGTCGCGTGACGTGATGCGAGTTAATGCGCCATAATCTGAATCGTGACCAAAGCATTGGAAGACAAACTAGGCGAAGAGTGCGGCGTGTTCGGCATTTATGGACATTCGGACGCGGCGCGCCTGACCTATCTCGGCGTGTATGCGCTGCAGCATCGCGGCCAGGAATCATGCGGCATCGTTGTGTCGAATGGCGCGCGACTGCATTCGGAACGCGATATGGGCCACGTCTCGGAAGTTTTCGATCAGGCGCGTCTGGATCGTCTGCCGGGGACCAGCGCGATCGGCCACGTTCGCTATTCCACCGCCGGAGAAGTTTCGATCCGCGAGTGTCAACCATTTCTGGTTGATTGCCAGCATGGGCAGATTGCGGTCTGTCACAACGGCAACCTTCCGTTCGCTCGCGAGGAACGAAAAAAATTGGAAAGAGAAGGCGCGATCTTCTCCTCAACCTCTGACACCGAAGTCGTGTTGCACGGCGTCGCGCGGTCGCGCGCGGCAAACGCAGTAGAAGCAATTCCCGAGGTGTTGCGGGACACGGAAGGTGCGTTCTCGATGCTGTTTCTGACGCCGACGGAATTGATCGCGATTCGCGACAGCCGGGGCTTTCGTCCGTTGGCGCTGGGACGTTTGAATGACGCGTGGGTGATCGCTTCGGAAACCTGTGCTTTCGATCTGATCGACGCCAAATACGTTCGCGACGTCGAACCCGGAGAGATGATTGTCATCAGCGAAGATGGTTTGCGCTCGACGCATCCGCTGCCGTCACAGCCACACTCGATGTGCATCTTCGAGCATGTCTATTTCTCGCGGCCCGACTCAATTATCTTTGGCCAGTCGGTCAACCGGTCGCGGCACAGAATGGGCAAGCGTTTGGCGATTGAACAACCCGCGGACGCTGATATCGTCGTGCCGGTCCCCGATTCCGGGGTGCCGGCAGCGATCGGTTATTCGGCTGAGAGCGGGTTGCCGTTTCGCTTTGGCCTGGTCCGCAATCACTATGTTGGCCGCACCTTCATCGAGCCGAAACAATCGATTCGCAGCTTCGGCGTGCGCATTAAACTAAATCCCGTGCGACACTTGATCGAAAACAAACGTATCGTGCTCATCGACGATTCGATTGTGCGCGGTACGACGGCTAAGAAAATCGTGCGCATGGTGCGCGAGGCCGGCGCCAAAAAGATTCACGTCCGCATCTCCTGCCCACCGACTGTCGGCCCTTGTTATTACGGCGTGGATACGCCAAACAAATCGGAATTGATCGCCGCGAATATGTCTATTGAAGAGATTCGTGACTTCATCGAAGCCGACTCGCTCGGCTATCTTTCGCTGGACGGTATGTTGACTGCGACCGGCCTCAGTCCGGATGAAGCCTGCGTCGCTTGCTGGAACGAACGATACCCGACGCGGATTACCAGCGAGGCGGAAACGATGCATGCGCGCGATGAGGCCGCCGCGCCAACGCGAGTTCCGGTCGAGATCTAGAAGTGAACTCCCTCTCCCTTTTGGGAGAGGGCTTTAGCCGAGAGAAGGACAAACCATTCTCTCGTTGTTTTTGGCGCTTCTTCGGCTGAATGAAAAATAAAGTTTAGTTGGGTACGACGCTAGACGCTCACCCCGACCGTCTCCCAAAGGGAGAGGGATGACTCGGTCAGATCTGTCGGGCTACCTCGTCACAAATTGAAAATTCTGAAAGCGCCGGTTGTTATCGTTCGCCGGCCGCTGCACGCCGAGGACGCTCTGCACGATTTGAAGTTTGGTGTTGAGACGAGGTTCCGGCAATTGGAATTTATCCGCAGTCACACGTGCCTGATCAAAATCGACCTTGGCCAACGAGGCCAGCTCCTGTCCGAAGCGCGAGACCATACCCACCAGATCGTTGTCGCTGCGCAGAGACATCTCGCCGTCTTTGAAGATCTCTATTTCAAATCCGTTCAGCACCTGCGCGGCAGACAATAATTCGTTGAGTTGCGCAATGCCCGGCTCGAGCACTTCAAAGCTGCGTTTCGAATCGACCGCCGCGAATGCATCAGCCACCTTCAATTGATCCTCGAACTGTTTGTAGTTCGCGGCACGCTTGTTGACCAGATTGCGGGCGTCGTCGAGAAACCTTAAGGCCAGCTTTGGATTGTCTTTCTGAGTCGAAGTGGAAAGATCGATCAAGTACTTCACGCGATCCGAATCAGATGGCAGACCGGCGAGTTTCTGTTTAATTTCCTCGAGTTTTTCCGCCGACGCCGTGGTCGTCAGACGCTTGAAGTCCACTGCCTGCATGATCGAATTGCGCGTCGATTCATCCAGATGATCGTTGGCGATTTGCAGCGCGCGATCGGTGTTGCCTTCATCGACAGCTTTTTGGGCCGCCTGTTGATAGAGGCGCGATTGCATCTGTGGCGGTGCGGTCTTCGCCGCTGCCTCCAGGCTGTCGCTGGTGCCCTGCTGCATCGCCGTGCGGATCTGATTGCCATATGCCATGTTGGGATTATTTCCCATGCCCAAATCGGTCATCTTCTGACGCACCGCCTGTGACCGCTCGGACAAATACTGATCTATCTGAGGCAACATCGCTGCCAGACCGAACAGCAAAGTGCGCGCGTTGTTTTGCCGGTTCTGAGCGTCGTCAGTCGTAGTCGATTGATTTGGCGGCATCCGAAAGCGGCCACCCGGACCAGTGCCGCGCATGTTGTTGCCGGGTGTGAGCGACGTGGCGTTGAGTGCCGCGGCAACCGCATTGTCCAAGAGATCGTGATATGCAGACTCGCTCAACACCTGAGTGGAATTGTTTCGAGCATTCGTCGTATTTGCCTGAGTCGTTTGATTGCTTGCTGTTCCGGTCACCCGCGGCCCGGGTAACAGCAAGTTAAGCGCGAGGCTTGCAGCTTCCCGCGTCGTTAACAGATTCTCCGATGCTAAACGGCCCAGGACCTTATCCGATAGTTTCTTGAAACCTTCTTCATCTTTCGACTGCAATTGCGCGAGCACTCGGTTCAGCGCCGTTGGATATTCACCTTTATCGAGCGCCTCAGACGCCTTCTGATAGGCCACCTTCGGATCAGTGGCGGCGATGGTCGCCAGCAGGTTCTGTTCGAGATTGCCTTGAGGATCAAAACCAACTCTTCTACCGCCAGCCGCGTTAGTCGTGTTCGCTGGCAGTTGCGTCGAGCGCAACAGTTGATAGCCAAGCTCGGCATCGTGACGACCCGCTGTGAGCACCAAATCCTGACGCAATTGATTCAACGTCTGCATCTCATCGCGGTCGGTGCGGTCCCCTTCCAGAATCATCTGCGAGAGCATCGCGCCGGCATCGGACAGCAAACCGCGCGCCCGCACTGGGCTGCGATCCCAAAGCATGTCGCCGGCGGCAATCTGGACGCGAATGCGGTTCTCCGGCAGCTTCAGGACCCCGGCCTCGCTCACGACCTGTTCAAGCAAAACCGCCGCTTTCTTTTCCAGCTTCGCTTTCTCTTCCTGTTGCTGTTGCGGGTCCGGTAAGGACTGTGCGGTGGCCGTTTGACTGGTAGCATCTTGTGCGATTGCGAATCCCGCGGATGCCAACAGCATCAAGAACGGAGCGATCTTTTTAATCAACATTATTCTTACCTCGAAAAAACTATTGGAGAGTGGCTGTGTCTGAATGCTTTAGACGATTATACGGACGATTTGGTTACCTAAAGTCCCGAAAGACGCTACTAATGTAGCAGACGCATTTACTTGATGGTACTCATGAGGTAACTTGGCTCTCTCGCAGGCTCTAGCTTTTTGGATATGGAGACAATTAAATGGAGCAAAGAAGCGTAACGCATCATCGCTGGAACGATATCCCGAGGGAAGAATTATCAGAGACGCTCGCGCGGAAGCTGATTACCGGCGATCGCATGATGCTGGCCCATGTCTTTCTCAAGAAGGGCGCGATTGTGCCGCGTCATTCGCACGAGAACGAGCAGCTTACTTACATTCTCGAAGGCGGCTTGCGCTTCTGGATAGGCGCGGATGAATCGCAGGTCATCGATGTGCTCGAGGGAGAAGTGCTGCATATACCTTCGCATGTTCCGCACAAAGCCGAAGCGCTTGAAGATACCCTCGACGTCGATATCTTCAGTCCGCCGCGACAGGATTGGTTGGACAAGACAGATGATTATCTGCGGCAGCGGTAGTATGTCCGACAAACTTCAGTTTGTCGCTCATTACACTTAAAGGAATCGTCAATCGACAAACTGAAGTTTGTCGGACACCGTTTTGGATCTCGGTCTCAAAGACAAAGTAGCCCTCGTGGCCGCCGCCAGTCGTGGCCTCGGTCGCGCAGTTGCCGAAGAACTCGCGGTGGAAGGCGTTTCACTAGTTCTATGCTCGCGCAGCGAAGAAGCCATCAACCAAGCTGCAAACGAAATTACCCAGGCAACCGGTGCTAAAGTGCTCGCCGTCGCTGCTGATGTTTCCAAAGCGGATGAGATCGCGGGGTTAACGCAATTCGGCCTCGAACGATTTGGTCGCATAGACATTCTGGTAACGAACGCCGGTGGCCCACCCGCGGGCCAATTCGAAAATCTCAGTCAAGAACAATGGGAGGCCGCGACACGCTTGACGCTGTTCAGCGCTGTCGAATTAGCGCGCCAAGTCTTGCCCGTTATGAAAGAACGACGTTGGGGACGAATTCTCAACATCACTTCCATCGCCGTGAAACAGCCGGTCGATAACTTGATCCTTTCGAACAGTCTGCGCGCCGCCGTAACGGGATTCGCGCGCACGCTCGCGAATGAAGTGGCGCCGTTCGGAATCACCGTCAACAACATCATGCCCGGTTACACGCGCACCGAACGAGTGGAAGAATTGGCGCAGATGATGGCTCAAAAAGAAGGAACCACCCCGGAGGAATTTGTCGCGCGCTGGGAGAAAGAAATTCCGATGCGACGATTGGGTGAGCCGCGCGAGTTTGCCGCCCTCGCCGCTTTCCTGGTTTCCGAACGCGCGAGCTACATCACCGGAACTTCGATTCCAGTCGATGGCGGTTGGATAAAGGCGTTGATGTAGAGCCAGTTGTTAACTGGCGAAGTGATAAGCGATGCTCGCGCTCGCGGCTATGCCGCCCGATGTGCGGAAGGCCTATGGCCTTCCGGTAAGCTGAATTCAACCGGGGGGCATAGCCTGGAAATTTGAAGAGCCACCATCGGCCGGCAGAGCCGTAAGGTGGTAGTGTCCTAATGTCGTTGACGTGATGGAGTCAGTACCGGGAGCGGTAGCGACCGGGTCGCAACTTATAGCAAGAACCGAGTTAGCCAGGATGTTACCCGGTCGCTACCGCTCTCGGTACTGACCTCATCCTCAAATTAAGACACTACCCGTAAGGTTGGAAGAAGCTATGAACTGCACTCATCTCGATCAGATCCGAGACGTAACGCCCAGCGCCAACGGCTGTGAAGACTGTCTGCGCATCGGCGCCACGTGGGTGCATCTACGCCTCTGCATGACCTGCGGCCACGTTGGCTGCTGCGATTCGTCACCAAACAAACACGCCACGAAACACTTTCACGCGACACAACATCCGATCATCAAATCATTTCAGCCGGATGAAGCGTGGGGTTGGTGCTTTGTGGATGAAGTGATGTTCGATCAGTTGTGAGATTTCAGCGTCAAATAAACAAATCCGCTGGTACATGGAAGTAATCTGCTAACGCTCGCGCATGAGTCTTGCTGATTCCCCGTTTGCCTAGTCTGTCGGGGAAAACCGCGTAGCGGTGAGATGTTTATAGAACGGCAGCCCAATTGAGATGTCCAAGCTCCTTCAGGAGCGCAATCAATCTCTTTCGCCCATAAATGGGCTCTCCGAGATCGACGGGCGTGAGCTTTTCTATAAACATTGCATCCCTACGGGATTTCCCGACAGACTCCTCCGCGGGCTGATTCTATCTTGGCCGCGTTTAGCCAGCGCTGAAGCCCTGGGCTACTTTTAAACGTCCACTGCGCGGACGGAAATAGCACCGCTGTTATCGCTCCGACCCCTCCAGCAACTCTTTCAAATACCCTTGCCAGATCGTCGCAATCGTGTGGGTGCCGTGGCCGCGTGTTTGGTCGCTGATGGGAATCATGACGAAGCGGCCGCGCTTGACGCGCTTGATTTCGCGCTCGATGATTCCCATCTCTGGTGGATTGATGAAATCGTCGGCGGAGTTGACCGCGATCAGCGGCGCTTTGATCGTTTCCAGTTTCGGTGACGGATTGTACTCGCGGGAAGAATCGATCTGATAAAGCAGATCGTTGGCATCCAGACGCGCAACTGCAGGCTTCACGCGATCTTCGTAAAACTTGTCGGCCGCGTCGCGTGTCGGCGCCTGCTTCTGCCAGAACAAAGGCGCGCTGCCTACCAACAACAAAAGATCTTCCGCGGTATTCAAAGCCCGCAGCGGCTGCATTTTGTATTCGCCGCCCAGCCATTCGGGATCGTTATGTATCGCATCCATCGCCATGCGCCGCCAGACGCGATTGCGTCCCGCAATCTCAACCGGCAAACTCGCGAGCGGCATCAGAGCGTCCATAAAATCCGGATAAGTTTCTCCCCAGACCCATGTCTGCATGCCGCCCATCGAAGTGCCCATCACCAGTCGCAGATGATTCACGCCGAGTTTCTTGGTCAGCAATTCGTACTGCGCGGCAACCATGTCGTCATACGTGTAATGCGGAAACTTCGCATGCAGACCATCACTTGGTTTGCTCGAACGGCCATGTCCGATGCCGTCAGGCAGGATGATGAAATAACGCGTCGCGTTCAGGAGTTGTCCCGGCCCAAACAAAACGTTCGCAAACTGCGGCGAAAGAAACTGGGTGCCCGCGCCGCCGGTGCCGTGTCCAATCAACACCGCGTTGCGCACGATGCCTGAGCCGTCGCGCGTTGGAGACCCAAGCGTGCGGTAATGAATTCTTAGTTCCGGAAGAGTCTCACCGCTATGAAAGCGAAAATTCCGGATGACATAATCGCCTTCGACGGGTGCTGGATAATTCCTTGGGGGCGGATTGGAAGTTTGAGCAAACCCAGCAATAGCAACGATGCAGAGAAGAATAACAAGCCAGACAGAACGCATGGCGCACCTCCTTAGTGAGTCGTTTCAAGTTCCGGTGGATCTTTACTTCGGAATCGACAGCGGCAAGGAGATCACAAAAGTCGGCAGTTTGCAGCACGCACTTTCACTATAGCGTGGAAAATAGCGGAAATACCAGCAGTCAATTTCATGAAGAAAGGAGCAAGCTATTTGCCGATGCGCTCCAGGCCGCGCATGAAGGGACGCAAAACCTCGGGAATGATTACCGAGCCATCGGCCTGCTGATAATTCTCGAGCACAGCGATCCACGTACGGCCGACTGCCAGGCCAGACCCGTTCAGGGTGTGCACGAACTCGGGTTTCGATCCACCGGCGCGGCGGAAACGAACGTTGGCGCGCCGCGCCTGAAAGTCTGTACAGTTCGATACTGAGGAGATTTCCTTGAAAGCATTAAATGACGGAAGCCAGACCTCGATATCGTAAGACTTCGCCGCCGAGAAGCCGAGATCGCTGGTGACATGCTCCACCACGCGATAATGCAATCCTAGTTTTTGCAAGATCGACTCCGCATCGCGCGTCATTGATTCCAGCTCGTCGTAAGATTTCTCGGACAGCGTCACTTTCACAAGTTCTACTTTTTCAAACTGGTGCTGGCGAAAGATGCCGCGCGTGTCGCGGCCATGGCTGCCCGCCTCTGAGCGAAAACAGGGCGAGTAAGCCGCAAACTTCAGAGGCAGCGCTGAGGCGTCCAGTATTTCTTCCGCATGATAATTGGTAACCGGGACCTCGCCGGTGGGAATCAGGTAAAGGTTGCGATTGTCAGTTAACTTGAAAAGATCCTCTTCGAACTTTGGAAGCTGCGCCGTTCCGAACAGAGTTTTCGCGTTAACAATAAAAGGCGGCAAGGTTTCTTTGTACCCGTTCTCGCGTGTTTGCACGTCGAGCATAAAATTGACGAGCGCCCGGCTCAGACGCGCTCCGACGCCATTGAGAATCGCGAAGCGCGCGCCGGCAATTTTCGTGGCGCGTTCGAGATCGAGAATACCCAACGAGGTTCCCAGATCGACGTGATCCTTCGGTTCGAAATCAAACTCCGGCTTGGTCCCCCAACGCCGAATCTCGACATTAGCCGATTCATCTTTTCCGACCGGAACGCTTTCATGGGGGATATTTGGCAGCTGCTGGAGGATCTCCTTCATCCGAGCTTCGGCTGCGTCACGTTCGTGATTTAAACGAGCTACATGTTCCTTAAGGGCCTTTACGTCCCGACGGCGTTGAATTGCTTCATCATTCTTTCCTTGCTTGATTAATTCGCCAACTTCTCGGCTCGCTTTATTGAGATCAGCATTGTAGCCGTCAGAACTCTGAATCGCTGCGCGTCTTTCCTTGTCGGCGCGATCAAAATCGAGCAGTAAGTCTTCGGGGAAGTTACGATTCCTAAGTGCCTCTATTACCTCGTTAAGATTTTCCCGCACGTAGTTGAGATCGAGCATTTGTCGCTGTCCTTTTCAGTCAGTCATAGCCGGCTGGGAGAAGATTCGGTTCGCTTCCTCAAGCGTCTCTCTTGAGCCTACGTCATACCAAATGCCCGGCACCCGCCAGACGTAGAAAGGTGTGCGCGGGTAGAACCATTGCACGAGCAGACCTGGCTGGTCGGCGTGGTTACCTTCCGCCAGGTACTGACGGATTAGCGGCAGTGACCACTTTGGATAATAGTACAGGGCGATGCCGGTCAGCGTGCTCTTTGGCTGCGCCGGCTTCTCTTCAAAGAAAGTAATTCGGCCGGCCTCATCTATCTCGATGGCATTGTACTTTTTTATCTCCTCGAGGTTGCCGACATCGTACACACCCAGGACTGGCGCGTCACGCGCGCGAATGAATTCGCCGAAATCCTCGAGGCTGCTACTAAAAAGGTTATCGCCGCCAACAACCACAATGTCATCGTCGATCTGCGCCTCACTCAGAACCAGATTCAGGTCGCCAATTGCTCCCAGCTTGTTAGAATCATCCGTGGAAAGGTCGTTGAATATGGTAATTGGCGCACCAACGTGACTATTTCGGAAGTCGTCAGCCCACCGTTGGAAGGGTTCGGCGAACCTGGCGTTGGTAACTATGTAGATATGATCGATGTCCGTAATCGGCTTCAGGTTATCAAGCACGTGTTCAAGCATCGGCTTTCCCGCAACCGCGAGCAGCGGTTTTGGCTGATTGAGCGTGAGCGGGTAAAGACGCGTGGCATAACCTGCACCGAGAATGATTAGCTTCACCTGTCCTCCCGTTTCCTCTGCTCGTCACAACCCGCTCAAAAGGCTTTGACCTGAAGTGCTGGCTTTGAATGTTTACAATAAAAGAACGCTGCGGGCAAACGCGCGCGTGAGTGTGAATTGCTTCCGCCGCAGATCAAAGCTCTGCTATAGTGCGTCCGATTCATGGGCTGAATTTATCAATCGAGGTGAGGTGAACGAGTATTGACCGTCGAAGAGAAAGCCTTTGCCGGGCGAGTGGCAATCGTCACCGGCGCGACGCGAGGCATCGGACGCGCAATTGCATTGGAACTCGCGCGGCGCGGCGCGGACGTAGCGTTCAATTACGCCCAGAGCGCCGCAGCCGCTGAAGGCTTGAAGTCAGAGATCGAAGGACTGGGCGTACGCGCGCTGGCAGTGCAGGGCGATGTCGCTAATACTCAAGCGTCCGCGGAAATGGTAAAGCAAGTTAAAGACTCGTTTGGCCGGATCGATTTTCTGGTCAACAATGCCGGCATCGTGCGCGACACCTTGATTCTGCGGATGAAGGAAGAGGATTGGGATGCAGTCATCGATACGAATCTTAAAGGCGCCTGGAACTTTGCCAAGGCAGCTCTACGAGTAATGCTGCGGCAGGAAGAGGGCGGATCCATCCTCAACATCACCTCCATCAGCGGCGTGGTCGGGATGGCCGGGCAGTCGAATTATTCAGCTTCGAAAGCGGGCCTGATCGGCTTAACGAAAGCGTTAGCCCGCGAAGTTGCCAGTCGCAAAGTTACCGTAAACGCGCTGGCGCTGGGGATGGTCGCGACCGATATGGCCGGCGCTCTTGACGAAAGCTATCAAGCAAAAATCCTGGAGCAGATTCCTTTGGGTCGTTTCGCCGAACCGGATGAAGTTGCGCGCATCGCCTGTTTCCTTTTGTCCAACGATGCGCGTTACATCACCGGGCAGGTAATTCAGGCTGACGGTGGATTGGCGATGTAAGCAAATTTTGGTTTTAGATTTTTGATTTGCGATTGGTCAGTCGTCAGTCGTTAGTCATAGCCC
>Ga0209577_10002615_pt1 | contig 17200 bp, 18 predicted proteins | sample GraSoiAngelo_109_FD_185874 | JGI IMG/M metagenome (GOLD analysis project Ga0209577, IMG submission 185874) | Grasslands soil microbial communities from the Angelo Coastal Reserve, California, USA - 14_0903_12_20cm (SPAdes) (version 2) | ecosystem: Environmental > Terrestrial > Soil > Grasslands...
TTGGACAACATTCCGCCTAAGCTCACGCAACCGCCACAGTTTCAAGGAAAGTCTGTAGCGAGTCAAAGGGACCGAGGACGGGAATCGCAGCCGAGATGAAAGTTCCGCGGTGCGACCTGCCACCCGCAAGCTGCGGCCTGCTGCTAAGCCACTTGCCGGTTCTTCTCCAGCATGGAAAAGAATTCGTCTACCAACTCCGGATCCCACAGCCCGCGCCGGGCCTCTTCGCGCATGGTGATCGCCGATTGCTCGTGACTGAGTGCCGGCTTATAGGGCCGGGCGGTTCGCAAAGCATCGTAGACATCCACAACCTGCAGCACCCGCGGCAGTAAAGGGATTTCGATTCTATGCAACCCGTCCGGATATCCGCTGCCGTCGGAATGTTCATGATGATGGCGAATGATGGGCAGCACCAGGCGCAGGGTCTTCAAAGGCTTGCAAATGTTCTCGCCCGTGATGGGATGTTGCTTCATGACCTGCCATTCTGCCAACGTCAGATTGCTGCCCTTTTTGAGAATTTCGTCCGGCACCGCGATTTTTCCCAGATCATGAAGAAATCCTCCTCGCCGCAAAGCTACAAGCGATTCCTCCTCAAGGCCCAAGTGTCGGCCCAGGTCCGAGGCATGCTGAGCGAGCCGTTCGCAGTGGCCCTCTGTGTAAGGATCACGCGACTCCACGCTGCGGCCCAGCGTGCAGAGTACCGACTCGGCCGTCTCCAACTCGTCGGTGAACTCTTTCAGCTTGAGTAGGGAGCGAACGCGGGCAAACAGCTCTTCAGGAAAGATTGGCTTATTAAGAAAGTCATCGGCGCCGGCTTCAATGCCACGCAGCCGGTCCTGGCGATCACTGAGGCCTGTGATCATGACCACGGGTATCAACCGTGTAGCCGCATCGTCCTTCAGTTCGCGGCACAGCTCGTAGCCTGACTTCCCAGGCATTACCACATCCAGGAGGACCAGGTCGGGCGGATCCCGGTGGATCTCTGCCTCCGCGTCCCCAGCGTGAAGCACGGTAGCGACGTTATAGCCCCGGCTGGAGAGCAACTCGCCCATCAAGGCGGCGTTGTTCGGATTGTCGTCCACCACCAGGATGCGCGGATTACGACGGCGGGTCTGAGCCTCCCCCATGCTTTTTTGAGAGCTGGGTCCAGGAAAAATAGTTGTACGGGAATGCGCAGGGGAACTCATGAGACCCACACCTTTGAGACCCTTCATTCTAACGGATTACTATGGAACAAGAAAGCATTTGCCCCAGAAAAAACGATTTATCAGAGTTGTTCCAATAATCAGAGTGGTTCCTTCCGCGTCGCCCTCAGGCGAGCCTTTGTTCCCGATTCTGAACCAATCAATGGCCCAAGTGCCGAGTGCCCTTGTTTCCGTCCCACATTCATGCCTACGCTAGCTCCATGAAGTACACTTCATCTTCGTTGCTCATTCTTTTTCTTTTATCAAATGCCCACGCCGTCCCTAAGCCGCACGTCATAAGTTTCGGGAAGGTGACCCCGGTTAAATGGGTCGCAGGATCCGACGAGAGCAAGACCCTTAACTTGAAAGTGCGCGCTCTTTATGTTGATGCCCGCTTGAAGGAACACACCATTGGATCACCTCACGACGTTACTGACCGCCTGTTTGTAGTTCGTCGCGCTTTTCGCCTCAACGACAATCTCCCCGAGGAGTCCGGTATCCAGTCACGCTGGTATTGGGAACGTGGGGGATGGTTGCTGGTAGACCGTCTCACCGGGCGTGTCTCGCAGATTAATCTACCTGAGTTCGATCCTTTCTACTCAGCCGCCAATTGGTATCGCGACTACATTGCCTACTGCGGTGTTTCTGACGATGGCAAGAAGCTCTACGCCATCGTTGCCCAGCTCGGCCGCCGCAAACCAGTCCTGAAGAAACTGCTCGGCGAAGCGGCAGGAGAGGACGCCCCTGATTCTGAATGCCTCGCCCCACGATGGCAGCGCGGGCCGACCCGCGTAAGCTTTGAACCGGAGCATGGGCAGGCGCTAACGTTCTCCGTGAAGGGACACATAGTGGATGTCGTGAACGACGCCGAAGAAGAGGAAGCATCTGAGTAGCGCATTGTGGCGTCGGAACCCGGCGCCAAATCAACTTGTCATCGCGAGCGGAGCCACGCGAATGCGTGGCGGAGTCGAGGCCCCACGATGCCGTGCAGCCTAACTGACGTCGGAGCCTTTCCTATCACTGCCGCGGTCTCACGGGGTGGTTCACTGCGCGATGCAGGCACGTCAAAATCAACAATCAAAATCAACAATCAAAATCAACAATCAAAATCAACAATCAAAATCAACAATGCTTCAGTCTCCGACCTCCACCGCGTGCAATTCCTGAGCAGATTCTCGCGCATTCACTTTCGCGCTGGTCACCAGCACAACCGAAGCCACCACAATCGCACTCCCCGCCAAAATGAAATGATTTACCACTTCGTGCTCAATTGCCCATCCCAGGAACACGGCCACTACCGGATTTACATAAGCATAGGTTGAGACCTTCGATGTCGGCACATGCCCCAGCAAATAAATGTAAGCGGTATAGCCAATCCAGGACCCGCACACGACGAGGTAGAGAACGGCCCCTATCCCCCGCCCCGTCCACACGACTCGGGAGAAATCGCCCATCGCCACTGCGAATATTAAGTTTGCGATGCCGGCAAAAGTCATCTGCCACCCCGTCGAACTCAGGCGATCCTCGTCCCCCTGCCAGCGCTTCGCCAGCACAGAGCCGAGCGCCCAGCTGAATGAGCCGAAAGGCAAAGTCAACGCTGCCCACAATTCACGGTGCTGCAATGTACCTGTCGCCCGCAGATCGGGCCAGAGCAACACGAACATGCCGACGATGCCAAGCCCCAATCCCCACAACCCGCGCCGTGAAATGTGGTGATCGCCCAAAAGCAGCGAGTCCAGCACGAGGAACCACAAGGGTGTCACCGAAATCAAAAGCGCCGACAGGCCGGAAGGCACAATTTGTTCCGCATAAGCCAGCGTAAGATTTCCGCCCATCAGCAGCAAAATCCCGATAACAGCCATATGCGTCAGTTGCACTGGGCTGTAGCGAATGGTGCGTCCCCTGAGCCCGCAGTAAACCAGCATCAGCACCCCCGCGATAGCAAACCGCACTCCACACATCAGTGCCGGAGGAATATGCTCTACCGCGATTCGTATGCCCAGGTACGTGGAACCCCAGAAGACATACACCAGGGCGAAAGCAAGGATAACCATCCATCGGTGCTGGCGTTCGGCTTCAGTCATGGGCTTTGACAGGAAGCTAAAACATATCAGACGTGATTAAGTCCTCCGCCGATTCGTCGAATTTGACAAATCACCAGGTGAGCATTGCTATACATCACAATCGGATCGAGTTAAGAGTGCAAACTTGAAACCTGAAGCCGACAACCAGAAGCCAAGAGCCGTAAGCCGGGAGCCGAAAGCCGGTAACCAAAGACCAGCGACCAACTCAGGGGTTACGCCGCGCGTGCTTCAGCGCTATAATGAAGATGTACTTACCTTTCAACATGCGCCGCGACCACGCCAATTCGCATCTGCCCGCATGCTGGCTGCACTGCCTCGTCTGCCCGCGCCGCTATTTGGCAGTGTTGCCCTCGCAAGCCCGCCCCAACCTCTTCGGAAGCGACTAACCCTCCGATCCACTTACTTTTAGGTCAGGTACTCAGGCTCAACTCCGTCTAGCTCGATTCCGACGCGCTCTGCCTGAAGACCGACGACTAACGACCAGGACCAAAGACTAACCACGGCTTTTCGGAGGCTCCCATGACCACCAAGACTCTAGCTACCGGTCCGAAAATTAAGACCACCCTGCCCGGGCCCAACGCCAAGCGCGTTCTTGAGGGCGATACCAAGTACATTTCACCGTCCTACACCCGCTCTTATCCCATGGTCGCAAAACGCGGCCGCGGCCTGGTCGTCGAAGACGTAGACGGCAACGAGTTCTTCGATTTTTCTGCCGGCATCGCCGTCACTTCGACCGGCCATTGCCATCCTCACGTAGTCGCTGCGATACAGAGGCAGGCGGGCGAACTGATCCACATGTCGGGCACCGACTTCTACTACGAGAGCATGATTACGCTCGCCGAACGCCTCTCCAAGATTGCGCCCATGCCCGGCCCGCACAAGATTTATTACGGGAACTCCGGCGCCGAGGCGATTGAAACCGCGCTCAAGCTCTCGCGCTACCACACCAAACGGCAGAACATCATCGCCTTTTTCGGAGCCTTCCACGGACGTACCATGGGCGCGCTTTCCCTAACTGCGTCGAAGCCGCAGCAGCGCCGCCGCTTCGCGCCTCTGGTTCCGGGGGTTACCCACGTCCGCTTTCCCGACGTCTACCGCGGCTGCGAGGGCGGCCCGCAGGACGCCGAAGCCTTTGCCCTGGGCTGTGCCCGCTTCATCGAAGATAAGCTCTTCAAAACCAATCTTCCACCCGAAGAAGTCGCCGCCATTTTCGTCGAGCCCATCCAGGGGGAAGGCGGCTATGTCATCGCCCCTAACATTTTCATGCACGAACTCCGCCGCATCTGTGATCGTCACGGCATTCTGCTCGTGGTAGACGAAGTGCAGAGTGGGACCGGCCGCACCGGAAAATGGTGGGCGGTCGAGCACACCGGCGTGCAGCCCGACATCGTCTGCATAGCCAAAGGCATCGCTTCGGGCATGCCGCTAAGTGTGGTGATCAGCCGCGCCGAAATCATGGACTGGGTTCCCGGCTCGCACGCCTCCACCTTCGGAGGCAATCCAGTCTGCATCGCCGCCGCGCTCGCTACGCTCGATGTAATCGAAAAAGAAGGCCTGCTGCACAACTCCACCGAAGTCGGCAATCACATGCTGAAGCGCATGGCCGATTGGCCCAGGAAACATCGGCTGGTCGGAGATGTCCGTGGGCGTGGCCTGATGATCGGTGTGGAGATCGTTAAGGACAAGCAGACAAAAGAATACGGAGGCGCGGAACGCGATCGCATCGTCGAACTCGCCTTCGAGCGCGGAATCCTTTTCCTCGGCTGCGGCCCAAGCACCGTCCGCATCGCGCCGCCGCTCATCGTGACCAAAGACGAAGCCGACACGGCTATCGAAGTGCTCGACGAATGCATCACCATAGCCGAGCAGCAATCACCCAAGTCCGCAGGCAGTGGCAAGCCGCAAGGAGCGTAGGGGCCGAGTGACCACAGGCCACGTGGGGACGGTCGCCTCGGCCGTCCCCCAAGCGAAGCGAGCGATCTTAAGCCAGAGATCCAGCGCGGCCGCTCCGCAAATACCGGAAAGTAAAACCATGTGGACAGGAATCATTGACGCGATTTATATCGCCGCGGCCGCCAAGCAACCCACGCGCTCGATTGATCAGGTGCGCGCGATTCCGGGAGTCGGCCTCGAAGGCGATCGCTATGGCCTGCAGAAGGGAACCTTTTCCAAGCCGATCCCGGACTGTGAGTTGACCCTGATCGAGGCGGAAGCGATCGAAGCCTTGCAACGCGATTACGGCACCCAATTCGCCGCAGGCGAGGCCCGTCGCAACCTGGTCACGCGCGGCGTCCCGCTGAATCATCTGGTGGGACGCGAATTCCGCGTCGGCGATGTCAGAGTTCGCGGCATTCGACTCTGTGAACCCTGCAGCCACCTGGAAGCGCTGACCGGATGCCCGGTGATCAAGGGTCTGCGCCATCGAGGTGGGCTTCGCGCACAGATTTTGAGCGAAGGCACAATCCACGTGGGCGATTCAGTGCACGAAGACAGAAATTTTTGATTTTTGATTGTTGATTTGCACTCAGCCCCGTCCTATGTGGTGAGGGTTAACTTGAATCCTCGATCAACAATCAACAATCAAAATCAATAATTCACGTGACGCCTCGTCTCACAACTCGCACCCTGCTCGCCCTCGGCTTCACGCTAGTGGTCTGGGCGTCGGCGTTTGCCGGAATCCGCGCCGCCCTGCGCTCCTACTCGCCCGGACAGCTGGCCGTGCTGCGTTTCCTGATCGCGTCTCTCACCCTGGCCATCTACGCCGCCCTGGCTCACTTCCGCCGGCCCGCGCTGCGCGACATTCCCGGCTTCCTCGGCACCGGCGCGATCGGCATAACGTTCTATAATCTCGCTCTCAATTATGGCGAGGTCAGAGTCACCGCCGGCGCCGCCAGCCTGCTCATCGCTTCCGTCCCCATTTGGACAGCACTCCTGGCCATGTTCATCCTGCATGAGCGGCTCACGACCTTGGGCTGGGTAGGAGTTTTCCTGAGCTTCTGCGGAGTCGCGCTGATCGCCAGCGGAGAAGGCGAGGGCATCCACCTTTCCACGCAGGCCCTCATCATTCTCGCTTCCGCCATCACTTCCGCCGTCTACATGATCTTGCAGAAGCACTATCTGGGCCGCTACACCGCGCTCGAGTTCACGGCCTATTCCATCTGGCCCGGAACGCTGCTCATGCTGCCCTTTGGCGGTGGCTTGTTCCACGCCCTGCGTGCTGCGCCTCTCAGTCACACGCTCGCCATTATTTATCTCGGAATTTTTCCGGGCGCGCTCGCCTACGTCGGATGGGCCTACGTGCTCTCCCACGGTCCCGCTGGCCGCACTTCCAGCCTGCTCTATCTGATTCCGGTGCTGGCCATCTTCATCGCCTGGATCTGGCTGGGAGAAGTGCCGCGAATGCTCTCGCTGCTGGGCGGCGCGATCGCGTTGGCCGGCGTGGTGACGGTGAATTTCCGGGGACAAATTCCCGCCCCTGCAGCCCGCCCCCTGATCTCCACCCAAGCAGAGAACTGAACGGAGATGTTGGTTTCTGAACCAGCAAACAAAAAGGGCCAGCCATTCGCGGCCGGCCCTCTTATAACGTATCTCCAGGAACGAACGACCTAAGCGCTCTATTTGTTTCTCTCTCTATATCTTCCTGGTCCTGCTGTCCACCCGGATTGCGCTCGAAGGTCCCACTCATGCGCGAACCTTCTCGCCGGAAGAGCTGCAGGATATCCTCGAATGTCCTGAGAAATACGAGCACACTAAATGGAAACTGGCCAAACCATGGGCGCGGTTGTCTCATCTAACAAAGCTAGAGGCTCCCCATGATTCAATATATTTGCGATTGGTGCTCGCGACCGAAGCGGTCGGAGCAGGCATGGATTCTGGGTCACGCAGCGGAAGCGGTTGGCGTGACCTCGGCACGACGGGAAGTTACGATTCTTACAGCTTGGGATAGAGAACTGGCGGTTCATCCGCTCGCAGTTCACTTTTGTTCGGTGGAATGCAAGGACAAGTATATGGCGCGGATATTCAGCCCCCAGGCCGCGACACTACCGTTAGTGGGCTCTGTTCCAGCCAGGCTAGTTGTCGAACGGAGCAACCCCAGGAAGAAAGTGGCCACCAAGACCAAACCGCGGAAATCGCGGCGGCACAGACGCGCCGCTTAGAACCATCGAAGGAGTCAGGCGGCGCGTTCAGGGCGATTAAGGAGTTCCTCAATTTTCTGCAGCACCACGATTGGCTGCTCGCCCTTGACGATTACGGCGTCTACGCAGGCACGGCAGCCTTGGGGTATCTCGGATACGCCGGAAAGCATTACGATGGGAACATCCGGTTTCATGTGCTTCATGGTCGCCGCCACCTCGCCACCGTTCATTTCCGGCATGGAGTAATCGAGCAAAACCAAGTCCACCGCCGAGGTGGCAAACAGCTGCAGACCTTCCTGTGGATCGTAGGCCGTTTCTACTGCATAGCCGGCAGTTTGCAGGTACAGACACCAGCCGGCTGCGGATGTTTTGTAGTCGTCAATGCAAAGAACTGTTTTTTGACCTGGATCCATGTGCGGAGACTCGGGCCGACCAGCGCGGAAAGACGGTAGAGTGTAGCGTTCATTTCGTTGCCGCGTCAAGGGGTGCGCTCCAAATCACACTGATTGATCCTCAGCCCACAAATGACGGCGGTCATGTGACCGTCGTCACTTCGGCGGGAGAACTCAGATCCTAAAATCAACTCATCCTCCCGTCCGGCAACCGGAAGCCTGACGCCGGAATCCGGAGACCAGTTTTATGCTTGCCCGAGTTACTTATGCCACCGTCCGCATGCTCGACTGGTTGGCCGAGCGCATGCTGGCAGCAGATCCGAGGCCGCCGCATCAACGCATTGGGGGGCGCGGCGAAGAAGATGCCTACTTTTATTTGCGCAAGCTTGGGTACGTCATGGTGGCGCGCAATTTCCGTTCTCCGCGGCGGCGTGGGGAAATTGACTTGATTGGTTGGGACAAAGATGTGCTGTGCTTTATTGAGGTTAAAGCCCGCACTACGCACGACGTAAAGCCCGCCGAAGCCGCGGTAGATTTGCACAAGAAACGCGAACTAGCCGCCGTGGCCCGGGAGTATCTGCGGCAGTTTCCCACCACCCCACAGTGGCGCTTGGACGTGGTGAGCGTGTATTATCTTGCTAAACCTTCCCAGCCGCAGTTTGAATTGTTCAAAAATTCCTGCCCCATGTCGTAAAATAACTGTTTCCCTGGGGTCGTCAATTGAAAGGATTTAGTTGAGTGCCTGAGCTTAGAAAAGATCCGATTGTTGGCCGGTGGGTAATCATCTCGACAGACCGCGCGAAGCGTCCGACGGACTTCGTGCGCGAAGGTATCAAGATCAAGGGCGGCTTCTGCCCGTTCTGCTATGGGAACGAGAACAAAACGCCGCCGGAAATCCAGGCTTACCGCCCGAATCCCAACGGTGGACCGCCGCCGATGCGTGACACGCCGGGTTGGACGGTGCGTGTGGTGCCGAACAAGTTTCCGGCGCTGGGCATTGAGGGCAACCTGAATCGACAAGCCGAAGGCATGTTCGACAAAATGAATGGGATCGGGGCGCACGAGGTCATCATTGAGACGCCCGACCATAACGCTACATTGGGTACCCTGCCTCCCAAGCGCATTGAAGACGTTTTGTGGACCTTCCGTGACCGCATTCTTGACCTGAAAAAAGACCGGCGCTTCAAGTACATTTTGATTTTCAAGAATCACGGTGAGGCGGCCGGGGCTTCGCTCGAGCATGCCCACTCGCAGCTCATCGCCCTGCCGATTCTGCCTATTTATGTAGTGGAAGAACTACAAGGCGCGAAGCAGTACTACATTTACAAAGAGCGCTGCGTATTCTGCGACATCATTCGCCAGGAGCTCGATTCCAGCAGCCGCGTGGTTGCCGAGAACGAAGACTTCCTGACTTTAGCGCCGTACGCTCCACGGTTCCCGTTCGAGACCTGGATCCTGCCCAAGCAGCATGAGTCCGCGTTTGAGAACTCGTCGTCGCACATGTTTGAAAACCTGGCCAAGGCGCTGAAGAATCTGCTGCTGAAGGCCGACCGCGTTCTGGATAACCCACCGTACAACCTGGTTATTCACACGTCTCCGGTGCAGGATCCGACCAACGACCACTATCACTGGCATATCGAGTTCATGCCCAAGCTGACCAAGACGGCAGGATTCGAGTGGGGCACGGGTTTTTACATCAACCCAACACCTCCGGAAGAAGCTGCTAAATTCCTGCGGGAAGCCAGCGTGGAGGAACCGGTGCCGACGCCAGTAGGTTAGGTGATCAAGAATTTAGAGTTGAAGGGCACGGCAAGAATGCCGTGCCCTTTTTTGCGAGGAGAGAAGGGGGCAGGGTCACAGCATTACCGCAGAATGTCATGTCCGGCGGGCGCTCCCCCCGAGCTCCCATCGCGGCATGAGGTGAGGCGAAGCTTAAGGCGCGTCAGGATCGCGAGTGTCAGGAAGATGTCAAATGTTTGTAAGAAAAGTACGGACCACGCGCCGCAAACTCTCAGGCGAAGCTAGCCCTGCGTGCGGTCTAAGACTTCCGCATGCCAGGCCATCTGGATGGCTTCCAGCTTTCCTTCATTGGACTTCTTGGGATCGTCTTTGAACTCTGCTAATTCAATAACATAGCGGTGCAGGTCGGTAAACCGTACGCTCAAGGGATCCAGTTCGGGGTGCGTTTCGGAAAGCAGAACGCCGATGTCGTCGGCGTCGTCCCAGGTTAGCTGCTTGGGCATGAAAAGCTCCTGAAGAAAAGTTTCAAAGTTTCAAGGTTGCAAGGCTTCAAAGTGCAAAACGCTCTAAACGCAAAGGACACCACAAGGAGGACGCAACGGACGCAAAGCCGAACCATGGAACTTTGCAACCCAGAGACTCTGAACCTTGAAACCTTCCTAATGCTCCTCCGACACGTAATTCCGATTCCAGGCAGGAATTTCGATGACTACCTTGCCCGGCTTCGCAATTACCGCCTGGCAGCCGAGACGCGAGTTTAACTGCAGATCGGCAGCCATGTCGAGACGGTCGGCTTCGTCATCGTCCATCTCGGAGAGATTTTCCGCACCTTCTTTCACCCATACGTGACAGGTAGTGCAGGCACAATTGCCGCCGCAGGCGTGGTCGAGGCGCACGCCGCTGTTCAATGCGACGTCGAGGACTGACTGTTCCTTGCCATGATCTTTGTAGGGTAGCTTGCCATGTTCAAATTGGACGATCTTGCCTTCGGGCAAAAAAGTTACCTGAACGCTGTTTTCTCCGGTTTCTACCGTGGCTGTGGATTGTTTGGTTTCAGCCATTTTGCAATGGGTGCCGTCCCTAGCGGGACTCGCTCCTTCCACTCGCTAACCCAGCGCTTACGCGCTGGACTAAGCTATTCTGCCCCGCGGGCTGCGCTCGCGCTGCTCGACAAGCTTGTGCCTCGACAGGCATTGGGATGCTCGTTCATTCAAAATCCGCTTTTGCGACGGGATGTCCGGCATTTGGAGTCTCGCCCATTTCGGCTTGGTCAATGGTTTTGCCTTTTAATGCAGTGCTGACCGCGCTATCCATCATCATTTCTGCCAAGTGCATCGTGCCCTGGTTCAAGGTTTCAATCGCCTTGCGAATTGCCAGATAATCGTCGGTGTCTTTCACAGCTTTTAAGGCCTTCTCCAGTTTATCGATTTGTTTGCGCTCATCCGACGTCAGGTGTGCCCAGGCTGGATTCTTTCTGCCTTTCTCCAAGGCTGCCTGGATGGTGGCTGCTTCGTTGCGCGCTTCGATCAACTGCCGTTGCCGGAAATCCTCTTCCGCACTGTCAAAGGATTCCAAAATCATGCTTTCGACTTGCTCCTCGCTGAGTCCGTAGCTGGGCTGGACTTCGATCTCGGATTCTTTGCCGCTGCGCTGCTCGCGGGCGGATACGTGCAGGATTCCGTTGGCATCAATCAAGAACCTGACTTCAATGCGCGGCAGGCCGGCGGGCATGGGCGGAATTCCCTTCAGATCGAAACGCGCTAGCGAACGGCAATCCTTTGCCAGTTCGCGCTCTCCTTGCAGCACATGGATGGCAACGTTTGCCTGCCCGTCAATTTGAGTTGTATAAAACTGGTTGGCAGAGGCTGGAATTGTAGAGTTTCGCAGAATGACTTTGTCGGTGACTCCGCCCGCTACTTCAATGCCTAGCGAGAGTGGAGTAACGTCGAGCAGCAGCATGTTCGCGGTGGCTTCCGATCCGCCGCTCAGAATATTGGCTTGCACGGCGGCACCCAGGGCCACCACCTCATCAGGATTGAGATTGGTGTGCGGTACGCGCTTAAAGAGGCTTTGCACAAGCTCGCGCACTTTTGGGATGCGGGTCGAGCCTCCGACCAGCACCACTTCTTCAATCCGCTCCGGAGCCAGACCGGCATCTTTCATGGCTTGCTTAACCGGCGCAACCGTGCGATCGAGAATCGGTTGGATTAGCTGCTCGAATTGTTCGCGCGTGATCTCTCGCCGGTAGCGCTTCCCTTGCGGTAGTTCGACATCGAGCCTGGTGGAATCCCATGCTGACAGTGCAATTTTTGCCTCGATGACAGCCTTGCGTATGGTTTGCACGGCCTCGCCACTGCGGCGAAGGTCGAGGCCCATATCGCCGCGAATATCATCCAGCGCTATCGTGATCAGCAGATTGTCAATGTCGTCACCGCCGAGGTGCGTGTCGCCGTTGGTAGCAATAACTTCAAAAATGCCGTCGTGCAACTTGAGAATGGAGATATCGAACGTTCCGCCGCCCAAATCGTACACCGCTACAATTCCGTTTTTCTTCTTATCTAGCCCGTAAGCCAGCGAAGCCGCGGTTGGCTCGTTCACCAGGCGCAGAACATCGAGCCCCGCAATACGACCCGCATCCTTGGTGGCTTGGCGCTGGGCATCATTGAAATATGCTGGAACCGTGATGACCGCCTTGGTCACTGGCCCGGCGAAAAAGCGCTCCGCGTTGCGTTTTAGCTGGCGAAGTATGAAAGCCGAAATCTCCGGAGGGGTAAATGTCTTTTCGCCCAGCTCGATGCGCAGCACCTCCCCGGGCTGGATGTCTTCGGCGAGGCGGAACGGGAAGAGCTTAAGTTCGTCGTGAATGTCTTCAACCCCGCGCCCCATGAGACGCTTGATGGAATAAACCGCCCGCTCCGGAGTCTCAATCAAATATTTCCGCGTCGCATTCCCCACGATGATCTGATCGTTCTCATCCAGAGCCACCATCGAGGGCAGCAGATTTGAGCCATCCTCCCCGGGGATTACGACGGGCCCAGTTCCGGCGGCACTGCCGTTCGCCTGCTGCGGCGCCATGTAGGCGACCAGCGAGTTCGTGGTTCCGAGGTCGATACCGATGACGGGGTCAGCCATATTGACAGGCACTCAGCAGTCAGCAATCAGCTTTCAGCCAATTCAGATTTGGTGAAATGCCTAAGCTGCAGGAGGCTATGAGACCAGATGCTGAGCGCTGAGTGCTAAGTTTCCAGTCCCTCATTCACGTCTCTGACCAGGTTCCGAATGTAGTTGCGGCGGTTCAGCAGATCCACCATCTTGTCGCGCACCTTGCGGCGTTCCTGGTCGTTGCCGTTCTCGACTGCTTGATCCCATTCGTCCCAGTAAGTCCGCAATTCCTTGGACAATGCTTCGAACTTTCGCTCGAGTTCCAACTTTTGCCGCCCGAGTTCTTCGATCAGGGCGGGATCGTCTTCTCCCATCTGCCTCTGTGTGCGCAGTTCCTGCAGCTCCATGTTCAAGTTAAAGACTTCTTCCAGCAGTTCGGGAGGCACAACTTGTTTCTTCAGCTCGCCTGTGTTCCGTGCCTTTTCGGTGGCGGTTTTCGATTGTTCTTCCAGTTCTATGCCTTCCAGTCGCAACAAGTATTCGGTACGCCGGATGGGATCTTTCAGTATTCGGTACGCATCGTTGAGCTGCGAGCTTTTCTCCAGGCTCCAATGCTGTTCCTTGGAATCGGCGCGGCCATAAACATCGGGATGCAATCGGCGGCTGAGTTCGTAGAACTCTACTTCCAGCGCGGCGGTATCCAGGTTCAATTTGCGAGGCAGGCCGAAAAATGTGAAGTAATCCACGGGGGCTGGGGGCTGCACCTTGCCGCAGGAACTGCAGAAGTGGGCGGCGCGCATGTCGCCGCACGACCAGCAGGTGGTCGTTGCATCGCCCGGCATGATCAGAGACGAAGTTCTTTGTGCTTCTGGGTTCATCGTCGTGCGCTACTCGCGCCTACTGAGTCGGTGCAAAACAAACGCGGGCTGGCTCGGACTCCGGCCGAGGTGGCTGGGAGCACGTGGTTCCGGAACTACGCTGAGAAAGAACTACCGCAGCCGCATGACTTCGTTGAGTTCGGATTGACGAATACGAAGCCCCGCTGCATGAGGGTCTCCTGATAATCCAGGGTCATGCCTCGCAGGTAGATAAACGACTTCGGATCCACGAATACGCGAATATCCCCGAACTGGAAGGTGCGATCGCGCTCCCGCGGCTGAGTGTCGAACCAAACGCTGTAGCTCAGGCCGGAGCATCCGCCGCCTTGCACGCCCAGACGAAGGCCACCTTGCTGGGGCGAAATACCTTCTTTGGCCATTGCTCCTCGAATCCTGATGATCGCCTTGTCAGTCACCTGAATGCCCTTCGCCGGAGCCTCGGACGCTGGCGGTACAATCGTTTTTGTGCCCTCTTCTGCCATGGTCATAAGCCATGATGGCTCTCAGGCCAGAACGCGTCTGTGATCTGTGACACTATCACGGCCGTTTCCACGGCTTTCCATCAGGATTACGGACTCGCTTTCGCTTCTGCGGGAGCGGCCGTTTTCTCAGTAGTCCCGTTTTTCTTCTTCCAGTCATGGATCGCGGCACGAATGGCGTCTTCGGCCAGCACCGAGCAGTGAATTTTGACCGGAGGCAGCGACAACTCTTGCACAATCTCCGTGTTCTTGATCTGCAAAGCCTCGTCGATAGTCTTGCCTTTTACCCACTCGGTGGCCAGCGAAGACGACGCAATTGCCGATCCGCAGCCGAAGGTCTTAAACTTCGCGTCCTCGATGACGCTGGTCTGCGGGTTCACCTTGATCTGAAGCTTCATAACGTCGCCGCATTCGGGAGCGCCCACCAGGCCGGTACCTACGTCCCGGCTATTTTTGTCCATCGACCCCACATTACGGGGGTTGGAGTAGTGATCGAGAACTTTGTCGCTGTAGGCCATGATTTGCCCTCCCAAAAAGTTCCAAGCTTTCAACGTGCTATCGGCGGCCGCGCTAACTCGTCAGGCGCGAGGTTACTTTGAAAGCTTGAAACCTTGAAACCTTGCAACTCTGAAACCTGTTTTTATTCTGCCGCCCACTTCACTGACTTCAAATCCACGCCTTCCTTGGCCATCTCGTACAGCGGGGAAAGCTCGCGCAGGCGCTGCACGGTTTCCACCACCCGATCGGCAACGTAATCGACTTCAGCTTCGGTGTTGAAGCGGCCCAGGCCGAAGCGAATCGAGCTGTGGGCGAGGTCATCTCCCGTGCCCAGGGCCTTCAGAACGTAGGAGGGCTCCAGCGTTGCGGAGGTGCATGCTGAGCCACTCGAGACTGCGATATCGTTGATCCCCATCAGCAGCGACTCACCTTCGACGTAGGCAAAGCTGATGTTGAGATTTCCGGGGAGGCGGTGCTCCATGCTGCCGTTGATGTAGACCTCGTCCAGGCGCCCCATTATTTTGTCCTTCAGACGATTGCGCAGTCCGGCGAGATGACAGGCTTCCTTCGGCATACCCTCGGTCGCGATCGCGCAAGCCTTCCCCAGTCCAATGATGCCGGGAACGTTCAGGGTTCCGGAGCGCATGCCGCGCTCGTGCCCGCCTCCGTCGATGATGGGAGAAATCTGCACGCGGGGATTCTTGCGGCGCACGTACAGCGCGCCAACGCCTTTCGGACCGTACATCTTGTGGGCGGATATCGACATGAGGTCAATATTGTGTTTGTTTACATCCACGGGAGCTTTGCCTACGGCCTGGGTTGCGTCGGTATGAAAGATCACGCCGCGCTCGTGGCACAACTGGCCGATCTCCGCCCAGGGCTGCAGTACGCCGATTTCGTTATTGGCGGCCATGATCGTGACCAGAATCGTTTTGTCATCCAGGGCGCGCCTCAGGTCCGCGAGATCAATGAGCCCGTCTTTCTGGACAGGCAGGTAGGTCACGCGATAGCCATACTTCTCCAACCGCTTGCAGGCGTCGAGCACGGCCTTGTGCTCGGTGACGGCAGTGATAATGTGGTTGCCCTTCTCCTTGTACATCTCGGCGACACCCTTGATAGCCAGGTTGTCGCTCTCGGTGGCGCCGGATGTGAAGATGATTTCTTTGGCGGTAGCCCCGACCAGCTTGGCAATGCGCTCGCGAGCAGTCTCGACCCCTTCCTCTGCCGCCCAGCCGAACGCATGGTTGCGGCTCGCTGCGTTGCCAAACTTTTCCTTGAAGTATGGGAGCATCTCGTCCAGCACGCGAGGGTCAACCGGGGTAGTGGCATGGTTATCCATGTAAATGGGCAGCTTGATGCCGTTCGGCGGCGTGTGCTGCTCGAAGGTCGCCCTCTTCGAATCTGTGCTCATGATTGCTTCTCCTGCTTCTGCCTTAATTATCGAACTCAAGTTATCCAACTCTCAAGCGACAATCACAGTGTAGAACCTTCTTCCGATTGAGCGCCACTTCAAATAAGCAGAGGCCGAAATGGCAACTAAACGCTAAGTTGCTGGCGTTGAATGGTTTACAAGGCTCACCGGAGTCCTCCGAATAGTCGCCGCATCATCCAGGTACCAGCTTTCTTTGCGATCTTGGAGACTTCTCTCTGTAGTTGCCGTTCAAAGCTCTTAAGCGCAAAGGTCGCTAAGTTGCCGCGATGGACGCGAAGAAAATCGGAGGAACAACGGAATAGGCTTGACAAGCGGACAGGCGGGGCTAAAATACCCGGCATTTCCGGTGAAACCCGCTCCCTTGTTGCCCTTCGGCAAGAGAAATTCACCCCGGGATTATGAAGCCGACCCCGCCCTCGCAAGCCTCCACGCCAAGAAGGAACATAAATCCGTGTAAGCACCCGCGCGTGCAAATTGTGGCCCGCGAAGAAGATGAAGAATTTGTCGAATGCCTGGAATGCGGCGAGATCTTTGAGTCCAGCGAATTCAAAGACATGGCCATCGAAGATAATAGTCAGGCCACAGAATCCTGATAGCAGATAGCTCTCAGCTCCAAGCTGACAGCTTGAGAGTGTTCCTCACCATACCTGAAATTTTCCTAAGACCCTGAAGCTTCCCGCCCGCGATGACGATAGTAATGGGAGATTGTCCTGGCGCACCTTGTTCACAGGACAGAGGTTTTGTTAGGGTCGCAGGGAGGCCGAGTGTTTTCCCGGGAGCTTGAATGCCGCTGACGGTGCTGGTGGTTGACGACTCAATGCTGATCCGGCACATGGTTTGCCGTTTTCTGGAAGAGCGCGGCTTTCAGGTGGAATCGGCCACCAATGGAATTGAAGCGTTGGAAATGCTTACCCGTGTGCGGCCGAACTTAATCATCACGGATATCCGGATGCCCAAGATGAGTGGGAGCGAGTTCATCGCTGCCCTCAAAGACAGGGCGGAAACAGTCACTATTCCTATCGTGATTCTCTCCGGACGGCAGAGCGAGTTTGAGGGTAGCGAACAGCGCGCCAGTTTTGTGATCTACAAAGACATCGACATCGACGCCCAGCTGGAGAAAGCCCTCAAACTGGTTTTTGGCAAAAGTGCTCCCAAGAAGCACAAGTAAGAAATCAATCCCTGAAATCGATAGTGGATGTCCGATAGCTGGTGGCTGATGGCTAGCCGCTACCCCGCAGCGCCATTCCGGCTTCGGCAGAGAAATCTTCGCAGGGA
>Ga0209577_10002616_pt1 | contig 17192 bp, 16 predicted proteins | sample GraSoiAngelo_109_FD_185874 | JGI IMG/M metagenome (GOLD analysis project Ga0209577, IMG submission 185874) | Grasslands soil microbial communities from the Angelo Coastal Reserve, California, USA - 14_0903_12_20cm (SPAdes) (version 2) | ecosystem: Environmental > Terrestrial > Soil > Grasslands...
TTGGCGACCGAACAAGCCGAGCTCGCGGCCCGCCAGGATCTGGCCCCATTGGCCGCCCAGCGTCAGGTACACCTGGCGCATGTCGATCTGGGCGCCGGCCTGAGTGCCGTTCCCGAAGTTATCGTGCACGCCGGCGTTTTGGATCTGGGGTGCGAAACCGAAGTGCACCGCGAGGTTCATCCCGGCTTCTTTCCCCTTCGCCTCGAAGGTGGCGAACGCCGGGAGCAGCCCGGTACGTACGCTCGAGTTCGCGGGCCCGCTATTGTTGACCTTGCTGAACACCCAGAAGGCGTTCACGTTGCCCGAGAAAGCGAACGACCATCCGTTGGACATCTGCATCGTGAGCTGGGCGCTGGCTCCTGCGGGCCAGAGCAGCGCCACAGCTACCAACAACAGCGCGAGACGCTTCATACGAGAATCCCTCCTTAGGGAGTGTACCTGCCCGATCATTCCGCTCGTGCCCTGCTAGGCGCCGGCAGCGCCAGGTACAGCCGAGTGGGACGGTGATCTCCCACCACTAATGCTCGTGAGCTGAGTCGAGATGTGACCGACTTGACGTAAGGAATGCGGAGCCCACCTCCTCGAGCGAGCGAGTCGATTATGGCCTTCCGCGGGGGGTAGCCGCTAGGGACGGCGTCCGAATTGAGCCCAAAACCTCGAGGCGAATCCACATGCCGGCCGCCCCATGGCCAGGAACCCCGCAAAATATTAGGTGGGACCCCCCCCTATCCGCAATAAAGCGAATATCATCCGTCTGTTCCGAGATCAGCCCCTGCTCCAGCCGGACTGTCAACGCCCGGGCAAAGGCGGGCGCAACTGGCCCTGGGGGAAGGGGATGGGTGTCGGCTATGACCTCCGCCGAATGGGGAAGCATTCCATCGTGATTCCGAAAGTGCAACACGACATTCGACCCGAGCGGCACCGTCAGCGTGAGCCCGCCGTCCCGGAAGCCGTTGAAGTTGAGGGCCCCGTTCAGCCCCGTCAGACCCGCAATGAGCTGGAACGACACCGCCTGGGTGGCCGTATCGAACTGCAACCAGGAGGGGTCGATGGCAGCCGTCTCCACGGCGTGCTCGGCTTGGGCAACGGCGACGACAGGGAGAGCTGAACCGCACGCCCAAGCGATCAGGCCGGCAAGAAGCAGATGTTTCATCGCGACCTCGTGTCCTCACCCCCCGCTCGGGGCCGGGGTCCCACGTAGCGACTGCGCATTCTTGTCGCGGAGTGGGCCCCGGCCCCGAGCGGAACAGCCACGGCTTACATGCCCGCCTTCGGCAGCCCGAAGACGAACACCGAATTGCCGAGCGGATAGCTGATCTGGAAATTCCCGCCCGCCGCCACGGCGACGAACTGCTCGCCGTCCACCTCGAACACCGACGGCGCAGCGTTGACACCGGCGCCGCAGTAGAACTTCCACAGCACGGTGCCGGTCTTGGCATCGTACGCCTTGAACCAGCCGTTGCCCTCGCCGGTGAACACCAGGCCGCCGGCGGTGGCGGTGGCACCGCCCATCATCGGCAGCTCGGTCTTCACGGTCCAGGCGATCTTCCCGGTGTTCAGGTCGATCGCGTTGACGTTGCCGTACTCACCCGAGTAGCCGCCCTTGTCGTCGGGGACGCGCACGAAGGCGCTCCCGAGCCACAGCCGGCCCTTCTCCCACGGCGCGTAGTGAACTTTGTAATGCATCGGCTGGTGCAGCCCCACCGTGTACGCGTACCCGAGCTCCGGGTGCACGGCGATCGGCGACCACTCTTCACCGCCGTTGGCGCCGGGGAGCATGAACACGCCGTCCGCGGTCGGCTGCGAGTACATGTTCTGCTGCGGTACGAACGCCGCCGAGCGGCGGATCAACTTACCGGTGGCCGCGTCGAGCACGTAGACGAATCCGGTCTTCCCGGCTTCGACTACGGCCTTCTTGCCGCCTACCATGGCGATCACGGGCGGGCTGACTGCGTCCAGGTCCCACACGTCGTGCGGCACCTCCTGAAAGCCCCACTTGAACTTCCCGTTGGTCGCGTCGATCGCGGCGATCGACTCGGTCCAGCGGTTGTCGCCCGGACGGATCGAGCCGTCCAGGTCGGGGGACGGGTTGCCGATCGCGACGAACAGCGTCTTGCTCGCCTCGTCATACGCCGGCGTCATCCACATGGAGCCGCCGCCGTGCTGCCACGCGTCGGCGTACTTGGCGGAATCGGCCCTCTCCTTGGCGAGATCACGTTTCAGGTCGTCGCCCTCGGGCGTGGTCTTGGAGAAGGGACCCCACCAGCCGCCGTCCTGGGGCGACGGGATGGTGTACCAGGTCCACACGAGCGCGCCGCTCGCGGCGTTGAAGGCCTTCACGTAGCCCCGAATGCCGTACTCGGCGCCCGAGGTGCCGATGATCACGTTGTCGCCGATCACGAGCGGGGCCATCGTCTCGGTGTAGCCCGCCTCCGGCCCGTCGCCCACCTTGACCGCCCACTTTTCTTTGCCGGTCGCTGCGTCGAGCGCCACCAGCTCGTCGTCCAGCGTGCCGAGAAAGACCGAGCCGCCCGCCACCGCGACGCCGCGGTTGTTCGGGCCGCAGCACGCGGTGCTCACGGACGCGTTCTTGTGCTCGTATTGCCACAGCATCTTCTGGGTCCGGAGATCGAACGCGCGCACGATGTTATTGGGCGTCGCGGGCGAGGTGATGTACATCGTGCCGTTGACGACGATCGGCGTGGTCTCGAAGCTGCCGAGCGTCGTGGATCCGTGAGTATAGACCGCCCGCGCGACCAGACGCCTGACGTTCGTGGTGTTGATCAGCTTCAGCGGGGAGAACCGGTTGTTCCAGTAATTATGGCCGTACATCAGCCAGTTGGCGCTGCCCGCGGCCTGGAGCAGCATGTCGTTCGTGACGACGGCGTGCGGCGGCGCCGCCGCGGGGTCACCGACCCCAGCGGAGCCTTGTCCGCACAACGGCGCGGCGACCAGTGAAGCAACGGCCACGGTCGCGCACCAGCGAGCCCAATGCGTCATACCCACCTCCGTTGAAGATTGTGGCGGGTTACTGCCCCGCGCCCAGCGAGAACCCGACGTACATGTTGCGCCCGGGAGCGGGCTCGTAGTACCGCCCCCCCGAGGCATTGATCACCACCGATCCCACGTAGGACCGGTTGAACACATTGTCGAAACCCAGGAACGGGCCGCACCGCAGGCTGCCGACCGTCCCGGTCCACCCCACGCGTGCGTTCGTGGTCCACCACGGGAGCGTGCGCGTGTTGAGCGCATCGTTCACCAGGTACCCCGAAGAATGGGTCTCCTCGATCTCCATCCAGCCGCCGCGCGCGAACCCAGGGTGCGCCTGCAGCAGGAAGTGCAGCCAGTGCTGTGGGATGCCGGGGAGCGCCCGGCCGTCGAGCACGCTGGCGCCCACGGTGTAGCTGGTGTAGCGAAAATCCGAATAGGTCCAGGTCGTCGTCAGGGTGAGCCCCGCGGCGATCGCGAGCTCGGCGCCCAGCTCGACGCCTTGGTGGCGGGAGCGGCCCGCGTTCTGGTAGTAGACCCGCCCCGTCGTGTCGGCGGGGACCGGATACGAGATCAGCTCTCCGCGCACTTCCGCATCAAACAGAGCCACAGAGTAATTCAATCGTCCGGCGACGTCGCCGCGTACTCCGAGCTCATAGGTCGTCGCCTTCTGGGGCTCGAGCGCGGGGTTGAAGCCTCCAGCACCGCTCGGGCGGTTGGTGAGCTCGGTCGTGGTCGGGGTCTCGAAGGAGGTCCCGATGTTGCCGTACAGCGTGAGCGCATCCGACGGCGTGACGGCCACGCCGATGGACCCCGAGAGGGCGCGCATCAGCCGGTCTCCCGAGTCATCCGGGTTGCCCGCATTGATCAGGCGGTCATGCGCCTGAAACTTCACCCAGTCGTAGCGCATTCCCCCGGTGACCGACAGCTGTGACGTGAGCTGCAACGCGCTCTGCACGAACGGCCCTACCTCGGTTACGTGCTCGAGCTGGTCGAGCCGGCGCACGGTGTCGGGCTTCCCGCCGGTGTTGCCGAAGTTGAGCCGGTCGTCGCGCTGCCGTTGAAAGTCGACGCCCGCGGTGACCCGGTGCTGCAACGATCCCAGTGGCACGGGACGGCTCACGGTGAGACGAGTCCCATAGTCGACGCGGTCCAGATCGATGTAGGCAAAGGTCGTGGGGTTCTTGAGGCTGCGCGTGAAGCCGAAAACGGTGAGCGCTGCCTCGCCACCACCGGCCAAGTCGCGCCGCACGGTCACCCCGCCCTGGCCTTGTGTCACGCTTTTGCCGGCGACCCTCGTGATATTGATCGCCGCCGCAGAATCGGGGTTCCGCACCATCTCGGCGGCGGTGAGCGCTCCGGGGTTATCGGCACGCGGGTCCCAGCCCACGTCCGCCGTGGCGGTGAGGGACCAGCCGCCCGCGAGCGGGAAGTGCCAGCGGGAGTTCAGATTGCGCAAGTCGGCGTCGGAATGCTGGCGCTGCCCGGTGTAATCGAGCTGCGACACGGTGACGAGCCCGCTCCCTCCCCCCCGGCCCACACGAAACGACGTGCTCGATTGCCACTTGGTCCAGTTACGGTCTAGGTGGCGATCGAACGTGCCCGCCAGGACCCGGACGTCCTCGGCCACGCCCTCGGGCGCGACCGGGTCGGTCCAGATGCTGATCACACCGCCGGACGCGTTGCCGAACAGGGCGGACGACGAGCCACGCAGCACCTCGATCCGGTCCGCCGCGCCGAGCTCCAGATTGGTGAGCTGGCCCTGCCCGTCGGGAAGTGTCTGAGGAATCCCATCCACGAGGACCTTGATGCCGCGCACCGCGAACTGCGAGCGGGCGCCGAAGCCGCGAATCGAGATACGCTGGTCGAGCGAGAAATTGTAGCGGTTGGCCGCGTACACGCCCGGGACGGTGACCAGGGCTTCGTCCAGCCCCCACGTGGGGCGGGCGCGGCTGATCTCGGTCTTGTCGACCAGGTGCACGGCGAGCGGGATCTTGCTGATCGGCGGATTGGCGCGGGTGACGGAGACGACGGCGGGCGGCAGGGTGTAGACCTTGAGGCTGTCGCGCGGCGGCGTGGTGGTGTCCCGCTGCTGGGCGGACGAGGGCCGCGCGAGCAGGCTACACCAGACGGCCACAACGGCCGCACGCCGGAGGGTTACGAGCTGCATCACCGCACGCATCCTGAGCAAGGGATGGGTTTTAACCGCTCAAGCGAAGCCAGTCAAGGGAGCGGCTTCGGAGGATCACCGCGGCTGAAGAGGAGCAACACTCGCCGCCCCTCGTAGCGGGCCTGGACGATGTTGATCTGATCCTCGTACAGATCGAACAGCAGCCGGGCGTGCACGCGGAGTCCGGCAAGCCCGCCCGGCGCCGGTGCCCGGAGGCACAACCACACCAGGTCGCCGGTGCGCCGCGCGCCGCACCAGGCGAGCGTCAGGGCTCGCCCGTCCGCATTGGTGAGGGTGAACCCCGCGGCGACATACGTGAAGGCCGTCGAGTCCGACTCACCGCGCGCGGCGGCGCGGAAGTCGTCGGCGAACACGCGAATGGTGATGAGCGCCGTACGGTCTCGGGCGTCGAAGCCGAGCTGCGTCAACGTAGTGTGGAGGGGGTGGAGCGCGAGCGCTCCCGCCATCCCGACGACCCACAGCAGTCGCATGCTACCAGGGACTCCGCTGCACCGCCCAGTGAGCGGCCACGACCGCCACCAGCGTCGAAACCAGGACGACCCGCAGCCGCAGCGGGCTCCCGGCTTGCGGCGCGAGCGCGCCGAGGCAGCGATCGAGCCCCGCGAGCGCGCCGGCGGCGAGCGCCAGCACCGCGATCTGCCCGAGCTCGATCCCGAGGTTGAAGCCGAACAGCGGGAGGGCGATGGGAGCGACGAACAAACCGCGCAGGTAGTTCGCGAACCCGGCTCCGTGCACCAGCCCGAACACACCTGCGAACACCGGACGATAGCGACCGCCCCACCACGCGCGGGCGCGGTCGCGGACCAGCAGGTTCTCCACGCACGTGGCGACGATCGTCAAGGGGATGAGGAACTCGATCAGGGCGGTCGGCAGCACCACGGCGCCCGTGACCGCGAGCGCGAGCGTCGCCGAATGGCCGATGGTGAACGCACTGATCACCCAGAGACTCCTGCGCCAGTCTCGCCCGCGGTAGATCGCCGCGAGCGCGAGCAGGAACAGAATGTGGTCCATCGCGGCGAGATCGGTGATGTGGCGGAACCCGAGCGTGAGGAACGCCTGAAGGTCGCTCATCGTCCGATCGCGGCGGCGTGGCGCAGCAGCAGGGGGTCGTCGGTGCCCAGCGCGAGCGCGCGCGCCATGGCGATCCGTGCCGCGCCGTCGCGCCCGGACTTGTGCAGTGCCCAGGCCAGCAGGTCGTAGCCGTAGATGTCGCGGCGCGTTTCCAGCTCCTTCGTGACGTGGGCCAGGACCTCGGGCACGCGTCGGCCGTGATCGAGCAGGAACAGGCTCCACGCCCGGTGCCACTGTCCCGGCTGCCCCAGCACCGCGACTTTCATGGCGCGGGCGTACTCGGCGGCGTGCGCGCTGTCACCCAGGGCCGCATAGGCGTCGCTGACGACGCCGAAGGTCGCGGGGTCGGGCACCGTGGCGATGGCCTCGTCGCCGTAGGCGACCGCGTCGCGCCATTTCCCGCGCGCCGCGGCGAGCCGCGCTTGCGCCGCGAGCAGACGGTAGTCGGAGGGGAAGACGGCGAGGCCCGCGCCGAACGCGTACTCCGCCTCCGCGAGGCGGCCGTGCCGCAGGGCGAGGTCCCCTACCCGTAGATGGAACCACGCCAGCTGTTCGGGCGGCAGGTCGGGCCGACTCTTCGCATCCGACAGCGCCCGGTCGAGCAGCCGCCGCGCGAGGTCGGTCCGACCGGTGAGCTCTGCCCAGCGCGCGAAGCGCGGCGCCACCGCCAGCTCGTGACGGGCCGGCCAAAGGGAGTCGAACAGCGCCCGGGCTTCGCGGTAGCGTCCCAGCTCGAGCGCGATCTCCCCGAGGAGCGCCTGATGTCCCGGCACGCCGGGCGCGCGCGCGTTGACGGCCCGGGCGGCGGCGTGGGCCTCGACGAACCGGTGCTGCGCGAGCAACGCCGCAGCGAGCATCACATAGGTGTTCTCGTTGTGGGCGACGCGCAGCTCGAGCGACCGGCGCGCCAGACGCTCAGCCCGCCGATAGTCCACGAAGTCCCCGGTCTCGCGGGCCCGCTGCAAGTACAGCCCTGCCAGCCGGGAGCGATCTGCCGCACCGATTGGGTCTCGGGCCACGCGCCGCACGTAGAACGCGATGTCCGCGTCACGGCGGGCCGCTACGTCGGCGCGGGCCCATGTCAGCGTGTGTGCGCGCCTCGCCTCGACGGTGCGCATCCCGCCCAAGATCACGGATCCGACACCAAGGGCCGAGACAATGTGCTTCAGCACGGTGCCTCGCCGAGCCCACCCTTTGAGGGTGGGAACGGCGCGTGAAGGGCTGGTCACGGCAGGTGCGGCGCCGCGAGGTACGGGAACGTGCCGTCGAACGCCACGTCGTTCGCCGCGACGTTGTCGGTGGTGAGGCCGGGGCTGGTGTTGCTGGGGTCGAGTAACGAGCCGAAGATCGCGCTCAGCCCCGCGTCCACGACGCCGTCGGTGAGCTTCCGGCCGCCCCACCCGTTCGCGAGCGCCCAGGAAAGCCACCCGGCGCTCGCGGGGTCCTTGTCGGTCTGGATGATCAGCTCGTCCGGCAACAGCACGGCCGCGAGCGTGTTCTGCACCGTGGCGTTCCGGCCGGCCACGTTCGCCACGAACGCCTTGAGCTCGGCGCTGATCAACGCCACGTCCTGCGCGGGGCCGGTAGCCCCGTGCACGGGGTGCGACCGCTTGGCCAGGAACACCTCGCTCACGAGCGGGTTGCCGAGGCGCTGGATCTGATTGTACGCCCGCTCGGTGGCGGCCATGACGTTGTCGTTGTTGCACCCGGCCAGGAGAGCCAGTCCGACCAACCCTGCATGAATAGGCTTCATCGGTTGCTCCTTGCGTCGAAAATGGAGGGGCGTCTAGCGGCTGATCGCGCCCCAGACGCCGATCTTGGCGTTGCCGCCCGCCGTGAGCTGCGCTGTGGGTAGCTCGATGACGATCGACAGTACGTTGAACCCCTTCACGTAATCGATGCCCGGGTTGCGGAACGCGCTCGCAGTCGGTGCGTCCGGGAGCTGCGCGAGCGGGCCGGTCACGGGCTTCCGATCCGGCAGGATGCGGAAGAACTGCTCCAGGTCTATGAAGAACGGATCATCGCGCCAGCCGGCGAACACCTGCACGCCGTCGGCGCTGCCGAGCACCGTGTTGATTCTCCCGGTCACCGCGGGAGCCACCTTCGCGACCTGGTTGCCCATCGCGCCCGGCACGGGAGGCGCCACGGGCCCGCGCACCTCGACCGTCTGATCCGCGCCCGATCCATTGAACGTGATCTGGATGACCTTGTCTTCGACGCCGTCGGTGTTGTCGTCGATCTTGAACTGGTACAGGAGGTTCGGGTCGAAGTAGGTGTTCCCAGTCTGGGCCGGGGTGATGAAGGCCCAACTGTTCAGCACCAGGACCGTGCGGCCGGGCGACGCGCCCGGGAACGCGTACACGTCCGTCATGTCCGCCGCGGGATTGAGCTCGACGTCGGGCGTGTCCTGGTGATCCGAGCCGCGCGCCAGCTTGATGACGCTCGCCGTGCCGAGACCGGCGATGGCGAGGACCGCGAACGCGAGCCGCGCGCGCGGCGCGAGCGTAAAGTCCTGCATGGTGTCCTCCGCTGTAGGTCTGCCTACCTACGGCGGAGAACCGCGAGCGGATTGGGTGGACGGCTGCCTAGATCCCCTGCCAGGTGCCCACGAGGAACGGCTGCTGGGTGGGCTGCGGCGAGCCGCCCGCGGGCTCTTCCGTCACGGCGCTCAGGTCGGGCTTCAGGCCGGCGGGTGCCGGGAGCGTGACGACCGCCCGGCCGCCGGCGGCGGTGTTGAACGTGCCGAGGCTCACGGGGTTCTGCCCCTTCTTGATGGCCCAGAGCTGGTACGTCCGGCCCGACGGAGCGGGCGGGAGGTCGAAGGCGGCCAGCACGACCAGACCGCGTGCGCGGTTCCAATAGAGCCGCATCGTGGGCGCCTTGCCGGTGGCGGCCAGATCCGCGGTGCCCACCGTGGAATCGAGTATCGCCCCGACGAGCCGGTCGGCGCTGTCGAGCCGCGCACGCATCGCCACGAGCACGGTGCTCATCTCGTCCCGTGCCGTGCGCTCTCGCCAGTAGCCGTAGCTCGCGGCGACCGCGACGACCACGGCGGCAGCCGCGAGCCAGGGCCACGCGGTGCGCCGCCCGGCGAGCGGCCGTCCGCGGCGCGCCTCGCGCAGCACGCGCTCCCGTAGCCCCGGCGGAGGCGCCGCGGCCGGAGCGGCGAGGGCCAACGCCGCCGCCGCCTCGCGGAACGCCTGTACGTCCGCGCGGCACGCCGCGCATTCGGCGAGGTGCTCCTCGAAGGCGGTGCGTTCCGCGGCGGCGAGGGCGTCCAGCGCGTACGGCGCGGCGAGCTCACGATAGCCCTGGTGGTCGGTCATGGTCCTTCTCTCGGGAGCAGCCGGGCGAGCGAGTCGCGCAGCTTTTCCATACCGGCCCGCATGCGCGTTTTGACCGTCCCCAACGGCTCCCGTAACTCGGCCGCGATCTCGGTCTGCGTGAGCCCGGTGAAGTACGCCAGCTCGATCACGCGCCGTTGCGGCTCCGGCAGCTCAGCGAGCGACCGGCCCACGAGCTGTCGCGCCTCCTGCCGCTCGACCCGGCGCTCCGGGGCGTCGGCCGCCGCGAGCGGTGCCGAGAGGCCCTCCCCGCTTTCGCCAGCCGCGCGCGCAAGCGCCCGGGCGCGCCGCCCGCGCGCGCGCACCAGATCGAGGGCCCGCGAGCGGGTGATGGTGGCGAGCCAGGCCCCCACGCTGCCGCGGCCGGGGTCGAACTGGCTCGCCGTCCGCCACGCCTGGCCGAGCGCATCCGCCACGATCTCTTCGGCGTCGGCCCGCTCCCGCGCGATCGCGACCGCCAACGAGTACAGCGTGGCGCCGTGACGATCGTACAGCTCGCCCAGCGCGCGGTCGTCGCGCGCCGTCATGCGCTCCACAAGCGCGCGGTCAGATTGGCTGGCCACGGGCTCGAACTTGTTCTCACGTGAGGAGTTCCGCAACGCACCCTGGAATGCTACGGCGAGCAGACCGTTACGGATTGGGTTTACTTCGGCCGTCGCAAGATCCTGTTCCAGCGGATGCGCAACGGGTCGGTCGCGATGCTGAAATAGATGATGACCGGCTTGCCGACGATGTGCGACCGCGGCAGGAAGCCCCAGAAACGGCTGTCGTAGGACTCGTCGCGGTTGTCGCCCATCACGAAGAAATGCCCCGCGGACAGCACGACCGGACCCCAGTCGTGCGTCGTGGGATGGTAATGCGCCGCGTCCCGCCCGACGTAGTGCGGCAACTGCCAGGCGCGGATCTGCGCCAGTCGGAAATCCGGCTCCCGCGCCTGTTCCAGGAGGTGCAGCGCATACGGCTCGTCCAGCCGGCGGCTGTTGCGGTACACCGTGTCGTGCACCATCTGGAGCGTGTCGCCTCCCTCGCCGATCACCCGCTTCACGATGTTCAGGTTGGGTGTCGAGTCTTCGACCGACCGGAACACGACGATGCCGTCCCGCCGGGGCTCGGCGTAGCCCGGCACCCGCAAGAAGCGGAGTCCCGTGAACGGAATCTCGAGCGCGCCCCCGTAGATCGCCTTGTTGACGAACAGGAAGTCCCCCACGAGCAGGGTGTTTTCCATGCTCGCCGACGGGATGCGGAAGGCCTCGATCAGGTACGATCGCAGCACGATCCAGATGACCACCGCGACGACGATCGAGGTGTCCCATCCCTTGAGCTTCGACCGGAAGGCGCGGATTTGCTCGCGCACTACGGCTGCTCCACCCAGTCGGCGATGAAGATGTTGGTCTCGTGCGGCACGCTGCCGTGCCGGTTCGACGCCCAGACGAGGCGCCGGCCGTCGGGCAAGAACATCGGGAAGGCATCGAACTCGGGGGAGGTCGTGACCTGCTCCAGCCCGCCACCGCGCAGGTCGACGAGGTAGAGGTCGAAGTTGCGCGACTCGGGGTTCCGGTAATTCGACGCGAAGATGATCCGCTTCCCGTCAGGATGGAAATACGGCGCGAAGCTCGCGCCCGGCAGGTGCGTCACCTGCCGCTGGCCGCTCCCGTCCGCGTTCATCACCCAGAGATCCATCTTGAGGGGGCGCACCAGATGCTGCGCCAGCAGCGAGCGGTACTCGGCCGAATCGGCCGCCGTGGGCGGATGGTAGGCGCGGTACACGATCAGCTTACCGTCGGGCGAAAAAAACGGCCCGCCATCGTAGCCCAGCGCGCTCGTGAGCCGCCGCAGACCGCTGCCGTCCACGCGCATCGTGTAAATGTCCAAGTCGCCGTCGCGCAGCGATGTGAACACGATCGTCTTCCCGTCGGGCGAGAGCGTCCCTTCCGCATCGTATCCCGGGTTGGCCGTCAGGCGGCGCGCGCCGGAGCCGTCGGCGTCGGCGGTATAGATGTCGTAGTCGTACAGGGCCCACACGTAGCCGCGGGAGTAGTCGGGACGCGGCGGGCACGCCGCGCCGGCGTGCTCGGTGCTCGAATAGAAGATGCGCCGATCCTGATCGAAGAAGTAGCCGCACGTGGTGCGTCCCCGCCCGGAGGACACCCGGTGCAGCCCACCCCCGTCCGTCCCCATCATATACATCTGGTCGCACTGCTCGTCGGGGCCTTGCCGCTGAAAGATCAGCAACCGTCCCGATGCGGAGAAATACGCCTCGGCGTTCTGCCCGCCGAAGGTGAGCTGGCGCAGGTTGCGAAGGTGAACCTCTCCCGAGTCCGGCGCGAGCGACCCTTGCGTGAGCGCGATCACCAGCACCAGGGTCAGGGGCATAGGACTCGCAAGCTAGGGAGGATTGGGAATGCGGGCAACCAGGATTGTGGCGATTAGATTAGACTGCCCATGAGCGATCCGAAAGCGCCGCGACGTCCGCCCCTGATGGACGCGCTCGGCAAGCTGTGCACCGACGGTAAGCAGCTCGCCGACTACCTCTGGCAGGTCCCCGATGACGCCGCGGTGCGCCAGCAGATCCTCGGCATTCTCGAGCAGATCGCCGTCGAGAGCGCGAAGCAGGGCCGCCGCGAGATGCCGCGCATTTGCGAGGACCTCAAGACGGCGGCGAAGTCGACTCCCAGCCCCCAACAGGTGGACCTGCTCGTGAACGGGTTCGACCGACTGGTCGGCTTATGGCAGGCCGCGAAGTCGGGCCTGTTGTGATGCCTACCCCCCCGCCGCGGGCGACCGGGGCCACTGCGCCACTTCCCCCCAGCCCCCAGGCCCGCGACGCTTCGCTCGACCAGTTGTGCATCAACACGGTCCGCACCCTCGCGATGGATGCGGTACAGCAGGCCGACTCGGGCCACCCGGGGACGGCGATGGCGCTGGCGCCGCTCGCCTACGTGTTGTGGCAGCGGCACCTGCGCTACAACCCGGCCAACCCCGACTGGTTCGGGCGTGATCGCTTCGTCCTGTCGGCGGGCCACGCGTGCATGCTGCTCTACGCGGTGCTCTATCTGACCGGGTACGACCTCTCGCTCGACGACATCAAACAGTTCCGCCAGTGGGGGAGCCGCACCCCCGGCCATTCCGAGCACGGCCTCACGCCGGGTGTCGAGGCGACCACCGGCCCACTCGGCCAGGGCGTCGGAAACGCCGTGGGCATGGCGCTGGCGGAGGCGCACCTCGCGGCGGTTTTCAATCGCCCCGGCCACGCGATCGTGGACCACTGGATCTATTTCCTCGCGTCGGACGGCGATCTGATGGAAGGCATCTCGCACGAGGCGTGCTCGCTCGCGGGGCACCTGAAGCTAGGCAAGCTGATCGGGATCTACGACGACAACCGCATCACGATCGACGGCAAGACCGATCTCACGTTCTCGGACGACACCGCGCGCCGGTTCGAGAGCTACGGGTGGCACGTGGAACGGATCGCCGACGGCAACGACCTGGGCGCGCTGGACGCCGCGTTCACCGCCGCGCGACGCGTCACCGACCGGCCGTCGCTCGTGATCGTGCGCACCCACATCGCCTACGGCAGCCCGCACAGGCAGGACACGCCCGAGGCCCACGGCGCGCCGCTCGGCGCCGAGGAGGTGAAGCTCACGAAGCAGCGACTCGGCTGGCCCAGCCTCGAGCCGTTCCATGTCCCAGACGAGTCGCTCGAGCAGTGGCGCCGCGGGCGCGAGCGCGGCGCGCGCTGCGAGACGGAATGGCAACAGCGCTATGACGCGTATCGCAAGGCGCACCCCGATCTCGCCGCAGAGCTCGAGCGGCGGCTCGCCGGCCGGCTCCCCGAGGCGTGGGACGCCCAGCTCCCCAGCTTCACGACCACCGACGCCCAGGCCACGCGGGCGGCGTCGGGCAAGGTGCTGAGCGCGCTCGCCGCGAACCTTCCCGAGTTGATCGGCGGATCGGCGGACCTCGCGACCTCCACCAACGTGGTATTCAAGAACGGCGGCGATGTCGCCGCGGGGAGCTGGGGCGGGCGCAACATCCACTTCGGCGTGCGCGAGCACGGCATGGGCGCGATCATGAACGGTCTCGCCCTGCACGGCGGCGTCCGGCCCGTGGGCTCGACCTTCCTGATCTTCTCCGACTACATGCGACCGCCGATCCGTCTGGCCGCGCTGTCTCATCTGCCCGCGATCTACGTCTTCACGCACGACTCGATCGGCCTCGGCGAGGACGGGCCCACCCACCAGCCGATCGAGCAGCTGGCCGGCCTGCGGGCGATCCCCGACCTGGCGGTGATCCGGCCGGCCGACGCGACCGAGGTGGTGGAGGCCTGGCGCGCCGCGATCCGGCACGCGGGCGGCCCGGTCGCGCTCGTGTTCACGCGGCAGAAGGTCCCAGTGATCGACCGCGCCCGCTACGCCCCCGCGAACGGGCTGCGCCTGGGTGGGTACGTGCTGGCCGACGCCCCGGGCGGAAAGCCCGCCGTGATCCTGCTGGCGAGCGGCTCGGAGGTGGAGCTCGTGCTCGGCGCCCATCAGCAGCTCGCCGCCGCCGGGATCGCGGCACGGGTGGTCAGCATGCCCTGCATGGAGTTCTTCGCGAGCCAGCCGCGGGAGTATCGCGAAGCCGTGCTGCCGCCGTCCGTGCCCGCCCGGGTCGCGGTGGAGGCCGCCGCGCCGCAGCCGTGGTATCGCTGGGTGGGCGATCACGGCGTGGTGCTCGGGCTCGAGCGGTTCGGCGCGTCGGCGCCGTATCAGCGGATCTATCGGGAGCTGGGGCTCACGGTGGAGAACGTGGTGAGACGGGCGAACGAATTGCTGGGCAGCTAGAACGTCCTAGCGGCCCAGCACCCGCCGCGCCGCTTCCCTCCCCGACCTGACGCACGCCGACACCCCCGCGCCGTCGAACCCCGCGCCCGCGATCTCGAGCGGCGCGAGGCGACCCAATTGCTCCCGCACATGGGCGACGCGCTCGGCGTGGCCGGGTTTGTAGCGCGGCAGGCCGCGGCGCCAGTGGAAGGCCCGGGTCCACAGCGGTTTCCCCGACACCCCGAGCGACGTCGCCAGCTCGCCGTGCGCGAGCGCCGCGGCGTCGCCGTCCGCCGGTTCGAGAAATGCGCGCAGCAAGGCGTAACCCGACGGCGCGCGGCCCGAGTACTTGAGCCACGCGTACGTGCAGGCGCGCACCGCTCCGTGCGCCTCCGCCGCCCGGACGAAGCCCGACCCCTCGAGCCGTCCGTTCAGCTGATCGCAGCGATAGGCGAGAGACACGGTGACGCTCGGCGCATAGACTACGTCGTCCAGCTCGCGGGCTGCGGCAACCCCCATCGAGGCGAGCAGCCGCGCGGCGCCCCACGTCGGCAGCGCGAGCACGACCCCGTCCGCCTCGACTGAGGCCCCCCCCGTCACGGCGAGCCGCCAGCCGCGCGCCGTGGGCGCGATCCCGGTCACGCCCTGCGTGGTCCGGAGGATCGGACCGAGTTGCGTGGCCAGCGCCTCGGTGATCTCCGCCATGCCGCCTGCGAAGCTGCGGAATCCGCGGTCGATCTCCCGCTCGGACACGCCCTGGATGCCGAGCAGCTCGGCGGCGCGCCCTTCGGCGAGCGGCTCGAGCCGGTGACCGGTCCAGAGCGTCGCGCCCCGGGCCACCTGGTCCACCAGCCGGTCGCCGAGCCCGAGCTCGCGGGCGAGAGCCTCAATGTCGCCGTCGGCCGCGAGGAATCCGTCGGGTCCGCCCTCGACGAGGAACCCGTCGCGTCGCTCGGTCAGAACGACGCCACCCGCGCGCCGCTCGCTCTCGAGCACGACGACCTCCGTCCCCGCCCCGGTCAGCTCCCACGCGGCCGACAGGCCGGTGAGGCCGGCCCCGACGACGACGCACGTCATACCCAGCCCCGCTCCGTCGCGGTGCTTCGCGCCAGGTCCGCGAGCGCGGCCACGAGCAGCGGATCGTCGTTCAACGAGTCGGTGCGCTCGAGGCGGACGCCCAGCCGCTCCGCGAGCCCGCGGTACGCGACGTCCACATCGTACAACACCTCGACGTGATCGCTCACGAATCCGATTGGGACGATGAGGAAGTTTTTCCGCGTGGCGGCGAGCTCGGTCATGACGGCGCCGGCCTCGGGCCCGAGCCACGGTTCGGGGGTGGCACCCGCGCTCTGATACGCGAAGCGCCATTCGCCGACCCCCGCGAGGCGTGCCACGGCCGCCGCGCTCGCCTGCAGCTCGTCGGCGTACGGATCCCCTGCGGCGAGGATGCGCTCGGGGAGGCTGTGCGCGGTGAACAGCACCTGCACGGCGCCCGGCACGGGGAAGCGCTGCAGCGCCCGCCTGACGCGCTCGGCGACGGCCTCGAGGAACTTGGGGTGGTCCCCCCAGCTCCGCACCAGGGCCAGGTCGAGGCGGCCGCGCGCCGCATCGAGCAGCCTTTTCTCGTACGCGCCGACCGACAGAGCCGAATAGTGAGGCGCGAGCACGATCGCCACCACACGCCGCTCGCCACAGGCGACCATGCGCTCCACCGTCTCCCCGATGAACGGATGCCAGTGGCGCATCCCGACGTAGACGGGCCACACGGGCCCGAGCACGCGACCCAGCGCCAGCGCCTGGGCCTCGGTCCGCTCCAGGATGGGCGAGCGGCCGCCGATGCGCGCATAGCGCCGGGTGATCTCCTCCACGAGCTCCGCAGCCGTCGGCCGGCCGCCCCGCACGTCCAGCAGGTACGGCTCCACGTCATCCAGGCTGCCGGGCCCGCCGTACGCCATCACCAGCACGGCGACGCCGTCAGCCGCCATGCACCAAGTCCACGACGCGCTGCAACGCCTCGACCGCGGTCTCCGGCAGCACGCCGTGCCCGAGGTTGAAGATGTGACCGGCACGGCCCGCGGCCCGGTCGAGCACGTCGCGCACCCGCTGCTCGAGCTCGGGGAGCGGCGCGAGCAGCGCCGCGGGATCGAGGTTCCCTTGAATCGCCCGGTCGGGGCCGATGCGCTCCCACGCCATGTCGAGGGGAATGCGCCAGTCCACGCCGATGACGTCGCCGCCGGCGCGGGCGAAGTCGGGGAGCAGCACGGCAGTGTCGGTCCCGAAATGGATCACGGGGACGCCGGACGCGCGGGCCAGCTCGAGCGCCCGCTGGCTGTGGGGAAACACGTACGTCGCGTAGTCCGCCGGCGCCAGGCAGCCGACCCAGCTGTCGAACAGCTGCAGCGCCCGCGCGCCGGCGCGCGCCTGGGCGGCGAGGTAGGCGCCGACCAGCTCCGCGAACCGCATCATCAGCTCGTGCCAGGCTCGGGGCTCGGTGTACATGAAGCGCTTGGTCAGTGTGAAGCTGCGAGTCGCGCCGCCCTCGATGGCGTAGCTCGCGAGCGTGAACGGGGCGCCCGCGAAGCCGATGAGCGGGACGTGCGGGGGCAGCGCCCGGGCGGCGAGCCGCGCCGCGTCGATCACGTATGCGAGATCGGTGGCCGGATCGACGCGCGGCAGCTCGAGGACCTGGCTCGCTTCACGAATCGGCCGGCTGATGTGCGGTCCCTCGCCCGCCGCGAAGCTCAAGCCGAGGCCGAGGGGCTCGAACGGCAGCAGGATATCGGCGAAGAGAATCGC